>ERZ777003.502-NODE-502-length-74752-cov-57.681647_pt1 | contig 74752 bp, 74 predicted proteins | sample MGYA00374956_ERZ777003 | MGnify/ENA primary metagenome ERZ777003 (study PRJEB29302, sample SAMN06268252) | bioreactor metagenome | isolation source: Joint BioEnergy Institute, California, USA | place: USA:Joint BioEnergy Institute, California, USA | collected...
GAGTCGACGCCGGAGCCGGAGTCGGAGACCACCGACCCGAGCGATGAGTCGACGCCGGAGCCGGCGGTCGACCAGGAGACGGTGACCACCGATCCGCAGACCGAGGACACGCTCCCGTTCACCGGCATGGACTCGGGCAGCATGGCCAAGACCGCTATCGCCGCCCTGCTGGCGGGTCTCGGCCTGGTGCTGCTCACCGGCAAGCCACGAGAGGCAACTGACTGACGGGTCCTCCGTCAGAGTGCCCCAGAAATAGAGGGCCCCGGAGCGATCCGGGGCCCTCTCTTCATGCCCCCCGGGGTGGGTAACCTCCTCTGGTTCGCATGGACTACACAGCAGCACTCGCTTACCTCGACGCCCACATCGGGGCCGGGATGCAGCCCGGCTTGGAGCGCATCCGGATGCTCGTCGAGACGATGGGCTCGCCTCACGAGGGCTATCCGATCATCCACGTGGCCGGCACCAACGGGAAGACGTCGACCACCCGGATTTCGGCTCTGCTCCTGCTCGCCCACGGGCTGAACGCCGGGACGTACATATCCCCCCATCTCGAAGCGGTCGAAGAACGGCTCGGCGTCCTGGGCCGCAACGCCACACCCGAGGAGTTCGCCCAAGCGGTGACCGACGTGGCGGCTTTCGCCGACATCCTCGAGGAGCGCAACGAGGGGGTCCGGTTCTCCTATTTCGAGTTGACGACTGCGTCGGCCTTCGCCTTCTTCGCCGATCAGGCGGTCGACGCGGCGGTGATCGAGGTGGGCCTGGGCGGTCGCCTGGACGCCACCAACGTCGTCGACGCCGACGTGGCCGTCCTCACCGGGGTCGACCTCGAGCACACCGAGTACCTGGGCACGACGGTCGAGCAGATCGCCGTCGAGAAGCTCGCCATCGCCGGGCCCGGGTCGATCCTCGTCACCGGGGACCTCCCCGAGCCCGTCGTCGAGATCGCCGCCGCCACCGCCCGCGACCTCGGCATCGAACACCGTGCCTACGGACGGGACTTCTCCGTCGACGCCCGGCCCGCCGTTCGCGGCTGGCACATGGACATCCACGGCGCCGAGACCGACTACCCCGACCTGCTGTTGCCGGTGCACGGCCGTCACCAGACGCACAACGCCGCCGTTGCCGTGGCGGCGGTGGAAGCACTGCTGGGGCGGAGGCTCGACGAGGAGGCGGTCGGGGAGGCGGTCGCCAGCTTCACCGCTCCCGGCCGCATGGAGATAGTCGCCCGCGAGCCGCTTGTGATGCTCGATGGGGCCCACAACCCCGGGGGCTTCGCGGCGCTGAACCGCTCGCTCTCCGAGGAGTTCCCCACGACCCGCTTCGTCCTCGTAGTGGGTGTGATGGGCGACAAGGACCTGGAGGCGATGATCGGCCACATATCCGAGCGCGTAGACGCCGTCGTCACCACCGCTGCGTCCGGTGAACGCCCCCTGCCCGCGTCCGAGGTCGCCGCACGCGTCGCCAAGATCGTCCAGGTGCCGGTGGAGGCCGGCGGGGACCCGTGGTCGGCCCTGGAGGTGGCCCGCCAGAAGGCCGGTTCGGAGGGGGCTGTGCTCGTCGCCGGCTCCATCTACGTCGCCGGTGAGATACGGCGGGCACTCAAGGCGGCGGGCGCCCTCTGACGACGCGGGTACCCTTGCCGACCATGTCGCAACAGAGCACCTTCATCATGGTCAAGCCCGACGGGGTTCGCCGGGGCCTCATCGGCGAGATCATCAGCCGTTTCGAGCGCAAGGGACTGACTCTCGACAAGATCCGCGTCCTGACCATCGACGAGGACCTGGCACGTCGGCACTACGCCGAGCACGTCGAGAAGCCGTTCTTCCCCGAGCTGCTGGCGTTCATCACCTCGGGGCCGGTCGTCGCCATGCAGTGGTCCGGCGAGAACGCGGTCGCAGTGGCGAGGAAGATCATGGGCGCCACCAATCCGCAGGAGGCCGAGCCCGGCACCATCCGCGGCGACTATGGCCTGGTGGTCACCGAGAACCTGGTCCACGGCTCGGATTCCCCCGAGAGCGCGGCCCGGGAGCTGGCTCTGTTCTTCCCCTGAGCCCGGGCCGCCGCCCGAGGTGTGGGCCGAATGGCGTCTTAGACGTGGCTTGGCCTACACTTTGACCTTCCCAATCATCGAGGTCAATGGCCGATTCGCTTTTCTCGTTCGCCGGCCAGGACATGGCTATCGACCTGGGCACCGCGAACACCCTCGTGTTCGTTCGTGGTCAGGGAATCGTCCTCAACGAGCCGTCCGTGGTCGCTGTCAACTCGCAAAATGGACGCGCGCTCGCGGTCGGCATGGAAGCCAAGCGAATGATCGGCCGCACCCCGGCCAGCATCACGGCCATTCGCCCGCTGCGCGACGGCGTCATCGCCGATTTCGACATCACCGAGAAGATGTTGCGGTACTTCATCCAGAAGGTGCACCGCCGTCGCTGGGCGAGACCGCGCATCGTCGTCTGCGTCCCCTCCGGGATCACCCCGGTCGAGCGGCGCGCCGTCGAAGAGGCTGCCTACCACGCCGGGGCGCGGCGGGCCTACACCATCGAGGAGCCCATGGCCGCGGCGATCGGCTGCGGCCTGCCGATCGGTGAGCCGTCCGGTTCGATGGTCGTCGACATCGGCGGCGGCACGACCGAGGTGGCGGTGATCTCCCTCGGAGGGATCGTGGTCTCCCGCTCGATCCGGGTGGGGGGCGACGAGCTCGACGAGGCGATCATCGATTGGGTCAAGAAGGAGCACAACGTTCTCATCGGCGAGCGGACGGCGGAGCAGATCAAGATGGCCATCGGTTCCGCCTGGCCGTATGCGGACGAGCCGTCCGCCGAAGTCCGCGGTCGTGACCTGGTCACGGGACTTCCCAAGACCGTGACCTTGACCAGCCCCGAGATTCGAGAGGCGATCGACGAGCCCACCCAGGCGATCGTCGACGCCGTCAAGTACACCCTGGACAAGACTCCACCCGAGCTCGCGGCCGACATCGCCGAGCGGGGGATCGTCCTCACCGGCGGGGGAGCGATGCTGGTCGGCCTCGACCACCGGCTCGCCTCCGAGACCGGGATGCCGATCGTCACCGCCGCCAAGCCCCTCCAGTCGGTGGTGCTCGGGTCCGGCAAGTGCCTGGAGGAGTTCGACACGCTACAGGGAGTGCTCGTCTCGTCGTCACGGCCGTGACGTGCCGATGGTGGAAGGCGCCAGGAACGCACGAGGTCTGATCCGAGCGAGCCATGACCAGTCTCGACCGATCCGACCGTTCGCTACCCACCTTCATCACGCTCGTGGTGCTGGCGATCCTGCTCATGACCTTCGACATCCGTTCGCAGGGAGAAGGGGTCGTGAGCGTGATGCGGGGCGGAGTGCAGACGCTCCTCGCCCCGCTCCAGCGCGGCGCCACCGCCGTGATCGACCCGGTAGCCGACTTCATCGACGGCCTCTCTGACATCACCTCGCTCCGGGAGACCAACGAGGCTCTCCGTGCCGAGCTGGCCGCGGCGCAGGCGAAGCTGGCGGAGGCCGGAGACGCCCTGGCCCGCCTGGAGACGCTCGAAGCCCTCTACGACCTCGACCTGGAGGAGATCGAGGTCGGGCGGACCCCGGCCAACGTCATCGGACGCCCCGACCAGTTCGACCTCGCGTTCCAGATCGACAAGGGCGTCAACGACGGCGTGATCGAGGGACAGCCCGTGATCGACGTGTACGGCTTCGTCGTCGGCACGGTCACCCAGGCTTCGCCCGACACGGCGATCGTGGTGCCCATCCAGGCGAGCCGCAACAAGATCAGCGTGCTCGTCGGATCCCAGGTCGGCCTCCTCGGCGGCAACCCCGGTTCCCCGGAGATGACCCTCGACATCTTCGACGCCCGGGCGTCGGTGAGAGAGGGCGACCAGGTCGTCACCGCCGCCAACACGTTCCCGCCCGGTCTGGCGGTGGGGGAGGTGGTGGAGTCGGTGACGCCGCAATCCACGGCCCTGACCGCCCGCGTCAGGCCGTTCGTCGACGTCGAGTCGCTGCGCGTCGTGGTGGTGCTGGCCTGGCCGGCGAACGGGCAGACCGAGACGGTGCCCGCGGGCGAGACGGAGGAGCCGGGCGGCGACCAGGAGGAGACCACGGACAACACGGGAGGGGAGGCCACCGACACGACCGATACCCCCGACACCACGGTTGCCGACGGATGAGACTGCGCCTGCTCCTCGTCCCCTTGGCGTGTCTCGTGGTGGCGGTGATCCTCCAGACGACCCTGTTCAGCCGCTTCAGCTTCGTCACCCCCGACCTGGTCCTGCTGGTGATCATCCTCTTGGCCACCACCGACCTGCCCCGTGAGGGCGTGCTGGTGATGGCGTTCTCGGGAGGGCTTGTCGTCGACATGCTGGGCTCCACCGCGCTGGGGCTGAGAGCAGCGGTCTTCACCGTCATCGGTTACGTCGCGGTGAAGACCGCCCACCGGGTCGACATCGGCCCGTGGGCTACCGCCCTGTGGGTGGCGGCGCTGACCCTCGCCGGGGTCGCCTTGTTCTTGGTGATCGGTACGCTGTTCGGCCAGGGCGGCCTGGTCAGCACCGGCATCGGCCGGCGCCTGATCTTCGTGCCCCTCTCGAATCTCGTTCTCAGCTTCGTTGTGGCACCCTTGATGAACCGATTGATCAGCGGCAAGGTTCGGGGGCTGTTGTGAAGTACAGCGTGCGGCTCGCCGTGATCGGGTTCTCCTTCATGGCGATGTTCGCGATCCTCGTGCTCCGCCTCTGGTTCGTGCAGGTCGCCGAAGGCGCCGCCATCGCCCAGGAGGCCCAGGAGTTGGCCTGGCAGACCCGCAAGTACGAGGCGCCCCGGGGCGACATCTACGACCGCAGCGGAAAGCTCGTGGTGACCAGCCGCTACGTCCCCGCGGTCGAGGTCGACCGTACCTTCGTCCCCGTCTCCCAGCGCGACGCCCTCATCCAGAGGCTGTCGGCGATCCTCGGGATCCCGGCAGCCGAGCTCGACGCCATGTACGAGGCGGCGGGGATCAACGGCCGGTTCACGGTGGGGACCGTGTCGGTCGAGACGGCCTTCGAGCTGGCGAGCAGCCTCGAATCGCTCCCCGGAGTCGACATCATCAAGGTGCCCGAGCGCGTCTACCTCGCCGGCCCCGACCTGGCGCACGTGACCGGCCATCTCGGCCTGCCTACCGCCGAGGACCTGGAGAAGAAGCCCGACCTCGACCCCAACGTCCGCATCGGCAAGCTGGGCGTCGAGGCGGTCTACGACGACTACCTGCGCGGCCAGCCAGGCGTCTTCGAGTACCGCGTCGCCCGCGGCGAGATCATCGAGGCGAAACCGGAGATCCCCCCGACGATCGGCGACTCCGTCTACCTGTCGATCGACCTCCAGCTGCAGGAGGTGGTCAGCCGGGCGCTGGTCGAGGGGATCGACCTCTCCAACGAGGTGAAGGCCGCCAACCTCGCCCGGGGCGAGGAGGTGTTCTCGGAGACCAAGCGCGGAGCGGCCGTGGTCCTCCACGCCCGGACCGGGGAGGTCCTCGCCCTCGCCTCGATCCCCACCTTCGACCCTCAGCAGTTCGTGTCGGGGCTCGACCAGGAGACGTTCGATCAGCTCCGGGAGAGCCAGGCCTTCAACAACCTCGTCGTGAGCGGCCTCTATCCGCCCGCGTCGACGTTCAAGGCCGTCACCTACGTCGCCGCCGAGCAGTTCCAGTTCCCCTTCCCCCGCGACGTCGAGGGAGTCGACGCCGAGAACCGGATGGTCCACTGCGACGGGACCCTGGAGCTGCCGAGCCTCGCCGACGGCTCCCCCCAGCAGAAGAACGACTGGTACAACGACGACAAGGGGTGGATGGACCTCCACGGCGCTCTCGAGCAGTCATGCAACATCTACTTCTGGTCGGTGGCGCTGGGCGTGTGGCAGAACCGCAACTCGCTCAACGTCAACGCACTCCAGGACTTCGCCCGCGAGCTCGGCTACGGGCAGCCCACGGGGATCGACCTGACCGGTGAGGCGGCAGGCGTGATCCCCACACCGGAGCTGTTCGAGGAGTGGAAGCAGTACCAGCTCGAGAACCCCGGAGCGGCTCCCCGCCTCGATCCCAGCCGGCTGGAGCTCGCCAGCCCGTTCCTCGGCGGTGACCTGATGGACCTGGCCATCGGCCAGGGAGCGCTGACCGCCACCCCGATCCAGGTCGCCGTGTCCTACGCCGCCATGGTCAACGGGGGAGACGTGCTGCGCCCCGCCGTGGTCAAGTCGGTCGTCGACCCTTCCGGCGAGGTGGTGTACCAGCACGAACCGGAGGTCGTCCGCGAAGTCGACATCGACCCCGCCGTGCGGCGGTCGCTCCTCACCGACCTCGGGAGGGTGGTCTCCCAGGGGACCGCCCGGGCGGCGTTCCAGCACTTCGGCGAGGGGCTGGAGGAGGTCGGCGGAAAGACCGGCACCGGCCAGACCACGAAGAACAGGGACAACCACGCCTGGTTCGTGGGAGTCGCCCCCCTCTCCAACCCGGAGTACATCGTGGTGGTGCTGATCGACGAGGGAGGAAGCGGCGGCCAGGTCGCCGCCCCCGTGGCTCGCCACATCCTGCAGTACCTGATGGGCAACGAGCCCACGCCGATCGTCGAGGGAGAGGACGCCGACTGATGGCCACCATCGCACGTGCCGCCCGGGAGGCCGTCTCGGAACGGCGGGGAAACCGCCCCGACTGGATCCTGTTCGCCACCATGGTCGTTCTCGCCATCTTCGGGCTGGTGATGATCTACTCGGCGACCCGGTCGTCGGGGACGTTCTCGATGGAGCGGCAGATGATCTTCGTGGCCGCCGGCATCGTCCTCTACCTGGTGGCCTCGATGATCGACTACCGGGAGTATCGGGCGCTGATCCCTTACATCTACGGCGGGATCATCGTGCTCCTCATCGCCGTGTTCTTCTTCCCGGAGCGCAACGGCGCCCAGCGCTGGATCGAGCTGGGCTTGTTCGACCTCCAGCCGGCCGAGGTGGCCAAGATCGTCGTCGTGCTGGGGATCGCCTCGATCCTCTCGCCCCAGAACCGGGACGAGCTGAGGCCCGACCTCACCTGGCCGAAGATCGGGCTCGTGATCCTCACGGTGGGTGTCCCCGCCGGCCTGATCTACCAGCAGCCGGACCTGGGGACGATGCTGGTGTTCGTCTTCGTGATGATGGCGATGCTGTTCGCCGCCGGCGCCTCCTGGCGGCAGCTGCTCACCCTGGTGGGGGCGGGCACCGCCGTCACCGTGGCCCTCTACCGCATGGGGGCCATCGCCGAGTACCAGCTCAACCGCATCCGGGTGCTGGTGGACCCGACCGTCGACCCCCAGGGCATCGGCTACAACCTGGCCCAGTCGAAGCTGGCGATCGGGTCGGGGCAGCTACTGGGACGGGGGCTGTTCAAGGGAACCCAGACGAACTTCCAGTACGTCCCCGAGCAGGAGACCGACTTCATCTTCACCGCCGTCGCCGAACAGCTCGGCTTCGTCGGTGGAGTCGTCGTCCTCCTCGCCTACATGATCCTCATCTGGCGGATCCTGGTGATCGCCGCCAACGCCCGCGACCGATTCGGGGCGCTCGTCGCCATCGGGGTGGCGGCGACGTTCATGTTCCACATCTTCATCAACATCGGCATGACGATGGGTATCACCCCGGTCACGGGCCTGCCGCTGCCGTTCCTCAGTCTCGGCGGCTCGGCGTTCATGTCGCTGGCGTTCGCCCTCGGGATCGTGAACTCCATCTGGCTGCGCCGCTCGCCGGTGCCGGGCGAGCAATACGTGATGTGAGGCGCGGGCCCCTCCCGCCTTCGCCTCCCGTCCTCCAGTCCGCGTGCCACAGCTACGCTCGCTGTCGATGATGTGGCGTCGCGGGGACCGCGGATGGATAGAAGTCATCTGCGGCCCGATGTTCTCCGGCAAGAGTGAAGAGCTGATCCGGCGGGTCACCCGGGCGGCGATCGCCCGCATCCCGGTGCAGGTGTTCAAGCCCGCCCTCGACGACCGGTACGCCACCGAGCAGGTGGTGTCGCATTCGGCTCTGTCGGTCGCCGCTCAGCCGGTGTCGTCGGCCAAGGAGCTGCTCTTGGCGGTCGACGACCGCACCGAGGTCGTCGGCATCGACGAGGGCCAGTTCTTCGACGACGAGCTGGTCGACGTGGCGGACCATCTGGCATCCACGGGCATGCAGGTGATCGTCGCCGGGCTCGACCTCGACTACCTGCGGCGGCCCTTCGAGCCGATCCCCTCCCTGTGCGGGCGGGCCGAGTACGTCACCAAGACCCTGGCGGTGTGCCACCGGTGCGGAGGTCCCGCCCTGTACACGCAGAGGATCGTCAAGTCGGACGACCTGGTCGTGTTGGGAGCCACCGGCGCCTACGAAGCGCGCTGTCGCCACTGCTATTCGCCCGAAGAGGGACAACAGGAAGCCCTGGCCATCGACTCCTGACCCGGGAGGGCGGCTGTCGCGTGGTAGACTCTTCCTCAGCGCCGCATGCGATGCGGCTCGTCTTCGGAGTTTGACGGTGACGCCTCTGCGATTCTCTTCCCGCCGACTCCCGTCTCTTTGGACTGGAATCGGCGTTTCCCAATCGGTCCGTGGCTCGGCCGCCGGATCATTCCTGGTGGCGTTCACTCGACTCCTCGTCCAGACCGCCGGTGTCGCCAGGTCATCGCACCGGCCGTGTCCCTCGCAGACCCATAGGAGTGAACATCAATGCCATTCTTCCGTCGCCGCACCCCGACGGTGCTCAAGAAGTCTTCGACCGATGTCGTCGAGGAGCGGAAGATCCTCCGCATCGGTGGGCAGACCGTCGAGGTTCGCCGAGTAGAGGAAGCGACCGAGAAGGCGCCCCCCGCCAAGGCGAAGGGGAAGGAGAAGCCCGAAAAGGCGAAGAAGCGCCGGTCCGAGCCCGCCCCGTCCCGGGGACGGTCCAACGGCCGTCGCCCCGTCGATGACGAGATCATCATCCCGACCGACGTCGGTCGGCGCCAGATGCTCGTCCGCAAGGCCGGCGGGCAGACCCAGATCGTCATCCTCGAAGGTCCCCTCCTCGTCGAGCACTACGTCGCCCGGCCGGACCGCACCTCGATGGTCGGCAACATCTACCTCGCCAAGGTGCGCAACGTCCTTCCCGGGATGGAGGCATCGTTCCTCGACTTCGGCGCCCAGAAGAACGGTGTCCTCTACGCCGCCGACGTCGCCTACGACAAGAAGAAGCACCCGAAGGGGCCACCCCGTATCGAGGAGGCTCTCAAGGAAGGCGACGAGGTCCTCGTCCAGGTCGTCAAGGACCCGATGGGGGCCAAGGGCGCCCGCCTGACCGGCAACCCGTCACTTCCCGGGCGCTACCTGGTCCTCGTCCCCGATTCGGACACCAACGGCATCAGCCGCCGCCTCCCCGAGGAGGAGCGGATCCGGCTGCGGGAGATAATCGAGAAGGTGAAGCCGGAGGGCTTCGGCGTGATCGTGCGCACCGCCGCCCTCCACGCCTCCGCCGAGGACATCGCCGCCGACATCTCCCGACTCGTCAAGATCTGGGACGAGATCAAAGAGAAGGCCGCCCACGGTGGCGCTCCGCGGGTCATCTACGAGGAGCCTGACCTCCTCATCCGGGTCATCCGCGAGCACTTCACCCCGGACTTCCGCCGGATGCTCGTCGAGGACCGGGAGGCCTACGAGAAGGTCGTCGAGTACCTGCGGGCCACCGCCCCCGACCTCGTCTCCAAGGTCCACCTCTACGAGGACGAGATGCCGCTGTTCGAGCGGTACCACGTCGACGACCAGCTGCGCAAGGCGCTGGAGCGGCGGGTGTACCTGCCCTCGGGCGGTCACCTGGTCATCGACCGAACCGAGGCGCTCACCGTCATCGACGTGAACACCGGCAAGTTCGTGGGCTCCTCGAGCCTGGAGGAGACGGTCCTCCAGAACAACCTGGAGGCCGCCGAGGAGATCGGGCGCCAGCTGCGCCTGCGCGACATCGGCGGGATCATCGTCATCGACTTCATCGACATGGAAAAGGAGAAGAACCAGCAACTGGTTCTCCGCAAGCTCAAGGAGACGCTCGCCAAGGACAAGACCCGCACCCAGGTCTTCGACGTCTCCCAGCTGGGCTTGGTCGAGATGACCCGCAAGAACGTCTCCGCCGGCCTGTTGGAGCACTTCTCCGAGCCCTGCCCCCACTGCGAGGGGAGGGGCGTCCTCTTGAACGAGGAGGCGGTCAAGAACGGCATCCCGGTCGTCAGCACCGCCGTCGACGCCGAGTGACACCGCGACGGGGAGTCGGGCCAGCCCGCCTCCCCGAAGCCCTTTGTTGGTGAGGGTGCGCCGCTGCTAATCTGGTCGTTCGTAACCCTTCTCCGACGAGGTCTATTCATGTACGCCATCATTCGCGCCGGTGGCAAGCAGGCCAAGGTGCGCTCCGGCGACGTAATCCAAGTAGAGCGAGTGAAGAACGCCGGCGAGACGATCGAGTTTCGGCCGTTGCTCGTCGTCGACGACGACGGCAACACGTTCTCCAGCCCTTCCGACCTGGAGAACGCCACCGTCACCGCCAAGGTCCTCGGCGAGGTGAAAGGCGACAAGGTCGAGATCTTCAAGTACAAGCCGAAGACCGGCTACCGGCGTCGCATGGGCCATCGCCAGACCTACACCCAGCTCGAGATCACCGGCATCGCACTCGAGCAGAAGAAGAAGTCGCAGGCAAAGCGACAGGCGAAGAAGGCAGAAGAAGCGGAGGCAGCCGACACCGAAGCCGCCTCCGAGGAGGATTGAGATGTCCAAGACCAAGGCAGGCGGTTCCAGCAAGAACGGGCGCGACTCGGCTGCGAAGCGACTCGGCCCCAAGGTGTTCGACGGCCAGTTCGTGAACGCCGGCGCCATCCTCGTGCGCCAGCGCGGCACCCGCATCCACCCCGGCCTCAACGTCGGCCGCGGGGGCGACGACACGCTCTACGCCCTGGCCTCGGGCACCGTCCGCTACGCCAAGCGCAACCAGCGCCGCCTCGTAGACGTCCTCGTCGACTGAGCGGGGGGACGTCCCCGGACGCGCCGTGTTCGTAGACCGGGTCCGGGTGCACCTCCGGGGAGGCAACGGGGGCGCCGGGGTCGTCGCTTTCGAGCGTCGGCGCGGGCTGCCCAAGGGTCGTCCCACCGGCGGCAACGGCGGCAGGGGAGGCAACGTCATCGTCCGCGTCGACGAGGGGATGGCCTCCCTCCTCACGTACCAGCGCAACCCCCACCACCGCGCCGGTGACGGCACCCACGGCCGCGGTGACCTCCAGCACGGCAGAGCCGGAGAGGACCTGGTGCTTCCCGTCCCCGCCGGGACGACCATCTACGACGAGGAGGGCACGCTCATCGCCGACCTCGTCGCCGAGGGCCAATCGATCGTCCTGGTGGAAGGCGGCAGGGGAGGGCGGGGCAACGCCGCATTCATGTCGCCCACCAACCGCGCTCCATCGATCGCCGAACAGGGCGAGTTCGGCCGGGAGGAGACGTTCGTCTTCGAGTTGCGGCTCCTCGCCGACGCCGCTCTCATCGGCTATCCCAACGCCGGAAAGTCGACGCTCATCTCGGTCGTGTCGGCGGCCAAGCCCAAGATCGCCGATTACCCGTTCACGACCCTCGAGCCCAACCTCGGAGTCGTCGAGGTGGACGGCCGGGAGTTCGTCCTCGCCGACATCCCCGGCCTGATCGAAGGCGCCGCCGAAGGGAGGGGCCTCGGCCACGAGTTCCTCCGCCACACCGAGCGGGCCCGGGCGCTGGTGATCCTGCTCGACCCCTCACCGCTCCAGGCCGACCCCGTCTCCCGCCAGCTCGAGGTCCTGGTGGGCGAGCTGGAGCGATACTCACCGGAGCTGGCGTCCCGCCCGCGCCTGGTGGTGATCGGCAAGGCAGACGTGCCGGAGGCCCGGGATGCGGCCGAGGAGGTGCCGGAGGCGATGCTGATCTCGTCGGTGACCCGAGAGGGCATCCCCGAGTTCCTCCACGCGGTGTCCGACCTGGTCGAGACGGCCAAGCGCCGCACCCCGGACCGGCCGGGATACGTGCTCCACCGTCCGGCCCGGACTCCTTTCACGATCCGGCGCGAGGGGCAGACCTGGATCGTCGAGGGCATCGCCGCCGAACGCGCCGTCGCTTTCGCCGACCTGACCAACCCAGAGGCCGCCGACATGGCCGCCGCCCGCCTGGAGCGCCTAGGCGTCGACAGAGCGCTGGCCGAAGCCGGGGCGAAAGAGGGCGACGAAGTCAGGATCGGCGACTTGACTTTCGAGTACACGCCCCCCTGGACCGAAGACGAAGAGGATTGCGAGGAGGACTTCGACGAATGAGACGTCCAGTCCCACCCGATGGCCGAGTGGTCGTCAAGATCGGCTCTTCGAGTCTCGTGGGCCCGGACGCCGGGATCGACCGGACGGCGATCGAGCGTATCGCCGGCCAAGTCGCCGACCTGTGGGAAGCGGGTCTGCCCACGGTGCTGGTCACCTCGGGAGCCGTGGCCGCCGGCCTCGCCCCGCTGGGGCTGGACGCCCGGCCCACGGACGTCCCCAGCCTGCAGACGGCGGCGGCGGTGGGACAGGGCCTCCTCATGCACAGCTACGCCGAGGCCTTCGCTTCCCGGGGGCGGGTGGCCGGCCAGGTGCTCCTCACCCGCGACGTGCTCGCCAACCGCGACCAGTACCTGTACGCCCGCCAGACCCTCGACCGGATGCTGACCCAAGGCGTGGTCCCGGTCGTGAACGAGAACGACACGATCGCCATCGACGGCGTCCGCTTCGGCGACAACGACCGGCTGGCGGCGATCGTGTCGCATCTGGTGGGTGCTTCGCTCCTCGTGCTCTTGACCGACACCGAGGGCCTGTTCTCGTCGGATCCCCGCCTGGGCGAGGCGGAGTTCCTCGCCGCCGTCGACCACGCCGACGAACGGCTCGACCGGCTCCACGGCGCCGGGCCCCTCGGCTCGGGCGGCGTGAAGACGAAGGTGGAGGCGGCCCGCATCGCCGCCTTCTCCCAGATCCCGACGATCATCGCCTCCGCCGACGCCTCGCTGCGCGACCTGACCTCGGGCGAGCCCGTGGGGACGTGGGTGGAGCCCAGGACTGTCTCCCTGCCCGCCCGCAAGCTGTGGATCGCCTTCTGCCAGCCTGTGCGCGGGCTCGTGGCGATCGACGAGGGTGCGGTGGAGGCCCTGGTCCAGCGGGGCACCTCGCTGCTGCCGGTGGGTGTGACCGGGGTGGACGGGGGCTTCTCCGCCGGCGAGACCGTCGACGTGGTCGGCCCCGACCACGAGGTGATCGGGCGAGGGCTGGCTCGCATGTCCGCCTCCGTAGTCAGAGAACGGATGGGCCGACGCGGCGGCGACGAGGTGATCCACCGCGACGAGCTGGCCGTGTTCGCCTCCTGACGGCGCTCAGCGGCGCCACAGATCCCGGGTGAACAACAGCAGCACCGGGAAGATCTCCAGCCTCCCCACGATCATCAGCCCCGACAGCAGCCACTTTCCGGGCCAGGCGATAGTGGCATACGTCGCGGTGGGGCCGACGTCTGCCAGCGCCGGTCCGATGTTCCCGAGCGCCGCTGCCACTGCCGAGGCGGCGGTGACGAGATTCAGGCTCTCGGACATGTTGGCGTCGATGAAGGCCAGCAGGAAAGTGCCGGTCATGAACAGGAACATGTAGAAGAGGAAGAACGACTGGATCGACTCCAGCAGGTGATCGGGGATCCTGTCGCGCCCGAACCGGACCGTGAAGACCCCCCTCGGGTACACCAGTCGACGGAGATCCGAGAAGGCGGCTTTGGCGAGGATGCCGACCCGGAACGTCTTCACCGATCCCGATGTCGAGCCCGCCATCCCGCCGAGGAACATCAATCCGATCACGAGGATCTGCAGAGCCGGGCGCCACGAGCCCCAGTCGGAGGTGGCGAAACCGGTGGTCGTGACGAGAGACACCACGGTGAAGACGGCGTCGCGGATCGCCCCGGCGGGCTCGTTGTCTGCCATGAGGCCGCCGGCCACGAGCACGATCCCGGCGACGATCAGCGCCGTGTAGAGACGGAACTCCGAATCGCGTGCGTACACGGGCGGGTGACGCAACGCCTTGTAGTGCAGGGCGAAGTTGACCCCTGCCAGGAACATGAAGACGGTGATCACCCACTGGGTGTAGGTCGAGAACGACGCCACCGAGGTGGCTTGGGTGCTGAAACCCCCCGTGGCGGTGGTGGTCATGGCGTGGACGACCGCCTGATAGACGTCGAGGTCTCCCGCCGCCAGGAGGACGGCGGCGAGGGCCGTGAGTCCGACGTAGACGAACCACAGCCGCTTGGCCGTCTCCTTGAAGCGAGGGGTGAGGCGGTCGGGTTTTCCGCCGGGGAGCTCCGCCCGCGCCAGTTGGAGGCCTCCGGTGCCGAGGAGCGGCAGCACCGCCACCGACAAGATGATCACGCCCATGCCTCCCACCCACTGGGTGAAGCCGCGCCACACTCCGATGCTGCGGGGCAGGTCGGCGGGGTTGGCCACCACCGTCGAGCCGGTGGTCGTGAAACCCGACACGGTCTCGAAGAAGGCGTCGGTGATGTTGGGGATCGTCCCCGTGAACAGGTAGGGGAGGGCGCCGAAAGCCGATATCACGAACCAGGCCAAGCCGACGGCGGCGAATCCCTCCTTCACGGAGATCGAGGTGGCCGCACCGAGGATCCTCCACATGAGGACCCCGCAGGCCACCGTGATCGCGCCGGCCAAGAGGATCCCCTGGCCCGTATCGGGCTCGCCGAGCGCATACGCCAATCCGGCCGTCGCCAGCATCGAGGCGCCGACGGCGGTGACGGCGGACCCGATCACATACGAGAGGGTCCGCGGCAGCGAACGCACCGACGGTTCGGAGACGATCGTCATCGGGGGGCGAACAGAGCCGAAGACGCTTCGATGTCCTTGGGGAGAGCGAAGAAGATCAGGTGGTCGCCGGCGCGGATTCGGGTCGATCCGTCGGGCACGAAGGTCGTCTCTCCCCGCGAGATGCCACCGATGACGACGCCACGGGGCAGCTCCAGGTCGATCAGCGATTTGCCGACGGCGGGGGCGTTTTCGGTGACCTCGACTTCGATCGCTTCGGCGTCGGTGTCCGAGAAGGTCACCACCTGCTGGATCCTGCCGTGACGGACGAAGCGGAGGATGGCGGAGGCGGCGAGGAGGCGGCTGGAGACGGCGGCGTCGATGCCGATGCCCGACAGCAGGGACACGTAGCGGATCCGGTTGAAGCGGGCGATCGTCGACGCCGCCCCGAGCGCCTTCGCCACGAGGCAGACCGTGATGTTGACCTCGTCCCATCCGGTCAAGGACAGGACCGCATCCGAGGGCCCCAGCTCCAGCTCCGACAGCACGTCGGGGTCGGTGGCGTCTCCGTGGACGACGACCGCCTTGGGGTGGCGCGAGGCGAGCTGAGAGCATCGGGCCCGGTCCCGGTCCACCAGCACCACGGAGAATCCGTTCTTGATCATCTCCTCTGCGGTCAACTCCCCGAGCCGGGTGCTTCCGACGATCACCACCCGGTCGATCCGCACCTTGCGCAAGCCGAGCAGCTTCGTGGCTCGTTCGACGTTGTCGGCGGTAGTCATCAGCAAGGCGTGGTCGCCGGCCAGCACTTGGGTGTCGCCGTGGGCGACGATCGTCTTGCCGTGGCGGACCAGGGCGGCGACCACCCACCCCCATTCCGCCGAGCGGAGCCGCAGCTGGCTCAGCGGCTGGCGGGCCAGCGGGGACTGGGGGGTGACTATCCCGCCCAGGAGCACGAGCTTGCCATCGGCGAAGTGGACCATCTCCGACACGCCGGTCTCTTTCACCAACGTGACGAGCTCCTGGGCGGCGGTGGCGCTGGGGTCGATGACGACATCGACGCCCAGCTGGTCGACACCTTCGCGCAGGCCCGGGTCCTCCACGCGGGCCACGGTGCGTTTCACCCCGAGCTGGCGGGCGGTGTGGCAGGCGAGGATGTTGACGCCGTCCGAGTTGGAGACGGCGATCAGGAGATCGGCGTTTCGGGCGCCTGCCTCTACGAGTGTGGCGGCGGAGGCGCCGTTGCCGACGATTACCAGGGCGTCGAGCGCCTCTTGCATCTCGGCGGCGCGTTCCTCGTCGGATTCGATGACGTGGACGTCTTTGCCCTCCGACGAGAGGAGCTTGGCGAGATAGGAGCCGACGGCGCCGGCTCCCACGACGATGATCTTCATTGTCACCCGTCAGCGTAGACCTGACCGAGGGCACCACCACTCCACCTAGACTGGCACCTCCCGTCCCGAGCGTATGACTGCGACTGTTCCAACCATCGACTCTCCAGCCGCGCTGGCCGATTCTCTCCGGAAGGTCGACTACCTGGCCGACGACCGCATCGCCCAGGTGGCCTTCCTGGCCGATCGACTCGGCAAGCCCATCCTCGTGGAGGGCCCGGCCGGCGTGGGCAAGACCGAGCTGGCGAAGTCGCTGGCCCGGATGTGGGGCCGACGGCTGATCCGCCTCCAGTGCTACGAGGGCCTCGACGAATCCAAGGCCCTGTACGAGTGGAACTACAAAAAGCAGCTCCTCCGCATCCAGGCGGACCACGACAAGGAGTGGGACGAGCTCGAAGACGACATCTTCTCCGACGAGTTCCTCCTCGCCCGGCCGCTGCTCGAGGCGATTCGCTCCGAGACCCCGGTCGTCCTCCTCATCGACGAGATCGACCGGGTCGAGATCGAAACGGAAGCCCTGCTGCTCGAGGTCCTGTCCGACTTCCAGGTGTCGATTCCCGAGCTGGGAACCATCAGCGCTTCCACCCGGCCGTTCGTGGTGCTCACCTCCAACAACACCCGCGAGCTGTCCGAGGCCCTGAAGCGGCGGTGCCTGTTCCTCCACATCTCCTATCCGGACCCTGAGCGGGAACAGCAGATCCTCCTGACCCGCGTGCCGGAGCTGCCCGAGAACCTGGCTCGGCAGATCGCCCGGATCGTTCGCTCGATCCGCCAGATGGACCTGAAGAAGGCGCCGTCGGTGTCGGAGTCGATCGACTGGGCCCGGACGTTGATCGCCCTCGCCGTCGAGCACCTGGACACCGAGGTGGTCACCGACACCCTCCACGTCCTCCTCAAGTACCAGTCCGACATCGAGAAGGCGACGGCCGAGCTGACCCGGCGGTGACCACTCCGCCTGCTCCGATCACATCGCTGATCACCGCTTTCGTCGGCGAGTTACGCGCCGCGGGGGTGCCGGTGTCGATGGTGGAGACGATCGACGCCATGCGCGCCCTCGAAGTCATCGACATCGGAGACCGGGCAGGGCTCAAGGCGACGCTCGCCGCCACCCTGGTGAAGTCCGAGCGTCACCTCGCCGCCTTCGACACCGCCTTCGAGGTGTTCTTCGCCACCGCTCCCCGCCGCGGCGAGGAAGGCAGAGGGACACCCACCGGGCCGGCGGCCGAGGGCGGCGGGTCCGGCGGTCTCGGCGAGGACGAGATCGAGGACCTGCGCCGCTCCCTGCTCCAGTCGCTCCTCGACAACGACATGGAAGCGCTGCTCGATGCCATCGGCGAGGCGGTCGACCTCCTGTCGGGGTTCGAGCGGGGACGTCCCGTCGGAGGCACCTACTACCTCTACCGCACCCTCCGCCGGCTCGACGTCGACCAGATCGAGACGCTCTTGCGCGAAGTCCTGAGCGGACGGGAAGGAGAGCTGGGCGAGCTCGACCGTCGGCTGGTGGACGAGGAGGTCGCCGAGCGGATCGAGCAGCTCCGGCAGGCGGTCCAGGACGAGATCCGGCGCCGTTTGGTCGAGGACCGGGGCAGGGAGGCCGTCGCCCGCACGTTGCGCCGGCCCCTCACCGAGGACGTCGACCTCATGCACGCCACCCGGGCCGACCTGGAGGCCCTGGAAGACGCCATCGTGCCCCTGACTCGCAAGCTGGCTGCCCGTCTCGCCCGTCGGCGCCGCATGCTGCGGCGTGGCCGGCTCGACTTCCGCAAGACGATGCGCCGGTCGCTCGCCACCGGCGGGGTGCCGATCGACCCGCAGTTCCGGGTCCAGAAGCCCCACCGGCCCGAGGTGTTCCTGTTGTGTGACATCTCCGGGTCCATGGCCACCTTCGCCCGCTTCACCCTCCAGTTCACCTACGCCATGTCGACCCAGTTCTCGAAGCTGCGGTCCTTCGCCTTCATCGACACCGTCGACGAGATCACCGAGTTCTTCGGCCCTGGCACGGATTTCACTGACGCGCTCGCCCGCGTCGCCGCCGAAGCCGACGTCGTCCACCAGGACGGGCACTCCGACTACGGGACGTCGCTGGCGGCGTTCCTCGAGCGCTACGGACGGGACGTGACCCCCCGGTCGACGATCATCATCACCGGAGACGCTCGAAACAACTACCGCCCTCCCCAGGACGAGCTGCTGGGGGAGATCGCAGCGAAGGCGAGAGCCGTATACTGGCTGAACCCGGAGCCTCCCAGCTATTGGGATACGGGGGATTCGGTGATGAGCCGCTACGCACGGTGGTGCGAGGGGGTGCATGAAGTGCGAACGCTCCGTCAGCTGGAGGCATTCGTCGAAGAACTCAGCCTTCCCCGCTCACGTCCTCGGGGCAGATCTCTTTGAGGTCCTCAACTCGGGGGGTGGGGTGGCCGATATTCCATCGGTGTTTCGCACGCCTATCGAGAAGCAGTGAGTGAGGTGTGGCATTGGGCCATCGGATATTGGTGATCGAGGACTCTGCCGTCATCCGGCGCTTGATCGAGGTGTGCCTGCGCGCCGCTGACCTGGAGATCATCACCCGCGACGATGGCAAGAGCGGCCTCGCGGCCGTCCGCGAGGAGTCGCCCGATCTCGTGGTGCTCGACATCGGCCTCCCCGGCATGGACGGCTGGGAGGTCCTCGCTCACGTCCGCTCCGACGAGTCGATCCGGGACACTCCGGTCGTGGTGCTCACCGCCCACGCCGAAGAGGAGTCGCGTCGGCGCGCCGACGAGGGCGGCGCCGACGCCTTCGTGACGAAACCGTTCCAGCCGAACGAGTTCCGGAAGACGGTCCTGGACCTGCTTCCCTGACCGCCTGGTCGACGGTCAGGGAACGATCACACTTCCGACTTCTCCCGCTCCTCGTCGGCCATGACCTCGGCGAGCCTCTCCACGAGGTCCACCACCCGGTTGGAGTAGCCCCACTCGTTGTCGTACCAGGCGAGCACCTTCACCAGGTTGCCGCCCAACACCTGGGTGCCGGCGGCGTCGAAGATCGACGAGTGCGGGTTGCCGATGATGTCGGAGGAGACGATCGGGTCCTCGCTGTACTCGAGGATTCCCTTCATCGGCCCCTCCGCCGCCCGCCGGATGGCGTCGTTGATCTCCTCGACCGTCACCTCGCGCTCCAGTTCCACGACCAGGTCGACGGTGGAGCCGTCGGGCACGGGAACCCGCATCGCCATGCCGTCCAGCTTGCCCTGGAGCTCGGGAAGGACCTCGCCGACCGCCTTGGCGGCCCCGGTGGTGGTGGGGATGATGTTCTCGGTGGCGGCCCGGCTGCGGCGCAGGTCCTTGTGGGGCACGTCGGCCAGGCGCTGGTCGTTGGTGTAGGCGTGGACGGTGGTCATCACCCCGCGCTTGATCCCAAACTCGTCGTTGAGCACCTTCGCCACGGGGGCGAGGCAGTTCGTGGTGCACGAGGCGTTGGACACGATGATGTCCGAGGGGTCGAGCTCGTGGTCGTTCACGCCCAGCACCACCGTCTCGTCGATCGGGTCCTTCGACGGCACCGTGAGCACGACCCGCTTGGCGCCAGCCTGGAGGTGCTTCTCGAGAGAAGCCCTGTCCCGGAAGACGCCGGTCGACTCGATGACGATGTCGACTCCGAGCTCCTTCCACGGCAGGTTGGCGGGGTCCGTCTCGCGGAGCATCTGGATGCGGTGCTTGTCGACGGTCATCACCCCGTCCTCGAGCTTCACCTCGTGCTCGAAGGGGCCCATCACCGAGTCGTACTCCAGCAGGTAGGCGAGCACGTCGTCGTCGGCGAGGTCGTTGATGGCGACGACGTCGATGTCGGCTTCGGGGCGTCCGGCGATGATCCGGAAAACAGCCCGGCCGATCCGACCGAATCCGTTGATTGCGACCTTCACTCCCATATCACGACTCCTTGATGAGATTGGCGGAGAGGCGTTCGATGACTTCAACCACCCGCGCGGAATAGCCCCAACCGTTGTTGAACCAGGTGATGGTCTTGACCATGGTGCCGTCGATCACCATCGTCGCCAGCGAATCGAAGACCCCCGAGTAGGTGGAGCCCCGCACGTCCGACGACACGATGGGGTCGCTGACGTACTCGATGATGTTGCGGTAGCGGGTCGAGGCGGCTTCCTGGATCGCCTGGTTGACCTCTTCTTTGGTGGTCGGTTTCTCGGTGATCGTCACCAGGTCCACCGTCGAGCCGTCGGGCACCGGTACGTTCAGCGCCACGGCCGACAGCTTCCCCTCGAACTCGGGCATCACCTGGGTGACGATGTCGGGCGAGTTGGTCTCCTCCGGGATGATGTTCTCGCCGGCAGCCCGGCTGGTGCGGAAGCCCTCGCCGGGCACGTCCGCCAGGCGTCCCCGGTTCGACATGGCGTGCACGGTGGTCCAGTACGCCCGCTCTACCCCGAAGTTCTCGTGGATCGTCCGCAGGATCGGCGCCACGGCGTTGGAGGTGTTCGACCCGAGCGCGACGATCGGTGGGTTGTCGTTGAGGACCTCGTCGTTGATGCCCATGAGGACCAGCGGGATCTCGCCGGGGGTCTCGGGGCTGGAGGTGAGGACGACGGCGCGGGCTCCGTTGTCGATGTGGGCCTGGTTCCACTCCCGGGTGCGGTAGCGGGCGGTGGCCTCCACCACCAGGTCGACCCCGTAGTCGGACCATTTGACGTCGTTCGGGGTCTTCTCGCCGATGAACGCGATCTCGCGTTCGTCGGCGATCAAGTTCCCGTCCTCGTACTTCACCTCGCCGGGATAGCGGCCGTAGATCGAGTCGTACTTCAGCAGGTAGGTGAGGGCCGAAGGGTCGGCTGTGTCGCAGATCACGCTCACCTCGACATCGGGGTGGTTGCGAAGCAACCGGAACACGTTGCGCCCGATGCGGCCGAATCCCATCAATCCGATTCGGATCTTCGTCATCACATGACCTCGTTTTCTTGGTTCTCTCCGGCTCAACGCTAGTGCCGACGACTTTGTTCTAACGACCTGCTTCAACCGTCGGTTGCGGTGCGATAGGTTGCCAGAGAGAGGGGAGCGGCCCCAACCGGGAGACGAGGTGACGGATGTGGATGGCGGTTGGGCTGGTGTGCCTGCTGGCGCCGGTGCCGGGAGAACAACTCGCCCCGTATGCGCCCGTCGGGGCCTACGCGGGCCACTGGGGAATCGACCTGGCGGCGGAGGTGGGGACCGACGTGGCGGCGCCGATCGGCGGCGAGGTCACCTTCGCCGGCGTGGTGGCGGGGACCAAGACGGTGACGATCCGACGGGGGCCGTCGAAGGTGTCCGTCTCGTATCTCTCCGAGATATCGGTGGAAGCCGGAGACCGCGTCGGCCCCGGACGCATCATCGGCCGCTCGGGACTCGCTCATGGCGAGCCGGCAGTCCACCTCTCGCTGCGGCTCGACGGTGAGTACGTCGACCCCGCCCCGTTCCTGGCCTGCCGGTTCCGGCCGCTGAGTGAGGCGCTGTGGCTGGTTCCCTATCCTGAGGCGAGTGCGAATAGGAATCCTGGGCGGTACCTTCGACCCGCCCCATCTCGCCCACCTGCACACCGGCGAAGTCGCGTATCGGCAGCTGGGCCTGGACATGGTGGTGTTCATGCCCGCCGGGGCGCCGTGGCAGAAGGCGGGCAGGCAGGTGTCCGACGCCGAGCATCGGTGGGCGATGACCCGCCTCGCCGTCGAGGGAGTCGACTACTTCGTTGCCGACGAGCGTGAGGTCCACCGGGACGGCTGGACCTACACCGCCGACACGCTGGCGACCTTCGACCCCGACGCCGAGCTCGTCTTGATCCTCGGAGCCGACTCGGCCCGAGGGCTGCCGACCTGGGAGAGGGCCGAGGAGGTCCTGTCCAGAGTGCGCTTGGCGGTGGCTCCCCGCCCCGGCACCGACCGGGAAGAGGTCGAAGCTGCCGTCCCGGAAACGCCCATCGAGTGGCTGGACATGGTGCCCATCGACATCTCCGGCACGCTCATTCGGGAGCGGGTGGCTGCCGGCCGCTCCGTCCGTTTCCTGGTGCGGGACTCGGTGTGGCGTTACATCGTGGCCGAGAATCTCTATACGGATGCGGCCGATGTGCCGGTAGCATGAGACGAGACCGTTGACAGGAGGGAGTTCCGTCATCTCAGCTGAGCAGATCGCCCGGATGGCTGCCGACGCCATCCACGACAAGAAGGGACTGGATGTCCAACTCCTCGATGTGGGCGATCTACTCGCCATCACCGACATCTTCGTGATCGGCACGGGGACCTCGAACATCCACGTTCGTTCCCTCGCCGAAGCTGTCGAGGAGGCGCTGGCCGAGAAGGCGGGGCGAAAGCCTCTCCGGCGGGAGGGGATGGAGCAGGCGGAATGGATCCTGCTCGACTACGGCGACGTCGTCGTCCACCTCTTCCAACCCGACCAGCGGGAGTACTACGGGCTCGAGCGGCTCTGGCTCGATGCGCCTCGCGTCGGCTGGGAGGCGCCGGTCAGCACCGAGGCCTAGCTTTTCCGTCTGCCCGCCGTTTTGGTAACCTGACGGTCTTCCCGGGGCTGTAGCTCAGCCTGGCAGAGCACTTGCATGGCATGCAAGGGGTCACGGGTTCAAATCCCGTCAGCTCCACGTGAGGACCGCCTGTGACAGGCGGTCCTTTCGTTTTGTCCGGTGAGCGGGAGGGGGCGACGTGGAAGCCGGAGGTGTCATGCGCCCGGGTCGACTGGACGTGACCGCCGGGATGGTCTGTCGGCTCGTCGCCGACCAGTTCCCCGAAGTGCGGCGTGCTGATCCCGCCCGTCGCCCTGCACGTGGACGAGTGACCCGGGTGCTCGGCGCCTAGTCGGAGCCGAAGTCCAGGGGGATCACCTCGTGGAGGGTACTCGCCGCGTACTGGGGCTGCGGCCCGCCACCGATGATTCGGAGGGCGCCATCCAGGTAGGCGAGGGCGAACCCGTGCCGGGGCACTTCCATCTCGCCCACTATCTCCCACGCCCCGTCGACGAGGCACTCGATCGAGCCGATGGTCCGTTCGGGCTCTTCGCCTCCCGCCACACACGGGATGCCGTCGACGGCCGTCGCCGCGAATCCTCCTCGGGCGTGGTTGAGAGACGGCCCTTCTCGCCATTCGCCGTCCTCGAGCACCTCGACGGTCGCCTTGTTGGTGTCGAGGGTCGCGAGTCGGCCTCCGATGGCGTACACCCGGTCGCCCACCGCGGTGGCGGCCAGATGCTCCCGTGGCTCCGCCAGTTCGGGGCCGACAGTCCACTCGACCGCACCGGCTTCGAGGATCTCGGTCGTGGCCAGCTGCTCGTAGTCGGGTCCCACGCCTCCGATGGCCATCAGGCCGTCTCCGATGGATACCAGGCCCATCGCTCCCCGGGGTGTGACGAGCGCCGGTTCGGGACGCCATTGCTCCTCGCCCGGTCCGAGACTCCACACCTCGGAAGTTGGCGCATATCCGAAGTGGGTCTCCTGGAATCCACCGACGAGGTACATGCGGTCTCCGAGCACCGCCATCCCGGTGTGGTGCACTCCGGTGGGCAGCGACGGGCCAGACTCCCACGAGTCGGTGGCCGGGTCGTAGAAGTAGGTGTTGTCGTTGAATCCGTTAGCCCCGTACATCCCCCCGGCCACCACGATGCGGCCGTCCCAGAGCGCGCTCGCCATCTCGAGTAGGGCCATCGGCAAAGGAGCGGCCCGGTTCGCCAGGACGGTGGTGGGAGGAGTGGTGGCTGGCGCCGTGGTTTCAACGCTCGTCGTAGGCTGGGGTACGGGAGCCGTGTTGGACACGGAGCCGCTCGGGGCACACGCGGCCAGCAAAGCGGCCGTCGCGAGGAGGGACGAAAAGAGCCGGCGGGGGCCGTGGGCTGAAGAAGGGCAGGCGAACACCACTCTCCTCCTGTCCTCGGTCGACGAAGAGACTATCCGATCGTTTACGTCCGGGCCGGGACAGTCGGTTCGCCCAAGAGTGTCCCAGCGCTCCGGTGGGGTCGGGTCATGTTGCCTGGTTCTGCCGTCTCGCCTCCGGAATGCACCGGAGAGGTGGACGAGCGGCCCCCGCCGATCTGAGCCTCTCTTTGGGCTCAGATCCGATAGCGCAGATAGGTGAACCCTCCCGAGAATCCCCGTTCTTCGATCAGTTCGAGATCAGCGCGCAGCCCTGCAGGCAGGGCCTTCTTCCCCCCTCCGACGAGGATCGGCACCACGAAGAGTCTGATCTCGTCTACCAACCCCTGGGCCAGCGCGTGGCTGGCGAGTTCCGCTCCGCCGATGGCGATGTCGGCGCCGGCGTCTTCTTTCATCTGTTGGACCGCGGCCGCGTCGAACTGGCGCTCGACGCGGGTCTTCTCGCTCGATACATCTTCCAGCGTTCGAGAGAAGACGATCTTCTGCGCCGATCGCCAGATCTCGGCGTAGTCTTCGGCGACCGGCTTGAGGCCCTCTGCCGTCTCCCAAAAGACCATGGTCTCGTACATGCGGCGCCCGTAGAGGTACGTGCCCACTGATCTCTCGAGGTCGTTGACGAAGGCGTGGACCTCGTCGTCCGGTTCCGCCCAGTCGAACTCGCCGTCAGTGTCTTCGACGTAGCCGTCGAGGGACGTGATCGTCGTGTAGATCAGCCGTGCCATCTCTCGTCTCCTTGGTCGATTCTCGGGTCGGTGTTCGTTCCGTATCTGATCGACGACAGAGGCCTCTCTGATTCATCGATTTCATCGATCCGGCACCGAAACAGCCGGTATGGTTCGACCGAGGGTGGCGAGGAGGTCTTCTCGTGAGAGTTCTGGTCACTGGGGCGTCGGGGTTCGTCGGTGCCCACGCCGTTGCGGCGATGCAGGCGGAGGGGCACCAGGTCCGAGCGTTCGTCCGATCTCCCGACAAGTTGCGTAACGCCCTCGAACCGGTCGGCGTCGAAGTCGACGACGTAGTTGCCGGCGACGTGACGGATCGGAGCGCGGTCGAAGGAGCAGTGGCGGGCTGCGACGCCGTGGTGCACACAGCCAACATCTACTCCTACGACACCCGTCTCGCCGCCGACATGTGGCGGGTCAATGTCTCAGGAACGGATCTGGTGCTGGATGCGGCGCTCGCCGCCGGATGTGACCCGGTGATCCACGTCTCGTCGATGGTGGTCCTCCTGCCCTGCGAAGGCCCGATTCCCTCGGACCCGCATCTTCCCCATGCAAAGAGTCGGGACCCCTATGTCGACTCGAAGAAGGCGGCCGAAGCAGTGGCCAGGCGCCGCCAAGCGCGAGGTGAACCGGTCGTGACCGTCTATCTCGGGTCGGTGTGGGGGCCACACGATCCCGGAGCCGGCGAGATGGTGAAGATCGCCCGTCTCTTCTTGAACTCGCCCGTACCGTTCGGTCTCCCGGGGTCGATCGGAATAGTCGATGTGCGCGCCGCAGGACGCCTGCTGTCGTCGCTGCTCGAGGCCGGTCGGGGGCCGCGGAGGATTCTGTTCGGAGGACGGACGTTGCGATGGAAGGAGCTCGGGCGAATGGTGATCGACGCTGCCGGCGCCAGGCCGCGGCCCTTTCTCTACACGCCCTATCCGGTGGCGGTCGTCACCGGGCGCGTGTTCCAGGCGATCTCGCGGGGGACCGGCAGGGAATCACTCATCCACGCGGGAGGGCCGTGGGTCGTCCGGCACTGGCAGCCCAGCGACGACTCCGAGGCGATCGCCATGATCGGCTCGGTCCCTCCCGTCGAGGAAACCATCACCGAAGCGACCCGATGGATGGTCGAGTCCGGCCTGGTGAAGGGAGCTCAGCCGGTGGGGCCCAACGGCTGAAGCCGGAGGCGGTTGCCCAGCTTCCATCCCACCAGGCCCAGCGCCAGACCCACGAGAGCGGCGACGACGAGAGCGACGCGGGCTACCGGAACCAGAGACACGACGCTGTTCCCGGTGGAGGCGATGCCGTCGAGACGATCGACTGCCTCCTCGTAGCGCTCGACGCTCGCTCTGACTTCCTCCAGGTCGGACGCCACCTCGTCGACCTGTTCGGTCAAAAGGCGCGTGTCGGTGGCGCTCGCCCGCAGCTCTTCGGCCAGAGCACCGAGGCTGTCGCCCTGGGCGGCGATCGTCTCCGGCAGACCCTCGAGCTGCGCCTGGACCTCACCGAACGCATCGCCGAGCGGCACCTGGGGGCGGTACTCGACTCCCAAAAAGCTGAGCGTTCGCATCGTGTCGTCGATGACGTCCGCGGTGTCGATCAGGGCGGGGAGAGCGTCGCGAAGAGCGGTCAGGGACTCGGGGATCTGGGTCGTCGTCAGTTCGGCGACTTCGTCGAGGACCTCGGCCGCCCGGTCGGCGGAACCCGAGAGCCGGTCGGTCATGCCGCTCAGGGTGCCGAGGGCTCCTCCTGCTTCACCCAACGTGGCGTCGATCGCCTCCAGTAGATCGCGGGACGGCTCCGCAGCCTCTTCGAGCTGAGGAGCGGCGGAGAAGACCGACTCGACCACGTCGAGCGCGATCCAGCCGGCTACGGCCGCAGCCAGGGAGACGACCGCCACCAAGGCGGCGCCGATCTTCACGAGGTTGGCAGCAGAGAGCCGTTGCATCCATCTCCGGGACAGGCAGAAGTGGAAACGAACGCTACCCAACGCCGACGATTCGAAAACGGCAGGGTTTGGGGATCTCGGCGGCCGGGAAGGTTGGGATGCCAACAGAAGGGAAGAGGGGGTTTGGAACACACCATCGACGCGTCTGCCGTCACCAAGATCTACGAATCGAGCGGTGTCGGCGTTCGCGACATCGACCTCCGCGTCCCGACCGGGTCCATCGTCGGCCTGATCGGGCCGAGCGGATCCGGCAAGACGACCACCGTCCGCCTCCTCACCGGGCTGCTGTCTCCCGACAGCGGAGAGATCCGTGTCTTCGGGATGGATCCCGTCGGCTTCGACGCCGCCACCCGGTCCCGTATCGGCTATCTGCCCCAGCAAGCGGCCATATACCCGGCTCTCACCGTCGACGAGAACCTCGATTTCTTCGCCGCCATGCACGGCCTGCGGGGCCGCCGACGCCGCGAGAGGCGCCACCTCGTCCTGGAGTTCGTCGAGTTGGCGGACGCCAGCTCACGCCGGGCCGGCGAGCTCTCCGGGGGGATGCAGCGGAGGCTCGGCCTCGCCGCGGCGTTGGTCCACCGGCCGGAGTTGCTGTTCCTGGACGAGCCGACCGCCGGCATCGACCCGATCCTGCGCGCCACCGTGTGGGAGACCCTCTCCGAGCTGCGGGAAGACGGTCGCACCATCGTGCTCACCACCCAATACGTCTCCGAAGCCGCCTACTGCGATTTCGTGGCGGTGATCTCGGAGGGGCGGCTCGTCGAGTGGGGCAGCCCCGAGGAGCTCCGCCGCCGTGCCTTCGGCGGTGAGATGGTGGACGTGGTCTTCGCCGACCGCGTTCCCTGGGCGGTCGTCGACCGGCTAGCCGGGGCGGTGGGCGCCGAGCACGTCGAGAGCATCGGCAGCCGCTCGGTGCGGATCACCGTGGAGGACGCCGGCTCCGCCATACCGATCCTGGCGGCGGCCGCCACCGAAGCCGGGGCGGAAGTGACCGAGACCGACCAGGTGGTCCCCGAATACGACGACGTGTTCGTCCGCATCATCGATCGGCATCGTGTCGAGGAGCCCACGGCATGAGGGCGCTGTCGACCGTGTTGGCGTTCGCCGGCAAAGAGATGCGGCAGGTGCTGCGCCAGCCCAAGCTGATGGCCGTGCTCATCCTGGGCCCCTTCCTTATCCTCGGCTTGTTCGCCGCCGGGTTCCAGGCGACGCCGCCGCCGCTGCGGACGCTCGTGGTGTTGCCTGAGGGCTCGGAGCTGGAGTCGTCGATGCCCCAGATCGCCGAGCAGATCGGATCCGAGATCGAGCTCGTCGGCACCCTCGGAGACACCGGCGAGGCGAGACAGCGCCTCCTCGACGGAGAAGTGGACCTGGTGGTCGAGGCTCCGGCGGACGCCGCCACGACCGTTCGCAACGACGAGCAGGCTACCGTGGTCGTCTACCACAACCGTCTCGACCCGTTCGACCGCGCCTACATCACCGTTGCCGCCCAGTCGGCGGTCGACGAGCTGAACCGGATGGTGTTGGCCCGGGTCGCCGCCACCGCCCAGGACAGGGCCGGTGAGTACGAGGAGGCCATCCCCACCGCCCGCCAGGCCATGGGCACCATGGCCACCGCACTGCGTGAGGGCGACGAGGCCGGAGCCCGTGAAGCCCAGTCGCAGGCAGTTGACTCGCTCACCCTCGCCGAACAGCAGCTCGGGCTGACCGCCGACTTCTTCCTGGGCGTGGACGAGACCGCAGGCTCCAGCGCGGCCACACTGGGCGAGCGGGTCGGCTCGAGCCGGGGCGAAGTCGAGAGCATCGACTCCTCCGACCCGGCCGCCGCCGACCGGGCCGAACGCATGGAAGGCGAGCTCGCCGAGTTGGAAGCCGCCATCGCCGAGTTCCGGTCGGTCTCGCCCCAGGTCCTCGTCCAGCCGTTCGTTGCCGACACCGAGCTGGCGTCGGGGATCGACGTGCCCCTCACCGCCTATTACTCACCAGGGGTGGTGGCCGTGCTCCTCCAGCACGTGGTGCTGACCTTCGCCGCCCTGTCGGTCGTGAACGAGAGGTCGACCGGATCCACGGAGCTCTTCCGGGTGGGGCCGGTGCGGCTGGGTGAGTTCCTCGCCGGGAAGTTCCTCGGCTACGCGGTGCTCGGGTCGGTCGTCGCTGCCGCTCTCATCGCCGTGGTGGTGTTCGCGTTCGGCACGCCGATGGCCGGGTCCTGGCTGTGGGCGGCCGCGGTGCTCGCCTTGACGATGGCCGCCTCGTTGGGGCTCGGGTTCGTCATCGCCGCCGCCGCCAACACCGACGCTCAGGCGGTGCAGTTCTCGATGATGGCTCTGTTGTTCACCATCTTCTTCAGTGGCATGGTGGTCTCGCTGAGCCGGCTCGCCGATGGGGTGCGCCAGATCGCCTACCTTTCGCCCGCCACCGCGGGGACCACGGCCCTCCAGGACGTGATGTTCCTCGGCAACGAGCCAAATGCCCTGGCTCTGGCCGTGCTCGGCGCCTACGTCGTCGTGAGCTTCGGAATCGCCTACATGTGGCTGCGCCGGCGACAGGTTGCGTGAGTCAGTTCCTCGCCGATTTCCAGGACACGGACACCTCGATCGAGGTGGCGCCGCTGGGCTCAGTGCGGAGCGCTTCCACCCTCCACGCGTCGGCCGTCTCCGTCGGGAGGGCGGGCAGGCGCCGGGGGCAGCGGCGTGCCGAGCCGTCGACCTCGCAGTTCTGGAACGAGCCGAGGACCTGATACCTGATCCCGCTCGGAGGGATCAGGAAGACCTCGACGTTGTCGGGCTGCTCCAAAGGCAGCTCGATGAGGATGTCGAGGCTGTGGCTCTTCGGGTCGAACGCCAGCAACTGGCCGACAGCCTCGGTGGCGCCGTCCTCGAACTGCAGCCGGGCCGTCGAGCGCTCCCCGAACGGGTCGACGGTCATGGGCCCCGTGCACGCCAGGGCCAAGAACGCGAGGGCCAGCGTGAGGCGTGCCATCCCTCCACGCAGCCTACTCGCCAGCGCATCGGCGGGTCGGGCAGACCCCGCTTTCAGTCGTAGGTGTAGAACCCCCGGCCGCTCTTCCGGCCCAGCATCCCGGCTTCCACCATGCGGGTGAGGAGCGGGGGAGAGGCGTACAGCGGCTCCTTGTACTCCTCGTAAAGCACGTCGGCGACGAGCTTCATGGTGTCCAACCCGATGAAGTCGCACAGCTCCAGCGGCCCCATCGGGTGGTTGGCGCCGAGCTTCATCCCGGTGTCGATGTCCTCGGCGGAGGCGTGGCCCGCCTCGTACATCCGGATGGCGCCCAGGAGATAGGGGACGAGCAACAGGTTGACGACGAACCCCCCGCGGTCCTTGGCCCGGATGACGGTCTTGCCCAGCTCGTCGCGGGCGAACTCCTCGGCCCGCTGCTCCACTCCGGCGTCGGACAGGGGAGTGGTGACCAGCTCGACGAGCCCCATCACGGGGACCGGGTTGAAGAAGTGGAGGCCGACGACGTGATCGGGCCGCGAGGTGGCGGACGCCAGTCGGGTGATGGGGATCGACGAAGTGTTCGAAGCGAGGATGGCATCGGCGTCGGCGACGACCTCGTCCAGGTTCCGGAAGATCTCCTTCTTCAGGTCCTCGTTCTCGGTCACCGCCTCGATGACGATCTGGCGGTCGGCCTGGTCGGACCAATCGGTCGAGAACGTGATGCGGGAGAGCGCCGAACCGGCCGCCTCCTGGTCCAGCTTCCCCCGGGAGACGGCCCGGTCGAGTGACTTCTCGATCCGACTGCGAGCGGCCTCTGCTGCCTCGGGCGACACCTCGTGGACTACGACATCGCATCCGGCGAGAGCGGCCACCTCGGCGATCCCGGCGCCCATCTGGCCGCCACCGATCACACCAACACGTTCCACCGCTGCTCCTTCTGTAGGTTCTCTGGGTCCCAGAGAGTCGCACACGCCGTGCCGGCGTTCAAAGTCCACTCGGTTCCTCGTGGCGGGCAACGCCGGGCGTTCGGCTACCTTGCGGATGTAATCGAGACGGAAGGAGACGGAACATGGCTCTCGACAGCACCGCCCGCGCCCACTGGGAGGGCGACCTCTTCTCCGGTTCCGGCACGGTCAGCCTCGACACCGGCGCCGCCGGTCCCCTCGAAGTGAACTGGAAGGCCCGGGCCGAAGAGCACGGGGGGATCACCAGCCCCGAGGAGCTGATCGCCGCCGCCCACGCCACCTGCTACTCGATGGCCCTCTCCAACACCCTCGCCAAGGCCGGCTATCCCCCGGCGAGCCTCGACGTGGAGGCCACGGCCACTTTCGTGCCCGGCACCGGCATCACCCAGATCGTGCTGCGTCTCGACGCCGACGTCCCCAACATCGGAGAGGACGAGTTCCAGCAGGCGGCCCAGACCGCCAAAGACAACTGCCCGGTCTCCAAGGCCCTGGCCGGCAACGTGGAGATCTCCCTGGAGGCGAACCTCCGCTGAAACCCTTCGCTCAGGAGGGCGGGGTCTGCTGGCCCATGGCCCGCGGCCCCGCCCTGAGCAGACAGGCGGCGAGGTGGTTGTCCGACTCCGGGACCTGCATCAGTTGCGGGTCCTCGACGTCGCAGAGGCCCATCTGTGCGATCGGACAGCGGGGGTGGAACCGGCACCCCGACGGGGGGTCGATGGGGGAGGGGATCTCCCCCCGAGGCATCGGCTGGGTCCGCCGGTGCTTGGGGTCGGGCACCGGGACGGCGTCGAGCAGCGCCTGGGTGTAGGGATGGGCGGGGGACCCGTACACCGACTTGAGCGGCCCCACCTCGACGATCCGGCCCAGATACATGATGGCGATCCGGTCGCACACGTACTTGGCGGTCGCCAAGTCGTGGGTGATGAAGAGGTAGGTGAGGTCGAACTCGTCCTTCAACCTCATCATCAGGTCGAGCAGGGCAGACCGGACCGACACGTCGGCCATGGCGATCGGCTCGTCGGCGACGATCAACTCCGGCCGGGTGACCAGGGCGCGGGCGATGACGATCCGCTGCCGCTGGCCGCCGGATATCTGGTGGGGGTACTTGTCGGCGTAGTTGGTGGGCGGGTTCATGCCCACCGCCTCCAGCATCTCCAGCACCCGCTTACGGCGCTGTCCCTCGCTCAGGTTCGGCTCGTGGATCTCCAGCGGATGGGCGATGGCCTGGCCGATCGTCATCCGGGGATTCAGCGAGGCCAGCGGGTCCTGGAAGATGATCTGCATGCGGGAGCGGAGCCGGCGCATCTCGTCCGGCGAGAGTTGGGACAGGTCCATCCCGTCGAAGAAGACCTTGCCCTCGGTGGGCTCGAGCAGGTTCAGGACCAGGCGTCCCACCGTCGACTTGCCGGACCCCGACTCGCCGGCGAGCCCGAACACCTCGCCGCGTCGGATCTCGAAGTCGACGCCGTCCACGGCCCGCACCGCCGGCTGCTCGCCGCGGTTGAACAGCGAGGCGAGGAACCCCGACTGGAGCGGGAAGTACTTCTTCACCCCGCGCACCTCGACGAGCGGCGGGCCCGCCTCGATGCGGTGGGTGGGCGTGGCGACTTGCTCGAGTCTGCTCTCAGGCACCGATGGCCACCTTCTGCGGATGCGGATGATGGAGCCAACACGCCACCCGGGTGTCCTCGGAGGCGCCTTCGGGCGGCGCGAACGGAGGGTCGTAGATCGGGCAGACCTCCTCCATCATGTAGGGGCAGCGGGGGTGGAACCGGCAGCCCGGTGGAGGCGAGCTCAGGTCGGGAGGTGAGCCCTCCATCTTGTACAGGGCGCCGCTGTCCAGCTCGATGTTCGGCACCGACTTCAGCAGCCCTTCCGTGTAGGGATGGAGGGGCTTTTCGAAGACCTGGTTCACGTCGCCGATCTCCACCAGCTTGGCGGCGTACATCACCGCCACCCGGTCGGCGACCTCGGCGACCACGCCGATGTTGTGGGTGATCAACAGGATCGTGAGGTTGAACTCGTCGCGCAGCTCCTTGAGCAGATCGAGGAACTTCGCCTCCACGATCACGTCGAGGGAGGTGGTGGGTTCGTCGGCGATCACCAGATCGCAGTTGAGGGCCAGGGCGAGGGCGATCATGACCCGCTGGCGCATGCCTCCCGACATCTGGTGCGGGTAGTCCTTGACCCGCTCCCGGCGGATGCCGAGCCGCTCCACCAGCTCCTCGGCCCGTGCCCTCGCCTCCTCTTCGGTCCACTCCGGCTCGTGGGTGAGCATCGTCTCGGTGAGGTGCTCGACGATGCGCTGGACCGGGTTGAGCGAGGTCATCGGGTCCTGGAAGACCATGCCGAGGCGGCTGCCTCGCAGGTCACGCATCTGGCGCTCGCTCAACTCCATCAGGTTCTGGCCGTCGAACCACAGCTCGCCGGAGGTGATGCGAGCCGACCCGTTGCGGAGGCGCATCATCGCCTTGCCCAGCGTCGACTTGCCCGAGCCGGACTCGCCGACCAGACCGAGGATCTCGCCCCGGCGGATGTCGAGGGAGACGTTGTCGACGCCTTTGACCACACCGTGGCGGGTCTCGTACTCGACGGTCAGGTTGCGGACTGAGTAGAGGATGTCGGAGGAAGTAGCCATTCAGCGATCTCGCAGCTTCGGGTTGAGGATCTCGGTGAGGCCTTCACCGAGCATGGTGAACGCCAAGACGACGAGCATGATCGCCAGCCCCGGGAATGTGACCAGCCACCAGGCGGTCTGGATGAACTCCTGGCCGCGGGCGATGTCGATGCCCCAGTCGGCGGTGCTGGGCGGCAGCCCCAAGCCCAGAAACGACAGGCCCGCCCCGGTGATGATGGCGTCGGCGATGTTGACCGAGAAGATGATCGACACCGACGGGATCACGTTCGGGTAGATGTAGCGGCGCAGGATCGTGCTCGGCTTGGCACCGATCGAGCGGGCCGCCTCCACGTACACCTCCTGTTTCACCGACAGGGTCTGGCCGCGGACGATCCGGTAGTACGTGGGGATGTAGAGGACGGCGATGGCGATGATCACGTTCAGGATCGATGGGCCGAGCACCGCCGTGATCGCGATCGCCAGGATCAGCCCCGGGAAGGCGTAGAGGCTGTCCATGAAGACCGTCATCACCCGGTCGATCTTGCCTCCGGCGTAGCCGGCGACGAGGCCCAGGGGGACGCCGAGGAAGAGGGCGACCAGGGAGGCGCTGAAGCCGATGATCAGGGCGACACGCGTGCCCCAGATGAGGCGGGAGTAGACGTCCTGGCCGATCTGGTTGGTGCCGAGCAGGAAATCACCGGCGGAAGCGACCCCACCGCTGATGTCCGAGGGTGCGTCCAGGTCGGGGAACTGGCCGGCGGCCTCCTCGTACTGCACCGAGCTCAGAACCGCGGCGAACGCCTCGCCTTCCTGGACCGCCTGCAGCACCTCTTCGACGGTGTCGTAGCGGCGGATGTTGGGTCGGAGCCGCAGGCCGCTGTCCGATTCCTGCAGCTCGTCGTCGAGCAGGGCGGCCTGCTCACGCAGGGCGCCGGCGGTGGGCGCTCCCCGCAACACGGCGATCGGCGGGCGGGAGACCTCGTCGTCGGGCCCCGTCGCCAGGTCCTCCAACGTCGACAGGCCACTGTCGGCTCGGACGATCAGGAGCGGCAGATCGGGCGTCTCTCCCGGCGCCAGAAATCGCGGGCCGACCTGCTCGTGGGGGCCGTAGGGAGCGAACCACTGCGGGAACAGGGCGACCACGATGAAGGCCAGGACCATCACGCTCGAGATCGCCACGAACCACCAGTCGGCGCCGTACCACTTGCGCGCCCGGAGGAGCCGGCGGACGAACCCGACCCGGGCGAGCTCCTCCTCCCACTGGGGGACGGCGGTCTCTTGGTCCTGGACTGGCAGATTCATGGTCAGTACCTGACTCGGGGGTCGACGAGCGAGTAGACGATGTCCACCGCCAGGCTGATCAGGGCGACGAGCATGGCGAACATCGTGATCACGCTCTGGACGGCGGTGTAGTCACGCGAAGAGATCCGCTGCACCAGGTACTGGCCCATCCCCGGCCACGAGAACACGGTCTCGGTGAGGACGGCGCCGGCGAGCAGGATGGCGACCTGGAGGCCGAGGAGCGTGATCACGGGGATGATGGCGTTCTTCAGGGCGTGGCTGCCGACGACTATGCGCTCGCGGATCCCTCGGGCGCGTGCCGCCCCGATGTATTCCATCTGCAGCGTCTCGATCACGTTCACGCGGGTGAGGCGGAGGAAGACGCCGGACAGGATGAGGCCCAGGGTGACCACCGGCAAGACGAGGTGGGAGAGCGACGACCACAGGGCCGCCCAGTTGCCGGTGATGATGGCGTCGAGCCACAGGATGTTGGTGGTCCTCTCCAGCGTCGTGGCGATCACCGGGTCGATGCGCCCGGCGATCGGAGTCCAGCCGAGGCGGACCCCGAAGACGAGCTGGAAGATCAACCCCAACCAGAAGACCGGTATCGAATAGATGACCACCGAATAGAGCCGCAGCGCGTAGTCGAACGGTCGTTTGCGGCGGGCGGCGGCCAGGGTGCCGCCGACGATCCCGATGAGCAGAGCGAGCCCGGCGGCGGGGATCACGAGCTCCAACGTGGCGGGGAACCGCTCGCTCATCTCGTCGATGATCGGGCGACGGCCACCAGTGAGGGAGTTGCCGAAGTCCAGGGTGACGATGTCACCCAGGAACCGTCCGTACTGGACGATGAGCGGGTCGTCGAGGCCCAGCTGTTCCCGCATCCGGGCGACGGTCTCGGCGCTTCCTTTCGGTCCCAGCGACGAGCGGACCGGGTCGCCGGGCAACACGCGCATCACGAAGAAGACCAGGCTGGCCAGGATGAAGACCATCGGGATGAGGAGCCCGATGCGGGTGAGGATGTAGCGGCGGAGGCCGGCGGAGCCGCGCACGAAGATGTACGCCAGCCCGATCAGCGCCGGGATTCCGATGATCAGGAAGATCAGTGCGAGGGGGGACAAGACGATCGACTCGGATCGATGGGTGGTTCGTGGGGCGGGCCTGAGGCCCGCCCCACGATCTTACGCCCGTCAGTTCTCGGACAGAACGGAGTAGTAGAACTCCAGGTTCGGGCCGATGTTGAGGGTCTCGGGGCTCGCGTACTCGTCGGAGCCGGAGACACCGTCCCGGGGCACGACGTGCTCGGTCTCGAAGTAGATCGGCAGCGTCACCACCAGGTCGGCGTAGATCTCCTGGATCTCCTCGTAGAGAGCGGCCCGGGCGTCCTCGTCCTGCTCGACCGAAGCCTCGTTGAGGAGGTCGACGAGCTGGGCGGCCTGATCGTTGATCGGCTCACCCTCGGGCGAGGTCACCATCGTGCCGAGACCGCCGTTGAACACGAACGGCTCGAGGTAGTTCGACGAGTCCGGGAAGTCGAAGAACCAGCCCAGGACGCCGCCGGGGTAGGCCTCGCCGCCCGTGAGGGCCGTCACGTAGGTGCTCCACTCCTGCGGCTGCAGGGTGACGTCGATGACGCCGGTGGCCTCCAGCTGCTGCTCGATGAGCTGCATCCAGTCGGCCGTGGCGGCACCGTAGTGCTCCGGCGGATACCACAGCTCGAGCTCGAGCGGGTTGTTCTCGTCGTAGCCGGACTCGGCCAGGTAGGCGCGGGCGGCGTCGAGGTCCGGGCTCTGATACATCTCGTCGAAGATCTCGGTGGCACCGATGAAGCCCGGCGGGACCATCGAGTACAGAGGCTCGACCTGGCCACCGTAGACCACGTCGACGATCTCGTCGCGGTCGATGGCCGACGCCACGGCCTTGCGGACGTTGATGTCGTCCATCGGCTCCATGGCGTAGTTGAGGATCAGGTACCGGATCGAGCCACCCTCGATGGCGCCGATCGTCAGGCCCTCGGCGCCTTCGAGCTCGCTGACGAGCTCGGCGCCCAGGATGCGCCAGGCGATGTCGATGTCGCCGTTCTGGACGGCCAGGGCCATCGTCTGCGGGTCCGAGAAGTAGCGGATGATGATCCGATCGACCTGCGGCTGGAGCTCACCCGTGTAGTTCGGGTTCGGCTCGAGCACGGTCTGCTCGCCCTGGGTGTACTCGGTGATGTACCAGGGGCCCGTCCCGTGGACCGGCGCCTCCGGGAAGGTGACGCACTCGTCAGCCGGGAACGTGTCCGGGTGGGCGGGCAGGAAGGCCGCCGTCGCCAGCAACTGGGGGAAGTAGGCGACCGGACGGGTCAGCGTGAACTGCAGCGTGCTCGAATCCAGCGCCTCGATGCTCTCGAGGAACGGGGTCGCCAGAGCGTTTGCGACGCCGTTCGGGCAGTCGGGGCCGATGGTGAGCAAGCGGTTCAGCTGCTCGGCGTACATCTCGGCGGTCAGCTCGGTGCCGTCCGAGAACTGGACGCCTTCACGCATCCGCACGGTGTAGACCAGTCCGTCCTCGGACACCTCCGGCATCTCCTCGGCGAGGCCGGTCGTCAGCTCCAGCTCGCCGGGCCGCCACCGCAGCAAGCCCTCGTTGATGTTCTTGAGGAGCTCCCAGTCGTGGATGGCGTAGGCGTCGGCGGGGTCGAGCGAGGCGATCGTGTCGGTCGTGCCGATGATGATCGTCCCGTCGGCCTCGCCGGCCGGCGCGCCAGTGGTGTCGGGCGTCTCCGCCGCCGTGGTCGACGTGGTGTCGCCCTCGGTGGTATCGGGGACGGTGGTATCACCCGCGGTCGTGGCAGTCGTGTCCTCGGTGGTGCCGCCGGTGCAGGCAGCCAACACGAGGACGAGCACCGCCACCACGGATATCCATCGTTTCATCGTGTCTCCTTCTAGGTGACGAGAAACTCCGAGCGAGATCTCGGAGGTTCACCAGAGAAGGCTACTCATGCAAGACGGTGAACCGAACGTCAGCGCTTGCGCCCGAACCGGTCGAACGGCTCGTCGGCCCCGACATCGTGCTCGGCGGCGAGGCGGGCGACGGCTTCGAGATCGAGTGATGCTGCGGCGGGCCAGGGGTCGTCTGTGCCGAGGCGCTCCGGCGCGTCCCTGATGGTCCACCTCCGGGGGTCGGTGTCGTCGAGCTCCTCCCAGGAGATGGGCATGGCGACCGGGGCCCCCGGGCGGGGCCGGAGAGACCACGGGCAGACCGTCGACTGCGCCCAGCGGTTGCGGAGCCAGTCCACGAACACCCGGCCCGCCCGGTCCTTCTTCGAGAACGCGGTGGTGGTCGCCTCCGGGTGGCGGGCGGCGACCACGCCGGCCAGCAGTCGGGCGGCGTGGCCGACGGCGTCGAAGTCGTGGTGGGGCTCGATCAGCGCCACCACGTGGTAGCCGCTGGAGCCGGTCGTCATCAGTCCGGGAGAGAGGCCGACGTCTTCCATGACCTGGCGCGCCGCCCGCGCCGCTTCCCTGGGCGGCTCGCCGCCCTTCGGGGGGTCGAGGTCCAGGACGAGACGGTCGGGCCGGTCCAGGTCGGGCAGCCGGGAGGTCCAGATGTGGAACGTGATCGTGTTCTGGTTGACCAGGTAGACCAGATCGTCGACGGAGTCGCACGACGGGTGCACCGTCGTGCCGCCTTCCTTGGGGACTTCTATCCGCTCGATCGATTCGGGGAAGTACTCCGGGGCGTTCTTCTGCATGAACCCCGACTCTTCGATCCCGCTCGGGAATCGCTGCAGCGTCAGCGGCCGACCCCGCAGGTGGGGCAGCATCGCATCGGCCACGGCCCTGTAGTAGTCGACCACCTCGCCTTTGGTGATCCCGTCCTGTGGGAACAGGACCTTCTCCGGATGCGACACCTCCACCTGCCCATGTTGGCAGGTCCTGGTTCAGAGGAACCGGGCGAGGTACTGGCGCTTCTTGCCGACCCGTATCACGAGGGTGGTGGCGGTGGCGAGATCCTGGGGGCCGACCACGCGGGCGGAGTCGGTGATCGGCTCGTCGTTGACCCGGACGCCTCCCTGCTCGATGAGCCTGCGGGCCTCGCTGTTGCTCTTCGACGCGCCGACACGGGTCATGAGGTCCAGCAGGCCGATGCCCGCCTCCAGCTCGGAGCGGGGGATCTCGGCGGTGGGCGCCTGCTCGAACGCCATCGCCAGCACCTCGTCGCTGAGCTGGGACACCGGGGCGTCTCCGAACAGCACCGCCGTGGCCTGCTCGGCGGCCCGCAGCCCCTCGTCGCCGTGGACGATCCGGGTGGTCTCGGCGGCGAGCTTCCTCTGACCCATGCGGGATCCCGGGTCGTCGGCGTGGGCCCTGGCGATCTCCTCGATCTCTTCGATCGGGAGGAACGTGTACATCCGCAAGAACCTCTCGACGTCGCGGTCGTCTGTGTTGAGCCACCACTGGTAGTACTGGAACGGCGACGTGAGGTCGGGATCCAGCCAGGGGGCGTTGCCGGCCGACTTGGAGAACTTCTTACCGTCGGACCCTTCCACGAGCGGCCAGGTGATGGCATGCACCTGGGCTCCGTGGCGGCGGCGGATCAGGTCGACACCCGACAGGATGTTCCCCCATTGGTCGGACCCTCCGCCCTGCAGGGTGCAGCCGTAGGTCCGGTAGAGGTAGTCGTAGTCGAAGGCCTGGAGCAGCGTGTAGCTGAACTCCGTGTAAGAGATCCCCTGCTCGCGGTCTTCCATGCGGCGCCGGATCGCCTCCCGGGAGATCAGCTGGTTGACCGAGAAGTGCTTGCCGATCTCGCGGAGGAACTCGAGGACGGTGACGTCTTTCGTCCACTCGTAGTTGTCGACGAGGATGGCATCGGACATGTCGAGGACCCGCCCGAAGTCCCGGCGGATCCCCTCCAGGTTGCGCTCCACCTCCTCGTCGGACATCAACGCCCGCTCCTCGTCGCGGAAGGATGGGTCGCCGATGCGCCCGGTGGCGCCGCCGGCCAAGGCGATGGGCCGGTGGCCGGCGCGCTGCAGCCAGGCCATCACCATCAGGCCCGCCAGGTTGCCGACGTGGAGCGACGGGGCGGTCGGGTCGAAGCCGACATAGAAGGTCCGTCTGCCCGTGGCCAGGTGCTCGACGAGGCTCGCCTCGTCGGTGTGGTCCTGGAGCAGGCCCCTCTCGCGCAGGGTCTCGATGGGATTCGACATTGGCGATTCCACGGTAGTGGCCGATGCAACACCCCTCTGCCGGCGGTGGTCGGGCCGGGCAGGGGCGGAACCGGCTTCCTCGGCCCGAAGCGCCCCGAGTACCCTTTGGCGGGAGCATGTACGACTTCCAGAAGATCGAAGCGAAGTGGCAGGAGCGCTGGGCGGACTCCGGCGTGTTCGAAGTCGAAGCCGACCCCTCGCGCCCGAAGTTCTACAACCTGACGATGTACCCCTACCCGTCGGGGGCGCTCCACCAGGGTCACGTCCGCAACTACACCTACGGCGACCTGCTGACCCGCTACATGACCATGCGGGGATACAACGTGTTGTCTCCGATGGGCTGGGACAGCTTCGGTCTTCCCGCCGAGAACGCGGCGATCGCCACGGGTGTCCATCCCCGGATCAACACCGAGAAGCAGATCGCCCGGATGTCGGAGCAGATCCGCCGGCTGGGGGCGATGTACGACTGGCGCCGCGAGATCGCGTCCCACCATCCCGACTACTACCGGTGGGACCAATGGCTGTTCCTGAAGCTGTTCGAGCGCGGCCTCGCCTACAAGGCGGAGGCGCCCGTCAACTGGTGTCCCAACGACCAGACGGTCCTGGCCAACGAGCAGGTCGTCGACGGCCGCTGTGAGCGGTGCGGCCACGAGGTCATCCGCCGCAACCTGAGCCAGTGGTTCTTCAAGATCACCGACTACGCCGAGCGGCTGCTCGCCGACCTGGACCAGCTGGAGCACTGGCCCGAGCGGGTCCGCGTCATGCAGCGCAATTGGATCGGGCGGTCGGAGGGCGCGCTGTTCACCATGCAGGTGGACGGCCTGGACGCCAGCTTCGATGTCTTCACCACCCGCCCCGACACCATCTTCGGGATGACGTTCGCGGTGCTGGCTCCCGAGCACCCGCTGGTGGACCGGCTCGTGGCGGGCACCGAATACGAGGCCGAGGTGCGCGCCTATCAGGAGAAGGCGGCGAAGGAGAGCGAGATCGACCGGATGGCGGAGGGTGACAAGACCGGTGTCTTCACCGGCCGCTACGCCGTCAACCCCGTCAACGACCGGCGCGTCCCCATCTACATCGCCGACTACGTCCTGATGGGCTACGGCACCGGAGCCATCATGGCCGTGCCCGGCCAGGACCAGCGCGACTGGGACTTCGCCGAGAAGTACGGGATCGACATCATCCGCACGGTGGAGCCTCCCGCCGATTTCGACGGCAAGGCATACGTCGGCGAAGGGCGAGTGATCAACTCCGGCTTCCTCGACGGCCTCGACATCGAGACCGCCAAGGAGCGGATGATCGCCTGGCTGGAAGAGAAGGGGATCGGCCGCCGCCAGGTCCAGTACCGCCTGCGCGACTGGCTCATCAGCCGCCAGCGCTACTGGGGGTGCCCCATCCCGATCGTGCACTGCCCGGATTGCGGCCAGGTTCCGGTTCCCGAGGACCAGCTGCCGGTCGAGCTGCCCGATGTCGAGGACTACGCCCCCAAGGGACGCTCACCTCTGGCGGCGCTGGACTCGTTCGTCAACACGACGTGCCCGAACTGCGGTGGCCCCGCCCAGCGGGAGACCGACACGATGGACACGTTCGTCGACAGCTCCTGGTACTTCCTGCGGTTCACCGACGCCCGCAACCAGGATCAGATCTTCGACCCGGAGAAGGCGGCCTACTGGATGCCGGTCGACCAGTACATCGGCGGCATCGAGCACGCCGTCCTGCACCTGCTGTACTCGCGGTTCATCACCAAGGTCCTCTTCGACATGGGCCTGTCGCCGGTGGAGGAGCCGTTCGCCCGGCTGTTCACCCAGGGGATGATCCGCCTGGGCGGCGCCAAGATGTCGAAGTCGAAGGGCAACATCGTCGACCCCCTCGACCTGCTGGCCTCCCACGGCGCCGATGCCCTGCGCCTGTACCACCTGTTCATGGGCCCGCCCGCCGAGGACGCCGACTGGGACGAACACGGCATCGACGGCACGTCCCGGTTCCTGGACCGGGTGTGGCGCCTGGTGACAGGCGAGTTCGGGGAGCCCACCGACCGGGAGGAGAACGAGTCCGACCGGGCGGTGATCTCCGAGACCCACCGGGCCATCAAGAAGGTCACCGAGGACATCGAGCGCTTCGCTTTCAACACGGCGGTGCCCGCGCTGATGACGCTCGTCAACACCCTCGTCGACTACGTCCGCCAGGGCGCCCGACGGGAGACGTTCGACTACGCCGTGGAGAAGCTGTTGCTGCTGCTGTCGCCGATGGCCCCCCACATCGCGCACGAGCTGTGGGAGCGGACCGGCCACACGACCATGCTCGCCACCGAAGCGTGGCCCGAGTACGACCCCGAGCTGGCCAAGCTCGAGGTGGTGACCATGGTGATCCAGGTCAACGGCAAGGTGCGGGACCGGGCCGAGGTCGACGCCTCGATAAGCGCCGACGACGCCGAGCGCCTGGCGCTCGAGTCGCCCCGCATCAAGGAGTGGATCGGCGACGGCGAGGTGAAGAAGGTGATCAGCCGCCCACCGCGGCTGGTGAACATCGTCGTCGGGTGATCCGGGCCTCCGCCCTCCTCGGGCCTTTCGACACCGCCGAGGTGAGGCGGCTGCTGGCCCCGGTCCGGCCCGAAGAAGTCGACATCCGCCTGCTGCCGCGTTCGCTCCAGCGCGTCGTGCCGCGATGGGTGGCGGCCGTCACCACGCCGTGGGCGGTGTACGTCCGGCCGCAGGCGCTGACGAGCGGAGACGAGGCCATCGCCCGGCTCGTCGTCCACGAGCTCGTCCATTGGCGCCAGTGGCGCACCCTGGGGGTCGTCGGGTTCCTGCGCCGCTACGTCGGCGACTACCTGCGGGGCCGCATGCGGGGCCTGGACCACCGCTCGGCCTACCTCGAGATAGGCCTCGAGCGGGAGGCGACGGAAGCGGCCCGAAGGGTCTGACCGGTTCGCCCGGCCTATTCGATGACGACACCGTCGAGGTCGGGTGCCTCCGGGTACTCGAGGCCCAGCCCTTCCATCACTCCGACGACGATCTCTCCGATCGCCAGCTTGCGGTACCACTTGCGGTCGCCGGGGATCACGTACCAGGGGGCGAACTCCGTCGAGGTTCGGCCGAGCATCTCGGCGTAGGCGGCCATGTAGTCGTCCCACTTCTTCCGGGTCTCGATGTCGCCGGGGTCGAACTTCCAGTGCTTGCCGGGGTCGTCGAGACGGGCCTGCAGGCGCTCCGCTTGCTCTTCTCTCGAGATGTGGATGAAGAACTTCACGATGGTCGTGCCCTCGTCGGAGAGCATCCGCTCGAACTCGACGATGTGGTCGTAGCGCTTCCGCCATCGCTCCTCGGGGGCGAGGCCGTCGACCCGGACCACGAGCACGTCCTCGTAGTGGCTGCGATTGAAGATCACGATCTCCCCGTCGCCCGGCACATGGGGGTGGACTCTCCACAGGTAGTCGTGGGCCAGCTCCCGGGCCGTGGGCTTCTTGAACGAGGCGACCCGGACGCCCTGGGGGTTCATCCGGCCGAACACGTCCCGGATCGTCGAATCCTTCCCGGCGGTGTCCATCGCCTGGAGCACGGCCAGGAGACGATGGCCCCCGTCGGCGTAGAAGAGCTCCTGGAGCTCGGCGAGCCGCGCCGCCAGCACCTCCACCCGTCTCTTGCCCTCCTCCTTGCCTCGGTCCCAGCCGACGTCGGAGCGGGTCGGCCACGAGGCCAGGTCGACGGAGGTGCCGGGAGTGACGCGGAAGGCTTCGAACGACATGGCCGAAACCCTACCCACAGGGGTCTGGTCGTCGCCCGCCCGGTTCGGTAGAAGGAGAGGTGCAGCGCACGGGACGAGGGAGCTGCGCGAAGGAGGCCCATGGACCGGCGCTGGCTGCCGGCGGGAGCGTTGGGGCTCGCCGCCGTCGTGGCGGGGGTGTGGTGGGGCAGAGGCCTCGCCGCCCCGCCCGTTCCGCCCCCGCCTGCGGCACAGACCGCTGCCTCCTCGACCGCCGCCCCCTCACTGGTCGTCCACGTCTCCGGGTGGGTGCAGCGGCCGGGCCTCGTCACGGTGCCCGACGGGTCGAGGGTGGGCGACGTGCTGGCGGCAGCCGGGGGCGTGCGTCCGGGGGCGTCGCTCGACGGCGTGAACCTCGCCCAGCCGGTCGTCGACGGCCAACAGGTCGTCGTGCCCGGGCCCCAAGGGGCCGGTGGCGGCGCCGTCGCCGCCGACGACGGGCGCGTTCACCTCAACACCGCCACCCCGGCCGAGCTCGAGACGCTGCCCGGGGTCGGCCCGGTGCTGGCGGAGCGGATCGTCGCCCATCGGGACGCGCGCGGCGGCTTCGACCAGGTCGAAGACCTGCTCGAGGTGCCCGGCATCGGCGAAGCCAAGCTGGCCGACCTGCGGGATGCCGTCGCCGTTCCGTGAAACCCTCGGGGTGGAAGGCCGCACGTGGGCCGTCGTGGCGGTCGGCGCCGCCACCTGGGCGGGAGCCGCCGCCGCCCGCTGGTGGGGAGGCGCCGCCATCGTCGCCGTCTTCGCCGCTGGTGCGGTCTTGGTCGCCGCCTTCGGCTGGCGGCCGGTGATCGGCGCCGTCGTAGTCGCCTCTCTGGCCGGCTGGTGGTCCGGCCACGGCTCCGCCGTCCGGGAACAGGCGATCCTGTCGCACGAGACCCCCGCCGGGCAGGCTGATCTCGGCGTCCGCCTCCTCACCGACCCGCGGCAGGGCGACTTCGGCTGGCACGCCTTGGCCGTCGCCGACCCGCCGGAGCCGGGGAGGCCGGCGGCGGTCCCGATGCTGATCGGCTCTACGGAGCCGCTGCCCGGGGTCGCCGGAGACCGCCTGACGATCGAGGGATGGCGGAGCGGGCGCCGCGGCACGGTCCGGGGCGCCCCCTACTCCGGGGTGGTGACGGTGGAGGCGGTGACGGCGGTGGAGTCACCCCGGGCGTGGTGGTGGGCGGCCGGCAACGGGGCCCGTCGGCGGGTGCTGGATCGCCTCCGAGGCCGCGGGCCGGTCCGGGCACTCCTCGCCGGGTTCCTGGTCGGAGAGACGGGTGACGTCCCGGACGCGGACATGGAGGCGATGAGGCGGGCGGGCCTGTCCCACCTGGTCGCCGTGTCCGGCTCCAACGTGTCGCTCTTCTTGACCCTCACCGTGATCGCACTCGGCCCGCTCGGCGCCGGCCCCCGGAGAAGGGCCGCACTGGGGCTCGCCGCGCTGGTGGTCCTCGTCGTTGCCACTCGATGGGAGCCGTCGGTGGTCAGGGCGTCGATCATGGCGGCGCTGCTTCTCGCCGGGAGGGTGGCAGGGTGGGCGCTCGACACTCCGACGGCTCTTGGCGTCACCGTGTCGTGTGCCGTCGTGGTCTCAGGCGAGCTGGCCACCGACGTGGGGTTCGCCATGTCGGTGCTGGCCACGGCGGGCGTGGTGGCGGGCTCGGCTCTCCGACCCCGGGCGTTCCCCCGTCCGATCGGAACCCTCGTCGGCGCCACCTGCGGCGCCCAACTGGCGGTCGCTCCCGTGGCCCTCACCGTCTTCGGGTCGGTCCCTCTGCTGGCGCCTCTCACCAACCTGGCGGCCATCCCCATCGTGTCGGCCGCCACCGCGTTGGGGGCGGTCGGCATCGCCACCGGCCTCGACCCCCTCGTCGACCTGGCGGCCGTCGGCGCGGCCGCCGTGCTGGCTATCGCCCGCGTCGCCGCCGCATGGCCTCAAGTGGGCTGGACAGGGCTGATCGGCGCGGTGGCGGCGGTGGCGTGCCTCCGGAGCCGCTGGCGTCCGGGTGTGGCCCTGGCCATCGCCGGGATCGTCGCTTGGTCGGTGGTGCCGACCTCCGAGCTCCCCCGCCCGGGGGCCGTCGTCCTCGACGTGGGGCAAGGTGACGCCGTCTTGGTGGCGTCGGGCGGCGGCGCGACGATGCTGGTCGACGGTGGACCCGAGCCGGGGGCCCTCGACCACAAGCTCCTCGCCTACGGCGTCGGCCGCCTCGATCTCGTCGTCCTCACCCACGTCCACGCCGACCACGCCACCGGCCTGGAGGCGGTGTTGGGCAGGAGAGAGGTGGGGGAGGTGTGGCTGCCGTCACCGCCCCACGAGACTCCCGCCTCGGTCCGGGTAGCAGAGCTGGTCCGCGAGCTCGGTGTCCCTTGGCGTCACGCCCCGGTCGGCGAACGGCTCGTCCTCGACGACCTGGTCATCGAGGTGCTGGGGCCGAAGCGCCGGTACGCCTCGCCGAACGACCAGTCCGTCGTCCTCCGGGTGACCGGGCCCGGCGGCGCGCGCCTGCTCCTGACGGGGGATGTCGAGAGGCACGCCCAGGCAGACCTCGCCGGCGTCCGGGCCGAGGTGCTGAAGGTCCCCCACCAGGGAGCGGCGACGTCGGACCTCGAATGGCTCGCCTCCGTCGGGGCTCGCCTCGCCGTCGTCTCCGTCGGCCCCAACGACTACGGGCATCCCGCACCCGAGGTGATCGCCGCCCTGGAATCTGCGGGCGCCGTGGTCCACCGCACCGACCAGGCAGGCGACGCGGTCATCGACCTGGCGGCCGACGTTGACGATCTGGCACCGGACGCCGAAACTCCCCGGCATGTTCCGAGGGGAGTTGACGGCGGGTGAGCACCGCCTCGAGTTCGGTGACGTCACCTACGTGATGGGCGTGATCAACCTGTCTCCCGAGTCGAAGAACGCCCACACGATCGCCACGAGCCCCGAGGAAGCCCGCTCGCTCGCCGACCGGTATCGCAGCTGGGGGGCGGACGTGATCGAGGTGGGCGGGCAGTCCTCCCACTACGACAACCCCACCCTCGGGGTCGAGGAGGAGACGAAGCGGGTGGTCCCGTCGATCGAAGCGCTCGTCGCCGACGGGCACATCGTCGCCGTGGACACCTGGAAGCCGAAGGTCGCCGAGCGTGCCATCGAGGCCGGCGCCGCCATCGTCAACGACACCGGGGGCCTGCGATCCGCCGAGATGCGCCGCGTCCTCACGTCCTCCGACGCGGCGGCGATCGTCGTGTACGTGGAAGGCGACGACCCCCACTCGGTGGGCGAGGTGACGATCAGGCCGGACAAGACGGAGGCGATGGTCGAATCCTTCCGCCACCTCCTCGACGGGCTCGACCCGTCGCTGCGTGCCCGCGTCCTCGTCGACCCGGGCATCGCCATCAACTATCGCGGCGACTACCGCGCCTATACCCGGTTCCAGCTCGACGTCATCCGCCGGAGTGCCGCGTTCTCGGTGCTGGAGCGGCCGCTCGTCGTGCCGATCCCCCGCAAGGCGGACATCCACTGGGTCGGCGCCTACATCACGTTGGCGTTGGAGTACGGAGCCGACATGATCCGTGTCCACGACGTGGCCGTTGCCGCCCGTCTGGTCCGCCTGTGGGAACGGGAAGTGGATCGTTGAACGAGACCGAGCGATTGGAGCCGCTGGGCGAGAACGCCCTGAAGGTGCGGCGGTGGCGGGTGGCGATCGGCACCCTCGCCTCCCTCGTCGTCACCGTGGGCGGCGTGCTGTTCGTGACGACCATCGGGGACCCGCCCGCCTGGCTGTGGGCGGTCCCAGCGCTCTGCGCGGCGGTGGGCGCCGTCTCGTGGTGGTGGGCAGGGGTGGACTACGCCCGCTGGGGCTGGCGGCTGACGCCCGAGCTGTTCGAAGTGCGGCGAGGGGTGGTGTTCCGACGCCAGCACCTCGTCCCCCGAAGCCGCATCCAGAACGTCACCACCAAGGGCGGGCCGCTCCAGCGCCGCTTCGGGGTGCTCACCCTCGCCGTGCACACCGCCGGGTCGCGCACGAAGAACGTCGAGGTCCGGGACATGGCAGCCGAACACGCCCATGAGATCCGCCGGCGCCTGGGTTTGGCATGACCGAAGAGCTCCCCGCCATGCCCTCCGACGACGGAGCCGGCCGCGGCGACTCCGAGACCGACGGCTGGCGACGGCTCCACCCCCTGACCATCCTCAAGGAGATCGGCTCGCTCGCCTGGGCCATCGTCGCCGCCTTGGTCCTCGACTTCCAGCCCGCCGACGTGCCCGGCATCTGGGAGGAGGCCGACGTGGCCATCGCCGTGGCGGTGTTCGTCTACGCCCTCGCCCGGTACTTCTTCACCGCCTACCGCGTCACCCCGACGTCTCTCGAGCTGCGTCGGGGTGTGTTCGTGAAATCCCTCCAGGTCATGCCGCGGGACCGTGTCCAGTCGGTGGGCGCCAACGCCGGGTTCATCGGCCGCCTCTTCGGCGTCACCACCGTCGAAGTCTCCGCCGCCGACGCCGAGGACATCCAGTTGGGATTCGTCTCCGAAGAGGACGCCGAAGCGCTCCGCCGCGTTCTGGAACGAGGCGCCACCGGCTCCGGCGACGGAGAGGGAGAGGAAGCGACGGCGGCAGAAGTGGTCGCCATGCTGCCGCTGTCGCGCCTCGTGTTGTTCGGCGTCACGGACACGGCGCTGCTGGTCGGGGCGGTGGCCGTGGTGGCGGGCCTCGCGATCGGCGTGGCCACCCGGCAGTATTGGATCCCCCTCCCGGTGCTCGGCGCCTTGGCCTGGCCCACGATCCGCGCCTTCGGGTTGGTCGGATTCCGCTCCACCATCGAGCAGGACCGCCTGAGGGTCCAGGCCGGGATCCTGGGCCGCCGGCACACCGAGTCCCCCCTCGAGCGGATCCAACTCGTCCAGGTCCGGCGCCCGCCCCTGAGGAGGATGTTCGGCTACGAGACCGTGACGATGGTCACCGGCGACATCGGCGTGTCTGCCGAAAACATGAACCTGACCGGGTTCGTCGCCCCGCTGGTCCCCATCGGGCAGTGGAAGGTGGTCGCCGAGCGGCTCCTGGGGCCGGTGGCGCTCGACGAGGAGGACCTGGCGAGGTCGTCGCGTCTCACGATCCGGCGGGCGGTCCTTCGCGGGCTGGTGGCGGTGGCGGTGGTGGCGGCGGCCGTCGGCTGGATCGGATGGGCATTCGCCCGGGCCGCGTGGGTGGGAGCTCTCGTGGCGGCGGCCGGGACGGTGGCCGCCGTCGCCTACGCGCGCGCCCGGTGGCGGATACTCGGATGGGCCCTGGACGACCGGCACCTGATGTTGCGCCGAGGCGTGTTCGACCGCCGCCTCACGATCGTTCCCGTCCACAAGGTCCAGGACGTGACGATCCGAGCCACTCCTTTCCAGCGTCGCCTCGGACTCGCCACCGTCGACGTCGACACCGCCGGGCTGTCGCTGTCGGGAAGCGTGCTGGCGGTCGACCTTCCCGTCGAACAGGCCCGGTACCTGGCCGACCGTCTGGCGGAGACGGCGGCACGGGTCGCCCTCCCCGACGGGGTGTGAGCGTCGACCGGTAGATGGTGTAGGTTGGCGCCATGTCCCTGATCGCCGTGACCGGCCCTTCCAACCCTGGTCCGGGCGAGCGCGAAGAGATGCTGGAGGCCGCCCGTCAGGCCCTCCTCGAAGAGGGCATCGAGCCTGCCGACATCGTGCGCATCGACGTTCCGGGCCGCGGGGCAGGAGAGGACGGCGAGGGGACGCTGCGGGCAGAGCTGGAGCCGGTGGTCCCGATCCTGCAGTCGGGCTCGCTCTTCGGCGGGCGTCAGGGGCTGCTCGTCGTCGACGCCCACAACCTCCAGGTCGCCGAGGCCGAGATCCTCGCCGACCTCGTCTCCAACCGCGACCCCGAGGCGGTGGCGGTCGTGTTCGTATCGGGAGGCAAGCTCCCCAAGCCGCTCGCCGACGTGGCCAAGAACGGGGGGAGGGCGGTCACCATCGCCAAGATGTGGGAGCGGCAGGCGATCGCATGGGCCGAAGAAGAGATGAAAAAGCGCGAGCTCGACGCGGAGCCAGAGGCAGCCGCAGCTCTGGTGCAGCGATTCGGGACCGACACCGCCGCCATGTCGCGGGCCCTCGACCAGCTCCGCGAGCACAGAGGAAAGATCACGCCGGCGCTGATCCTCGACTGGTTCAAGAACCGGCCTGACGAGCCGCTGTTCCTCTACATCGACGCCATAGAGAAAGGGCGGGCGGGAGAAGCGCTGAGACGGCTGGGGGATTTCCTGACCCACGGCCATCCGCTGCAGGTGATAGGAGCGCTCGACAACGACCTGCGACGCCGGGTGCTGGCGGCGGCGGCACCCGACCTGGAGACGCTCGCGCAGTGGATCGGAGCCAAGCCGTCGGATCGGAGGGCCGAGAGGCTGTGGAGGAACCGGGGGAGAGTGGCCGAGTCGGCCCTGCGGCGGGCCCAGGAGGCGATCCTGAGGGCGGACCGGGTGCTGAAGTCGCACCCGGAGGACAGCCACCGCGTGACCATGGAGCGGCTCACGGTGGCGCTGTGCCGCTGGTACTCGTAGAGGTCAGGCCGACTGCAGGGTGCGGAGACGGGCGGCGAGGCGGGACTTCTTGCGCGCCGCCGTGTTGGGCTTGAAGACGCCCTTCGTCACAGCCTTGTCGATCTTCTTCTGGGCGTACCGGAAGAGCTCGTCGGTCGGCTCGCCCGCCTCGGCGGCCGCCAGCACCTTCTTGATGGCGGTCTTCACCTCGGAGCGGATCGACTTGTTGCGCAGACGCCGCTTCTCGTTCTGGCGGTTGCGCTTGATCTGTGACTTGATGTTGGCCATGTGTTCAGAAACCTCGTTGTACGTCGGCAGATCTCAAAAGGCTGGAAAAGTGATCGCGCCGACACGAGACACGGCCGGCGGGAGGCCCCAAAGATAGCAGCCGAGCCGCGGCGGGTACAATGCGGAGGCTCGTCGTCCCCCCGAGTTCGTGACACCTCAGGCGCGCATTCGCAACTTCTCCATCATCGCCCACATCGACCACGGCAAGTCGACCCTGGCCGACCGCCTGCTCGAGCGGACGGGCGCGATCTCGGAGAGGGAGATGCGGGAACAGGTCCTCGACTCGATGGATCTCGAGCGGGAGCGGGGGATCACGATCAAGGCCCAGACCGTGCGGCTCCACTACACGGCCGCCGACGGCCAGGACTACGTCCTCAACCTCATCGACACCCCCGGCCACGTCGACTTCTCCTACGAGGTGTCCCGGTCCCTCGCCGCGTGCGAGGGGGCGTTGCTGTTGGTGGACGCCGCCCAGGGCGTCCAAGCCCAGACGCTCGCCAACGCCTACCTGGCCATCGAAGGGGGCCTGGAGATCATCCCGGCGCTGAACAAGATCGACCTGCCGGCGGCGGATCCCGACCGGGTGGCGGAGGAGGTGGCGTCGGTGATCGGCGGGGAGCCCGAAGAGGTGTTGCTGCTCTCCGCCAAGACCGGCGAAGGTGTCGACGAGCTGCTCGAGCGCATCGTCTCCGACGTGCCGCCGCCGGCCGGCGACCCGGAGGCGCCGCTGCGCGCCCTGGTCTTCGACTCCTACTACGACGCCTACCGGGGAGTCGTCTGTTACATCCGGGTGGTCGACGGCGTCCTCGCCGCCGGCGAGCGGGTCCGGTTCATCGCCACGGGTGACGAACAGGACGCCGACGAGATCGGGTTCCTCACCCCCAAGGCGGTCCCCGCCGCCTCCCTCGGCCCGGGCGAGGTGGGGTACCTGATCACCGGCGAGAAGGAGATCGACAAGATCAAAGTCGGTGACACCGTCACCACCGCCCGCAGGGGGGCCGTCGAGCCGCTGCCCGGCTACGCCGAGCCCAAGCCGATGGTCTACTCGGGGATCTTCCCCACCGAAGGCGACGACTTCGAGGACCTCCGCGAGGCGTTGGAGAAGCTGTCGCTCAACGACGCCTCCCTCGTGTGGGAGCCCGAGACCTCCAAGGCGCTCGGTTTCGGGTTCCGCTGCGGGTTCCTCGGGTTGCTGCACATGGAGATCGTCCGCGAGCGGCTCGAACGGGAGTACGGCCTCGACCTCGTCGCCACCGCCCCGTCGGTCGCCTATCGGGTGACGACCACCGACGGCCAGGAGCTGGAGGTGCGCTCGCCGCAGGACCTGCCCGAACCGGCCAAGATCGCCGAGATCGCCGAGCCCTACGTGCGGGCGATGATCCTCACCCCGGCCGAATACGTCGGGACGATCATGGAGCTGGTGCAGTCCCGCCGCGGCGAGATGGGGTCGATGAACTACGTCGGCACCGAGCGGGTCGAGATGGACTACCAGCTGCCCCTCGCCGAGGTCGTCTTCGACTTCTTCGACCAGCTCAAGTCACGCACCCGCGGCTACGCCTCTCTCGACTACGAGCCGGCGGGATACCGTCCCTCCGACCTGGTCAAGGTCGACGTGCTCCTCAACGGCCAGCCCGTCGACGCCTTCTCGTCGATCGTGCACCGCGACAAGGCCTACGAGTACGGGAAGCGGATGGTGGAGCGCCTCCGGGAGCTGATCCCCCGTCAGCTGTTCGACGTCCCGATCCAGGCGGCGATCGGGGGTCGGATCATCGCCCGCGAGACCGTCAAGGCGCGGCGCAAGGACGTGCTCGCCAAGTGCTACGGCGGTGACGTGACCCGCAAGAAGAAGCTCCTCGAGCGCCAGAAGGAAGGCAAGCGGCGGATGAAGATGGTCGGCTCGGTGGAGGTTCCCCAGGAGGCGTTCGTCGAGGCCCTGCGTGTCGACCGCTGACCCCACCACCGTCAGGCCCGACTCCCCGGAACTCGCCGACTCCGCCGCCTCTGCCGCCACCGCCTACGTCCACGTCCCGTTCTGTGCCCGAGTCTGCCCGTACTGCGACTTCGCGGTCGTGGCGGGCCGTGACGAGCTCATGGGCCGCTACACCCGCGCCCTCGCCGCCGAGGTGGGCATGGCCCGAGACTGGCGGCCCCTCGACGCGCTGTACTTCGGCGGGGGGACGCCGAGCCGCTTCGGCAGTCAACGGCTGGCGGGAGTGGTGGAGGCGATCCGGCGGCGCTTCCAGTTGGCGCCCGGCGCCGAGGTCACGCTCGAGGCGAACCCCGAGGACTGGACGCCGCAGCTCGCCGCCGAGCTGGTGGCGGCCGGCTTCACCCGGGTGTCGTTCGGGGCGCAGTCGTTCTCGACGCCCGTGCTCCTGGCCCTGGGCCGCCGCCACCTCCCGCCCGACGTCATCGCCGCCGTCACCGCAGCCCGTACGGAGGGGTTCGCCTCGATCAACCTCGACCTGATCTTCGGGACCCCCGGCGAGACGATCGAGTCGTGGCGGGAGACCGTCGAGGCAGCCATCGCCCTGGAAGTCGACCACGTGTCCTGTTACGCCCTCACGGTCGAGAAGGGCACCCCTCTCAGCCGGGCAGTGGCCCGGGGCGCCCCCGCTCCCGACCCCGACCTCCAGGCCGACCAGTACGAGCTCGCCGCCGAGCTGTTGGCCGCCGCCGGGTACGTGCGCTACGAGGTCTCCAACTGGGCGCGGCCGGGCCACGCCTGTCTGTACAACCTGGCGGTCTGGGCCCAAGGCGAGTACGAGGCGTTCGGCAACGGCGCCCACGGCTTCCGCCACGGCGCCCGGTTCCGCAACATCCGCCGCCTCGACGCCTACCTGCAGAGAGTCGAGGAGGGAGAGCTTCCCCGGGCGGGAGAGGAGCCGGTATCGGGCTGGGACGCCGAACTGGATCGCATGTTCGTCGGCCTGCGCCGGGCCGCGGGTGTCGCCGACGGTCCCGGGGTGGAGGCTTTCCTGGGGTCGGAGGAGGGTCGACGCCTCCTCGAACTGGGGGTGGTGGAGCACGCCCGAGGACGGCTCCGGGTGACCCAGCCGTTGCTCACCGACGCCGTCGAGCGGGCGGTCCTGTCGTTGACGCCCCGAGGACCGTGATCAGACGTCCGAACTCGTCCGGTCTCTGGCTACCCTGACCTCATGTTGGAGGACCGCCGCCAAGAGATCCTCCGCACCCTGGTCGAGGAGTACATCAAGACCGGAGAGCCGGTCAGCTCGCGCACGATCGCCGAGCTCTCCAACCTGGGCGTGTCCGCTGCCACGATCCGCAACGAGCTGGCCGCCCTCGAGGACGACGGCTACGTGGTCCAGCCCCACACGTCGGCAGGCAGGGTGCCGACCGCCAGCGCCTACCGGTACTACGTCGATCATCTGGGTCCGTCTCGCCTGCGGAGCGCCACGCAGGCCAAGATCGCCAGCTTCTTCGACTCGGTGCAGCTCGAGCTCACGAAGCTACTCAAGGCCACGAGCCGCCTCCTCGCCGACGTCACCCAGCTCCCTTCGGTGGTCGTCGCCCCGTCGGTGGTCGGCGAGCGCATCCGCGACGTCCACCTGGTGCACCTCACACCCGAGGTGATCCTGACCATGGTCATCAGCGAGAACGGCCGGGTCGTCCAGGACAAGTTGCGCCTCGACGCTCCCATCTCCGCCGACGAGCTCGAGGAGGTCGAAGAGGTCGTCACCCAGGCGGCGGTCGGGGTGCGAATCGGGTCCAAGGTCGAGATCGACCCCAAGCGGCGGGAAGCGCTGACCAGCCGGGTCCGGGAAGCCAGCGACGCGGTGATCCGTGTCGTCGACAACGCCGCCGCCAGCGGCTCCGACGTGTTCGTGGGCGGCACCCAGCAGCTGGCCAGCGTCTGGGAGGACCTCTCAGAGGTCCAGCGGGTGCTGGAGGTCGTCGAGCGCGAGGCGATGATCCTCAACATCCTCGCTCGCGCCCCCGGCACATCAGTCCTGATCGGCGCCGAGCTGCCCGTCACCGATGTCGACATGGCCGTCGTGTCCGGGACCTACGAGGCCGGCACCGCCTCCGGCCGGGTCGGGGTCATCGGGCCGATGCGGATGAACTACCGGAGGGTCATCTCCGCGGTCGAAGAGGTCTCACGAGAGCTCGAAGACCGCATCCAGCAGTGAACTTCCCCACGAATCTCGCCGTCCCGTAACCTTCCGTCTGTGGCAGTCGACTACTACGAGGTGCTGGGCGTCTCCCGCGACGCCAGCCCCGAAGAGATCAAGAAGGCCTTCCGGCGGCTGGCACGCAAGTGGCACCCCGACGCCAACAAGGAAGACCCCGACGCCGAGGCGAAGTTCCGCCAGATCGCCGAGGCGTACGAGGTCCTGAGTGACCCCGAGAAGCGGCGGCGGTACGACCAGGGAGACACGATCGACCTCGGCGACCTGTTCGCCGGCGGCTTCGCCAACCTGGACGAGATCCTCCGCTCCGTCTTCGGGGAGGGCTTCGGCGACCCGTTCGGTTTCGGCTCCTCCAGCCGGCGCCAGGCCCGCGGGCGCGACGTCGTCACCCGGGTCGAGGTCACCCTGGAAGAGGCCGCATTCGGAACGGAGACGCAGGTGTCGTTCCGGGCCGATCGGCGTTGCCCCGAATGCGACGGCCAGGGCACCGCCCCGGGCACGAGTCGCATCACCTGCGGCACCTGCGGAGGCGCCGGCCAGGTGCGCATGGCCCGGCGGTCCCTGCTGGGCACGATGATGTCGGTCACCACCTGCCCCGACTGCCGCGGCGTCGGCACGGTCGTGGAACGACCTTGCCCCAACTGTGCCGGGCGGGGAGTCGCCGAAGGAGAACAGAAGGTGACGGTCCAGATCCCCGCCGGCGTGAGCACCGGCACCCGCCTGAGGCTGTCCGGCCGCGGCGAGCAGGCCCCGTTCGGGGGGAGCGCCGGGGACCTGTTCGTGGAAGTCGTCGTCGCCCCCGACGAGCGGTTCCGCCGCGAAGGCGACGACCTGATCTATCACGCCCGCGTGGGGCTGGCCGAAGCCACCCTCGGCACCGAAGTCGAGGTGCCGCTCTTGGGCGGCGGGACGACGACGGTGGAGATGCCTCCAGGGACCCAGCCGGGATGGGTGACGCGCATCCCCGGCGAGGGCATGGGGCGCCTGGGCAGCCGGGGAAGGGGCGACCTGGTGGTCGTAGCCGACGTCGTGGTCCCTGTCGACCTGACACCCGAAGAAGAGGAGCTGTTGCGGCGGTTCGCCGAGCTCCGCGGGGAGAAACCCCGCCAGCCCAGCCGCTGGCGGCGCGCCCGCCGCTGATGGGCCGCCACGTCCCTCACGTCCTGGCGGCGGACGGATGGGAGGGAAGCGTCCTCCCGCTCACCGCCGACCAGACCCACCATCTGCGCCGCGTGCTCCGTCTCGTCGATGGCGAGGAGGTGTCGTACACCGACGGCGCCGGGCGGATCGGCCGCGGCCGCCTCACCGGCGACGGTGTCGAGCGGGGAGAGGAAACGACGGTGCCGCGGCCGATGGGCCTCACGCTGGCGGTCGCTCCGCCCAAGTCGAAGGACCGGGCCCGCTTCGTCGTCGAGAAACTGGCAGAGCTGGGCGTCGCCCGCCTGCTGTGGGTGAGGACCCGCTTCACCGAGGGCCGGCCACCCCCGGCGGCCAAGTCGAAGGCCTGGGCCGAGGCCGCCCTTGAGCAGAGCAGGGGAGCGTGGCTGATGGATATCGGTCAATGCGCTCTCTCCGACCTCGACCCCATCGGCCTCGTCGTCGCCGACCCCGAGGGCAAGGAGCCGCAGACGGAGGTGAAGACGCTCCTGATCGGCCCCGAGGGAGGCCTGGACCCCTCCGAGATTCCCGTCGGCGCCGAGGCGGTGTCGTTGGGCCCGACCATCCTGCGGGTGGAGACGGCGGCCGTGGTCGGAGCGGCCGTGCTCGGGCGAAGACGACGTTGACCTACGGTATACGACGTTGGGCGAGGTCGTTTCCCCTTCCGAAATGTGAGGAGCGACTTCTACACTTGGCCTGCTTTCCCGGCCTCATGGATTCCGGCGTGACCTCCAACACCATCGAATCGCACGTTCGCGTCCCCAGCAACCACCTGATGCTCGATCTCCTCGGCGAGGGGGACGCTCACCTGCGCCAACTCGAGGAGACGTTCCCCGACGTCCGGATCGTGGCCCGCGGCAACGAGATCACGCTGCTCGGCAAGGGCAACTCCGTCGAGGACGCCGCCACCGTCCTCAACGAGCTACTGCTCCTGATCCAGGAGGGCCAACGCCTCGACTCCAACCGCATCGCCCAGGTGGTGGACATGGTGCGCGAGCAGGTGCCGAGCCCCTCCGGGGTGCTCAGCGAGGGGCTCTCGGTCGGGCGGGGCAAGATGGTCCGGGCCAAGACCAAGGGCCAACACGACTACATAGCCGCCATCCGCGAGAACACCGTCACCTTCGGCCTCGGCCCGGCGGGAACCGGCAAGACCTATCTGGCGATGGCCGCCGCCGTGGAGAGCCTCGTCTCCGGAGCCGTCCGCCGTATCGTGCTGACCCGGCCGGCGGTGGAGGCGGGGGAGCGGCTCGGGTTCCTCCCCGGCGACCTCACGGCCAAGGTGGACCCGTACCTGCGGCCCCTCTACGACGCCCTCTGGGACATGCTCGGGCCCGACGAGACGGCCCGGCTGATGGACCGGGGAACCATCGAGATAGCTCCGCTCGCTTATATGCGGGGACGGACCTTGAACGACTCGTTCGTGATCCTCGACGAGGCTCAGAACACCACGCCGGAGCAGATGAAGATGTTCCTCACCCGTCTCGGGTTCAACTCGAAGATGGTGGTCACCGGCGACACCACCCAGACCGACCTGCCGTCGCAGCAGCAGTCGGGCCTGAAGGTCGTGCGCGGCATCCTCAAGGACATCGAAGGTGTCGCCTTCTGTGAGCTGACCAGCCGCGACGTGGTGAGGCACCGCATCGTGGCGTCGATCGTCGAGGCCTACGAGCGTTACGAACGCGAATCGAGCGACCGATGAGACGACCGGGGGTCCTCCGGCTGGCCGTCATCGTGGCCACGACCGTCGCCGCGTGGGGCGTCCTCGCCTTCGGCGGCTCCACCGAGAATCCCGACGCGCTCCAACCCGGCGACATCGCCGCCCGCGACTACGAGGTCGTCAGGGAGGGCTACGTCCTCAACCAGGTGGCCTACGAGCAGGCCCAGGAGGCGGCACGGGCGTCGGTCGATCCCGTCCTCGTCTCCCGGCCCGAGACCGAAGACGCCGTCCTCGACCGTATCGACGCCTTCTTCGCCGACATCGAGGCCGCCGTGCGCGGTGACCTCGCCGAGACCCCGTCCACCGCCCCCGGCGACGTCCCCCCAGACACCAGCACCACCGTGCCGCCGGAGACCACCACGCCCACGGCCGTCCCGGAACAGGAGAGCCAGGAGGAGACCGGCGAGGCGCCGCCCGACACAACGGTCCCCGAGACCACCGTCCCCCAAGGCGAGGTCCTGGTCGAGGGTTTCGTGTTCATCGACGCCAACGGTGACGGCGTCTTCGATCCCGAGCTCCCCGAGGACGCCGGTCCCAACGACATCGCCGACGTGCCCCTCCCCGGGGTGGGGGTGACCCTCCAGTCGTCGGGGCGCTCGAACGTGGCCGAGACCGGCCCCACCGGCAACTTCGCCGCCCCCGTCACCGAAGGCGAGATCACAGTCACGCTCAGTTTCGAGAACCGCAGGTTCCCGGAGTTCGAGGTCACGGCCGGCGAGCTCGTCCAGGAGCTCGAGTGCTACAGCGACTGTGCCATCGAAGACGTCGGGCTCGTGCCCAAGATGGCGTCGGTGGAAGACGTGGTGGCGGCCATCGGGCCGACCACGGTCGTCTCCGACGAGACGATCGCCACCCTCGCCGCCATCGCCCGCGAGGACGTCGTCCGCACGGCCGCCGGCGGCCAGTCGCACATGGCGCAGGTGCAGCAGGCCGCCATCACCCACGCCCAGAGCCTGTTCGGGCAGAGGGTGCTCGAGACGGCAGACGCCGGCATCGGCATCTCCCTGGAAGAAGCCCGCAACCGGGCGCTCGAGCAGCCGCCTCTCGTCTACTACACCGACACCAACTTCCGGGACGAGGCCGCCGGGCGGGCAGCGGGCGACATCGTCGCCAACTTCATCCTCCCCAACTGGGCGGTGGACCAGGAGGCCACCGAGCAGGCGGCCGAGGAAGCAGCCAACGCCGTCCCCCGCGAGGACTTCGAGGTGTTCTTCCGGGAGGGTGAGATCATCGCCACCCAGGGCACCCGTCTCACCCAGCTCCAGATCGACGCCATCCGCCAGACCGGCGGGCTGTTCGACCCCATCCAGCGCGGCGGCGGCCTCCTCGCCGTCCTCTCCCTGCTGAGCGGCATGCTCGCCCTCTACCTGAACCGGTTCCGGCCCGAGTTCTGGGGGAAGCCGCGGATGGTCGCGCTGCTCGGGATCCTGATCGTGATGGCGGCGGGGGCGGTCAGGGGCACCACGGTGCTCGCCGACGTCTCCTCGTGGTACGTGATGCCGGCGGTGGCGTTCGGCCTCATGACCGCGGTCCTGTTCGACTCCCGGATCGCCGTTCTCATGGCGCTTTCGGTGGCGATCCTCGCCGCCGTCGGCACCCGCGACCCGGGAGTGGCGGTCTATTCGCTGATGGCGACGATGGCTCCGATCCCGTTCGTGTCTTCGGTCTCGACCCGGCGCGCGTTCCGCAACGCCGCCGTGTTCTCCGCCGCCGCCGCGGCGGTGATGGCCGCCGGCATCTCGTGGTTCTTCCACGTCGGGCCCGAGGACGACACGTTCCTCGCCGTCGGCACGTCGGCCGGGTGGGCGTTCGGCGTCTCCTTGGTGGCCGCCCTCGTCGGCCTCGCCCTGCTGCAGTTCTTCGAGTCGGCGTTCGACATCACCACGACGCTGGCCTTGCTCGACCTCACCGACCGCAACCACGAGGCGCTCCAGCTCCTCCAGGAGAAGGCATTCGGGACCTTCAACCATTCGCTCATGGTCGGAACGCTCGCCGACGCCGCCGCCCGTGCCATCGGCGCCGACCCGCTCCTCGCCCGCGCATCGGCCTACTACCACGACCTGGGGAAGACGGAGAACCCGACGATGTTCATCGAGAACCAGTTCGGGATCGCCAACCCCCACGACGAGATGTCGCCGGAGGAGAGCGCCGAGGTCATCCGCCGCCACGTCACCGACGGCCTCAAGCTCGCCAAGAAGTACAAGATCCCCTCCCAGGTCGCCGAGGCGATCGTCTCCCATCACGGGGACGGGATCATGCGCTACTTCTACGAGAAGGCCCGGGAAGTGGATCCCGGGGTCGACCCCGACCTGTTCCGCCACGTCGGCCACAAGCCCCGCACGGCGGTCACGGCCATCGTCATGCTGGCCGACGCCCTCGAGGCGTCCTGCCGGGCGGTCTTCCAGCACGAAGAGCCAACTCCGGACGCCATCGAGAAGGTCGTGAACCGAGTGATCGACGAGAAGATCAACGACGGGCAGCTGTCGGAGTCGCCTCTGACGCTGGCGCAGATAACCCAGCTTCGAAAGGCCTTCCTCAGTTCATTGGTCGGCCACTACCATCAACGTATCGTCTACCCGAACTTCCCAGGTAGCTGACACACCACATGGACGATCCTGCCAGTCGAAGACCCCGGGCCGGCACAGGAGCCGGCATCCCGACCGTCCCCGCCGGTGATCCGCCATGAACGTATTCGTGGCGGACGAACAATCCGAACCGGTCGATGTCGCCGCCATCCGCGACCTCGTGGCGACGGTCCTCTCCGCCGAAGGCTGTCCACCTCAAACCGAGGTGTCGGTCATCCTCGTCGGTGACGAGGAGATGGCCGGCTACAACCGCCGCTTCCTCGACCGAACCGGCCCCACGGACGTCATCTCGCTTCCGATCGAAGAGCTGCGGCCGGGCCACCCTCCGGGCGGCTCCAACGGAGGCCCTCCTCCCATGCTCGGTGACGTGATCCTCTCCCCGGCCTACATCAAGCGCCAGGCGGAGGAGCTGGGGGAGAGCTTCGAGGACGAGCTAGCGCTGATGGTCGTACACGGCGTCCTCCACCTGTTGGGCTACGAGCACGACACCGACGAGGACGCCCGCACGATGGAGCAGCGGGAGGCGGAGATCCTCCGCTCGGTAGGGAGAAGGCGCCGGTGAATCTGTTGACGGGCCTGCTCGCCGTGGCCGCCTTGCTGGTGGCCGCCTGGATCCGCGCCGCCGGGACGGCGGTCAGCCAGATCCCCCGCGCCGACGCCCACCACGACGCCGCCGAAGGCAAGCGGGGGGCGCGCATCGTCGCCAGCCTGCTCGACGACCGGCCTCGGATCCCACCGTCGGTCGGCATCGTCTGCAGCGTGCTCCTAGTCGTCGCCACCGTCCTGGCCATGGCGGCGATGGATCGGGTGATGTCACCGCTGGTGTTGGCGGCTCTCGTCGTGGGGGTGGTGGCGGTGGGGGACGTGCTGCCCCGGCTGGCCGGGTTCGCGCAGCCCCGCCCCATCGCCTACGCCTCGGCCCATCTGTTGAATCTCGTCGTGCGGGTGGGTGGCTGGGCGGCGGAGAAGCCGCCGGAGGACAACGGCAACGGCGCCGACGACTCCGAGGAGGAATCCGACGAGGGTGAGCTGGCGATGATCTCGTCGGTGCTGCGCTTCTCCGACACCGTGGTCCGCGAGGTGATGACCCCTCGGCTCGACATGGTCACGATCCCCGCCGACGCCACTACCGAGGAGATGGCGGCCGCCGCCATCGAACACGGCTTCTCCCGATTCCCGGTCACCGACGGAGACGACGTCGTAGGCGTCCTCCTCGTCAAGGATCTGCTGCCCGGCCTCACCGGCCGGAACGGAGAGGCGACTGCCCGGTCGCTGATGCGGCCCGCGGTGTTCGTCCCCGAGGTGAAGCCGGTCTCCGAGCTGCTGACCGAGATGCGCGCCAACAAGACCCACATGTGCATCGTCGTCGACGAGTTCGGTGACATCGCCGGCCTCGTCACGATCGAGGACCTCCTCGAGGAGCTGGTCGGAGAGATATCCGACGAGACCGACGAAGAGGAGATCTGGGTGGAGCCGCTGGGGGAGGGGACGTGGCGGATAGATGCCCGCCTGCCCGTGGAGGAGCTCGCCAGGCTCCTGCAGACGGAGCTGCCGGAAGGCGACTGGGACACCGTCGGCGGCCTGATCCTGGGCCTGGCGGAGCGGGTCCCGGAGGAGGCGGAGTCCTTCGTGGTGGATTCCGCCCGGCTCGAGGTCACGCGGATGCAGGGCCGCCGCGTCGCCGAGGTCAAGGTCACCGCGGTCCCGGCCGAAGAGGGGGAAGGATGAAGTCGGGTTTCGTCTCCGTCGTGGGACGGCCGAACGTCGGCAAGTCGACGCTCGTGAACCGGATCGTCGGCCGCAAGGTGTCCATCACCTCGTCGCGTCCGCAGACGACCCGGTCTGCGATCCGGGGTGTCTACACGCAGCTCGGAGCCGACGGCGAGCCGGAGTACCAGATAGTGTTCGTCGACACTCCTGGCCTGCACCGCCCCCGCACCGAGTTGGGCTCGCGCCTGAACCGCCTGGTGTACGGTTCGCTGGCGGAAGCCGACGCCGTCGTCTTCGTGCTCGATGCCACGGCCCCGATCGGGCCCGGCGACCGTCTCATCGCCGAGCGCCTCAAGGAAGCGGAGACGCCGGTGATCGTCGCCTTGAACAAGACCGACGCCGCTTCCCGCGCCGAGGTGGTCTCCCAGCTCGCCGAAGCGGGCGAGTGGGACTTCAGGGCGTACGTTCCGATCTCCGCCCTGGAAGGAGCCGGGATCGGCGAGCTGATCGGAGAGATCGTGCCGATCCTGCCCGACGGGCCGCTCTACTACCCGCCCGACCAGTGGAGCGACCAGCCCGAATCGGTGGTCATCGCCGAGATCATCCGGGAGAAGTTCCTGGAGCGCCTCCGGGAGGAGCTGCCGCATTCGCTCCTCGTGCGCGTCGAAGAGATCGAGGAGCGGGAGGACGGCTTGCTCACGATCTACGCCGACGTCATCGTCGAGCGGAAGAGCCAGAAGGGCATCGTGATCGGAAAGGGCGGATCGCTCCTGAAGGTGGCGGGATCGGAGGCTCGCGCCGAGCTGGAAGCACTGTTCGGGACGAAGGTGAACCTCCAGCTGCAGGTCACCGTGGAAAAGGACTGGCAACGCCGCCCGGCCCTGCTCGACCGCCTCGGCTTCCAGGAAGTCCCGGGGTGAGCGGCGTGAGCGACGTCGCCGCCGCCACCGAGCTCGCCGACCTGGCCGCCGCCGACCGTCTCGCCGAGGCCAACCTCCTGCTCGCCCGCTCCCATCGGCCAGTCGACACCGAGTCGGTGATGGGCCGCATCTCAGAGCTCGCCGCCCGGGTCGAAGGGACCGACCACCTGGCCCTGCGGAGGGTGATCGCCATCGCCGAGGGGATCGGCGGCAACGTCGACGACTACGACGCCTTGGACAACCACTTCCTCGACAGCGTCCTGGCCACCCGAAGGGGCATACCGATCTCGCTGTCGGTGCTGTGGATCGAGGTGGGGCGACGGGCGGGCATCGAGATGCAGGGGGTGGGCATGCCCGGCCACTTCTTGGTGTACGCCGGAGGCCAGCTCGTCGACCCGTTCCACTACGGGGAGGCGATCGGCTTCGACGAGGCGGCGCTGCTCGTGGCGGAAGCCCTCGGGGGCCCGCCCCGGGCCGACCGCAGCTGGTTCGAGCCCGTCGACGGCCCCCAGATAGTCCGCCGCATGCTCCGCAACCTGGAGCGGCTGTACGAGCAGCGAGGAGACGGGCGGCGCCTGGAGTGGGTCGCTGCCTGCCTGGAGGCTCTGGCGCCGGCCTAGGCCAGGCGGTCGATCCGGTCCGCCAGCTCCAGGTCCTTTTCGGTGACGCCTCCCTCCGAGTGGGTCGACAGCCGCAGCGTCACTTGGTTCCAGCGGATGCCGATGTCGGGATGGTGGAACGCCCTCTCGGAGACGAGGGCTACCTGGGTGACGAATCCCATCGCTTCGGTGAAGTCGGCGAACTCGAAGGTCCGCACGATGGCGTCGCCGTCTCGGCCCCAGCCGGGGTGGCGGTCCAGGAACTCGCCGATGCGCGCCTCGTCGACGGTGGCCATGACCCGATAATGCCACGATGCCCGAGCCTCTACCCCAGGATCCGCCGCTCGCCGGTGACGAGGCGGTGATGCTTACTTCGTTCCTCGACTACTTCCGGTCGGTGATGATCCGGAAGGTCGAGGGAGTGGACGACGAGAAGCTCCGCTGGTCCCCGGTTCCGTCCGGGACATGCCTGGGCGGGCTGATCAAGCACCTCGCCTACGTCGAGAGGTACTGGTTCCAGTCGGTGTGGGCGGGCCGCGAGGTTGCCTTCCCGTGGACCGACGACGACCCCGACGCCGACTTCCGCCTCGATCCGGACGACACCGCCGACAGCCTCATCGACTTCTACCGGCAGGAATGCGACGTCTCCCGCCAGATCGCCGCCGCCAGCGCCTTGGACGACACCGTGACGACGCCGAGAGGCGAGATCAGCATGCGGTGGATAGTCGTGCACATGATCGAAGAGACCGCTCGCCACTGCGGCCACGCCGATCTGATCCGAGAGCTCGTGGACGGGGCGGTAGGCGACTGAGCTCGGGGACGTGCCGGGCCCGCGCCGGCCCGTGCGATACCCTGAGGAAACCCATGGCGATCCGCAACGACCAAGGCATCGTCCTCCGCAGCTACCCGTTCGGCGAGGCCGACCGGGTCGTGGTGCTCCTCAGCCCCAACCGGGGGAAGCTGCGCACGGTCGCCAAGGGGGTCCGCAAGACGACCAGCCGCTTCGGAGGGCGCCTGGAGCCTTTCACTCACGTGGACCTCGTCCTCTACGAGGGAAAGAATCTCGACACGATCACCCAGGTCTCGATCATCGAGGGGTTCCCGCGGCTGCGGGCCGACCTCGACCGGGTGGTGGCGGCAGGGAGTATGGTCGAGGCGGTCGACGCCGTCGCCCAGGAAGACGAATCCTCCCTCCGCCTCTTCCTCCTGCTCCAGCGGGGCCTGCGCGCCCTCGACTCGGGGGTGGTGGGCCGCCAACTGATCACGTCCTTCCTGCTGAAGCTCGCCGACGTCGTCGGGGTGGCGCCGGCTCTCGAGGCCTGCGCCGCGTGCGGGCGGCCCGAGGAACTGGCCACCTTCTCCTTCTCCAGCGGCGGCGTCCTCTGCCAGCGCTGTCGCGGCGACCGGGGGATGAAGCTGCGGCCCGGTCTCACCGAGTACCTGGCGGCACTCGAGCGCGCCGAGTTCACCGACCTGCCGGAGGCGGAGCCGTCGCTGGTCTCTGACGCGATGGGGGTCGCCCGCCGGTTCGTCGAGTACCACCTGGACCGGTCCCTGTCCTCACTGGCGGTGCTGGGGTGAGCCTCGACCTGTCCGGAGTCGACCTCGAGCGCGTTCCCCGCCACGTCGGGCTCATCCTCGACGGCAACGGGCGGTGGGCCAACGCCCGCGGCCTTCCCCGGACCGCCGGCCACCTCGCCGGCGAGGCTGCACTGTTCGACACCGTCGAAGGCGCCCTCGAGCTCGGCATCGAATGGGTGACCGCCTTCACGTTCTCGACCGAGAACTGGAGCCGCTCGGAGGAGGAAGTCGAGTTCCTGATGTGGTTCAACGAGGACCTGCTCCTCCGCCGCCGCGACGAGCTCCACGCCCAGGGCGTGCGGATGCTGTTCGCCGGGGACATGGACGACCCCCGCATCCCCGACCGCAACCGCCGTCACATGGCCGAGGCGGCGGAGATGACCGCAGGCAACGACCGTTTGAACCTGGTCTTCGCCTTCAACTACGGGAGCCGCCGCGAGATCGCGCGGGCTGCGGCGGCGATCGCCGCCAAGGCCGCCGCCGGCGAGATCGACCCCGAGGAAGTGGACGAGGACACGGTCGCCGCTCACCTGTGGGTCCCGGACATGCCCGACGTCGACCTCGTCATCCGCTCGTCGGGCGAGCACCGGCTGTCCAACTTCCTCCTGTGGCAGTCGGCGTATGCCGAGTTCTATTTCCCGGGGATCCTGTGGCCGGACTTCAACCGCCACCACCTGGTGGAGGCGGTGCGGGAGTACCAGGCCCGGGACCGGCGGTTCGGGTCCGCCCGCGACGCCGTCGGCGGTAACTGAGGGTCAGCCGCCTGGCTTGACCAGGCCGCTCTCGTAGGCGGCGATCACGAGGCCGGCGCGGTCGTGGACCCCCAGCTTGGTCATCGTGCGGTTGACGTGGGTCTTGACGGTGGCCGGGCTCAGGTAGAGCTCTTCTGCGATCTCGGAGTTCGACATGCCCTCGGCGACGAGGGCCAGGATCTCTTTCTCCCGCTCGGTCAGGCCGTCGAGGAGCTCCGCCCGGCCAGTGTTGAGGCTGTCGGCGAACGTCTCCAGCAGCCGCCGGGTGACGGCGGGAGCCAAGAGGGCGTCGCCGGCCGCCACCACCCGGATGGCCTTGCGCAGGTCATCGGGCTCGACGTCTTTCAAGAGGAAGCCGGCGGCCCCGACCTTCAGCGACTCGAAGATGAGCTCGTCGTCGTCGAAGGTGGTGAGCATGATCACTCGGGTGTCCGACAGGCCGGGGTCGGCGACGATTCGCCGCGTCGCCTCGATCCCGTCCATCTCCGGCATGCGGATGTCCATCAGCACGACGTCGGGCCGGAGGCGTCGCGCCTCGGTCACCGCCGCCCGGCCGTCGGCCACCTCGCCGACCACTTCCATGTCTTCGGTGCGGCGGATGAGCTGGGACAAGCCGGCGCGCACCAGCGTCTGGTCGTCGACGATCAGGACTCTGATGCTCACCTTGGGATCCTCGCTGCCACCCTGAACCCGCCGTCCTCCAGCGGGCCCGCCTCCAGTCTGCCTCCCAGCGCCTCGGCCCGCTCCCGCATCCCCCGGATGCCGTGGCCCTCGGCGAAGTCGCCTGCTCCTTTGCCGTCGTCTGTGACCTCGACAGACACCTCGTCGGGGCCGTGGACCACGGCCACCTTCGCCTTGGCGGCGCCCGAGTGACGGATGATGTTGGTCAGCGACTCGCGCACGATCGAGGCGACGACGATCTCGGTCTCGGTGTCGGCGGGGGCGCCCTCCACCTGCAGGTCGACATCGAGGCCGTGGATTCCCGCCACGAGGTCTTCCAGGTCCGGTGGGGTGGCGGGCTGGGACCTGAGGCTGCCCACCGTCTCCCGCAGCTGGCTGATGGCATCCGACGTGGCGGCGATGATGGCCCGAATCGAGCGGCGGGCCTCGTCGGTGTCGGTCTCCAGCACCTCCTCGGCTACCCGGGCCTGCACGCCGATGCCCGCCAGCGAGTGGGCGACGATGTCGTGGATCTCCCGGGCGATGTGGAGGCGCTGCTCTGACAGGCGGGTGCGGGCCACGGCGTCGCGTTCGGCGGCCACCGCCCGTTCCCGCTCTCGGATCTCGCGTTCGAGGAGGCGGTGGTTGAGGATCATCGCCCCCGCCAGGATCACCGTCACCGCCACGAAGATCTCGGTGACGATGTCGGACACGACCGCCAGCACGTCGCCCTCGGGCTCGAAGACGAACCGCCAGAACGAGGAGCCGGCGACCACGCCACCCGCCACCCAGCTCGCCGCCTTCCAGCGGCCGAGCAGGGCGGCATTGAAGAGGGCCGGGGCGATCGGCCATGTGGCCCCGACGGCCCCGAAGCCTTGGATGTAGTAGACGGCGAGGATGGCGAGGCTGGCGTAGAGAACGAGGAGCGGGTACTTGCGCCGCACCAACAGCAGCGCTCCCATCAGGATCATCAGCCCGTAGGCGCGCCAGTCGGGTGGGCGGGCCTCCGCCTCCCAGGGGGTCGCGACGCGCAGGCACAGAGCGCCCGCCACGACTACCGCGGCGAGCGCATCTGTCAGCCATCGACGGGTGGCGGTCCTCTCCACCCCCGTCACGTTATCCATGCCGGGTCTCGTCGGCTCAGACTCCATCCGCCTCTACGACAGTGATCGTGCCCTTCATGAACGGGTGCGGGGCGCAGAAGTACTCGTAGGTTCCCGCCTCGTCGAAGGTGTGGGTGAACGTGCCTTCCGCCTGGAGAGGGCTCTCGAAGTCGTCGAACACCACGTTGTGCTCCATCGGGGTGTCGTTCCAGACCCAGGTCACCGTCGTTCCCTCCACGATGGTCACCGTCCCGTTCTGGAACTCCATGTCTTCGATCGTGATGACCGGGTCGTCCACCGGGGCGGCGGCAGCCGCCTGCGATGGGCCGTCGCCGTCGGTGTCGACACAGGCGGTCAGTGCCACGGCGGCGGCCGCGGCCAGCAGGGCGAGTCTTCTCATGGGGAATCTCCTCTCGGTTCTCATTCCTTGGCGAGCAGGGTGATCGACAGGTAGGCGCCGAACAGGGCGATGCCCAGCGGGACGTGGAAGTGCAGGAAGCGGACGTAGCCGAACCCGATCTGCATCATCACCCCCACCCAGGCGAGCGTCGCCGCGCCCGCCACCCATCGCTTCGCCTTCGCGGCTCGGATGGCGAAGACGACGACGACGAGTGACAGCGTCGCCAGCACCGGCATGGCCACGAGGGAATGGACGGCGAGCGCCCCACCGATCCCTTCCAGGTAGGTCCCAGCGGAGGCTCCCTGGACCAATACCAGGGAGGCCATGACGGCCGAGAGGACCCGGGTCGTCCGAAGGGCCCTCGTGCCGGGGGCCTCTCTGGCCGGGCGGTGGGTGGGGTCGTGTGGCGTGGCTGTCGTTTCTCGCATGGCCACGAACGTACGGGGCGGCAGGTTCGGGGTCGTCCTCCGCCCGATGGCATCTCGGTACTCCCGCCGTGGTATCCCCCGACGGGGCCCCTCAGGGTCGGTATGGGGGGATCTCCGGACGGGGATGGTGGCGCCTGCCCCTACACTTCACCGTTCCAACCATGACTGTTTCTCTCGAGACCATCGCCAATCTCGCCAAACGCCGCGGCTTCGTTTTCCAGTCGTCGGAGATCTACGGAGGCATCCGCTCCGCCTACGACTACGGACCGGTCGGCGTCCTGATGCTGCGCAACGTGAAGGACCAGTGGTGGAAGTCCATGGTCCAGTGCCGGGGTGACGTCGTCGGGCTGGACTCGGCGATCATCCAGGCGCGGGCGGTGTGGAAGGCCTCGGGCCACGAGGACGCCTTCACCGACCCGCTCGTCGAGTGCCGGAACTGCAACGCCCGCCACCGTCTCGACAAGCTCGAGGATCCCGACCAGTGCCCCAACTGCGGCAAGCGGGGCACGTTCACCGAGCCGCGCCAGTTCAACCTGATGTTCAAGACGCACACCGGCCCGGTGGAGTCCGACGACAACCTGGTGTACCTGCGTCCCGAGACCGCCCAGGGCATCTTCATCAACTACGAGAACGTGCGGCGCACCAACCGCATGAAGCTGCCGTTCGGCATCGCCCAGGTGGGCAAGAGCTTCCGCAACGAGATCACTCCCGGGCAGTTCGTGTTCCGCACCCGGGAGTTCGAGCAGATGGAGATGGAGTTCTTCTGCCGCCCGGAGGAGGCGCCCCGCTGGTTCGACTACTGGCAGGAGGAGCGCTTCAGGTGGTACACCGACCTGGGGATGCGGGAGGAGAACCTCCGTATCCGCCCCCACGACCCCGATGAGCTGTCCCACTACTCGGCGGGCACCGTCGACATCGAATACGCATTCCCCTGGGGATGGGACGAGCTCGAGGGCATCGCCAACCGGACCGACTACGACCTGCGCGCCCACTCCGAGGCGTCCGGTGAGGACCTGAGGTACTTCGACCAGGAGACCAACGAGCGCTTCTTCCCCTATGTGATCGAACCGGCGGCCGGGGCTACCCGGACCATGTTCGCCTTCCTGATCGACGCCTACCACGAGGAGGAGGTGAACGGAGAGCAACGGGTCGTCCTCAAGCTCGACCCCCGTCTGGCTCCGTACCAGGTGGCGATCCTCCCGTTGTCGAAGAAGCCGGAGCTCACGGAGCCGGCGTCGAAGATCGCCGACTCGCTCCGCAGCGAGTTCATGCTCGAATACGACGAGACGCAGTCGATCGGCCGCAGATACCGGCGCCAGGACGAGATCGGCACGCCGCTCTGCGTCACGTACGACTTCGACTCGATCGAGGACCATTCCGTCACGATCCGCCACCGCGACACCATGAAGCAGGAGCGGGTCTCGATCGACCGCCTCGCCGAGGCGCTGCGAGACGCCCTGAAGAACTGACCGGGGGCCTCTAGACCGTTTTGTGGTCCGGAACCGGCGCTGACGCGGCCGGTTCCGGACCACAGAATGGCTCACCCGCCGGATCGAGCGGGGGCCTCCTTATCATCTGGACGTGGCCTTCTCCCGTGACGACATCGACAGGGTCCGCCAGGCGACGGATCTGGTGGAGTTGTTCGCTGCCGTCACCAAGGTCAAGCGGTCGGGGCGCTCCTACATGGCGATCTGCCCCTTCCACCAGGAGAAGTCCCCGTCGATGTCGATCGATCCGGCCAAGGGCGTGTACCACTGCTTCGGCTGCCAGAAGTCGGGTGACGTGTACACGTTCGTCCAGGAGACCCAGGGCCTCGACTTCAACGAAGCGGTCGAGGAGCTGGCCCGCCGGGCCGGGATCCACATCGAGTCGGACCCGGGTGCCGATCGTCAGCGGGGACGCCGTGCCGCGCTCCACGAGGCGGTGCGGCGGGCCATCGAGGTGTACCACCAGCGCCTCAAGACCGCCCCTGACGCCGGCCCGGCCCGCAAGTACCTCCGCGGGCGCGGCTACGACGCCGACGTCGTCGAGGAGTACAAGCTGGGCTGGGCCCCGGAGGCGTGGGATACGCTCGTCAAGGAGCTGCGGGCGGCGGGGATCCCCGACCGGGTCATGGTCGAGGCCGGCCTGGCCCGAAGGGGAAGGGGCGGCCGGCTCTACGACTACTTCCGGGGCCGGGTGATGTTCCCGATATACGACCTGAGAGGCGACCCGGCCGGGTTCGGCGCCCGCCTTCTCGGCGGGGACGGCGCCAAGTACCTCAACTCGCCCGACTCCGCCATCTACAACAAATCCCGGCTCCTCTACGGCCTGGACAAGGCCCGCACCGCCATCGCCCGCAGCGGCCGTTCCGTCGTCGTCGAGGGATACACCGACGTCATCGCCCTCCACCGGGCGGGAGTGCCCGAAGCCGTCGCCACCTGCGGGACCGCCCTCACCGAGGAGCACTTCGACCTGTTGCGGCGTTTCGCCGACCGCGTGGTGCTGGCCTTCGACGCCGACGAAGCCGGCACCGAGGCGGCTCGGCGCACCTCGGAGCTGGAGGCTCCGGTGCGGCTGGACCTCGACATGCGGGTCGCGGTCATGCCCGACGGCGGTGATCCCGCCGACATCGTGCAGGCGGGCCGGGCGTCGGAGGTGCTGGAGGCGATCGAGCAGTCCCGCCCGCTCCTCCAGTTCCGTCTCGAGCGGGAGGTCGCCGGGCTCGACCTGTCCGAGCCAGAGGCGAGGGCGCGAGCGCTGCATTCGGCGGCGACGCTGGTCGCCCGCATCATCGATCCGATCGCCCGCCGCGAGTACGAGCGGTTCGTGGCCCGCCTGGTCGGAGTCGACCTCGAGACGGTGGAAAGAGCGACCGACGACATTCGCCGTCCGACGGGCCAGCGGCCCCGGCCCACCCGGCCGGCGACTCCCCGCCGGAGGCTCGAATCGGATTTCCTGCGGGTGATGATCGCCAATCCGCCGGGTGCCGACGAGATCAGATCCGACATTTTCCAAGAGCCCGACCTGAAGAGGGTCGCCGAGGTGCTGGAGGGTGCCCGCCGCCCCGACGGAGGTGCGGTCGACGTGGCCGCCCTCGACCTCCCCGACGACCTCCGCAGCCTGGTCATGGCCCACGCGGTGGAAGGGACGCCCGATTCGGCCGCCGAGCTGATCGAGAGGGCGAGGATGCTGCGCATCGACGCCGAGATCGACCGGCTGGAGGCGCTGGTCGCGGCGACGGATCCGTCCCAAGAGGAGTATTCACGCGCCTTCGAACGATTGATAGCTTTGCAACGAGAGAAACGGCAAGGATGAGCGAAGCAGTCGAGCAGGTCATCTCGTCCCTCACGAAGCGGGGCCGCCAGCGCGGCTTCCTCACGATGGCCGAGGTGCAGCAGGAACTGGAAGACGCCGAAGCCCCGGAGGAGTCGTTCGAGTCGGTCCTCGACACGCTGCGGGGCCAGGGGATCAAGCTGACCGAGGAAGGCCCTGAAGTCGAAGTCGACCTCTCCGAGGTGAGCGAGACCGCGGTCTCCGACCCGGTTCGCATGTACCTGAACGAGATCGGCCGCTACAAGCTGCTCACCGCCCAGCAGGAGGTCGAGCTGGCGATGGCTCTCGAGGCGGGACGGCGGGCACAGGAACGGCTCGACAACGAGGAGCTGTCCGACGAGGACGTCGCCGTCCTCCGCCAGATGGTGGAGGAGGGCGAGAAAGCCCACCGCCGCCTGGTCGAGGCGAACCTGCGCCTGGTCGTGTCGATAGCCCGCCGTTACGTGGGCCGGGGCCTGGCGATGCTCGACCTGATCCAAGAGGGGAACATGGGCCTGATGCGGGCCGTCGAGCGGTTCGACTACCGCAAGGGCTTCAAGTTCTCCACCTACGCCACCTGGTGGATCCGCCAGGCGATCTCCAGGGCCATCGCCGACCAGGGCCGCACCATCCGCATGCCCATCCACGTCCTCGACGTCGTGAACAAGCTGCGACGGGCTCGCCGTGACCTCGCCCAGGAGCTGGGCCGTGACCCGACGGTCGACGAGCTGGCCGCCGACCTGGACCTGCCCCCGGAGCGGGTCGAGGAGCTGATGCGCTTCGCCCAGGACACGGTGTCGCTCGAGACGCCGGTGGGGGAGGACTCCTCGGGCACGCTCGGTGACCTCGTCGAGGATCCCGACGGCGAGAAGCCGATCGATGCGGCCACCTTCGCCAGCCTCCAGGACCAGCTCGCCCTCGCCCTCGAAGGGCTGAGCGAACGCGAGCGCGAGGTGCTGATCATGCGCTTCGGGCTCGCCGACGGGAAGATGCGCACGCTGGAGGAGGTGGGTGCGGCGTTCAACGTGACCCGGGAGCGGGTCCGCCAGTTGGAGATGAAGGCGCTGGCCAAGCTCCGCCACCCCGACAAGTCCCAGCGGCTGGCGAGCTTCCTCGAAGAGGGGTGAACGTCCCCGGCTGAGGCGCCGCGCCATACTTCCGGGATGCGCGTCGACGCCCACGGCCAACGCATCCCGCTCTTCGATCGGGGCGTCTACCGGCGCCGCCGGGAGCGGGCGGCGGCGGCCCTGCAGGAGGCCGGCCTCGACGTCCTGGTCGTCACCGCTCCCGAGAACATCTACTACCTCACCGGCTTGGACCACTTCGGCTACTTCGCCTTCCACATGCTCGTGATGGCGGCCGACGCCGACCCGGTGCTGGTGGCCCGCCGGATGGAGCAGTTGACGATCTCACGGGACGTCGGCGACATCGAATTCCGCGGTTACGGCGACGACGAGGACCTGGCCCGCCTCTGCTCCGAAGTCGTCGGTTCTGTGACCCCGCGACCACAGAGGATCGGCATGGAGCTGGCGAACCTCTATCTGATCCCCGCCGTCGCCCGTGCCATCCAGGAGCGGTTCGACGGCGCCGAGGTGGTCGACGCCACCGAGCTGATCACAGGGCTGCGGCTCGTCCAGTCGCCCGAGGAGCTGGAAGTCACCCGCCGCGCCGCCGCCGTGACCGACGCCATGATGCAGGCCGCCGTCGCCACCGCGGCCGCCGGCGTGACCGAGCGGGAGGTGGCGGCGGCGGCCCTCGAGGCGATGATGGAGGCGGGGGGCGAGCCGCCGGGATTCTGGCCGTTCGTGCGCTCCACCAGCCGGCTCAACGAGGACCACACGACCTGGACGGACTACGCGTTGAAGGAGGGCGACGCCCTCTTCCTCGAGATGTCGGGCTCCGTGGGCCGCTACCACGCTCCGATGGGGAGGGTCGTGTTCATCGGCGACGTGCCCAACGGCTCGGAGTACGTGGCCGGCGTGTGCCTGGAGGCGTTCGAGGCGGCCCGAGAGGCGGTCCGGCCCGGTGTCGAAGCGGGCCGGGTGTACGCCGCCTGGCAGGACGTCCTGGACCGAAACGGGCTGGCCCACTACCGCCGCCACCACTGCGGATACCTCACCGGCATCGGGTTTCCTCCCAGCTGGACGGGAAACGGCATCCCTCGGGCGTTGCGCGACGGCTCCCGGATGCGCCTGGCGGCAGGCATGGTCTTCCATCTGATGTCGTGGACGATGGGGACCGGCCAGGGCGACTACTTCGTGTCCGATCCGGTGGTGGTCACCCCGAACGGAGGGGAGAGGCTCAGCCGGACACCGCAGGATCTCGTGGTGAAGTAGCCCGTCGGGCCTGGCATGATGGCGCCATGCGGTTTCGATCGGGACTGATCATCGGCGGAGCCGTGGGCTACGTCCTCGGCGCCCGCGCCGGGCGTGAGCGCTACGACCAGATCGTGCAGGCGACGAAGAAGCTGCGGGAGCACCCGGCGGTCGCCCAGCTCACCGACCAGGCGGTGGGTCTCATCGATGCCGGACGCCACGTCATCGCCGGCGGTCTGTCGGCGGGCGGGCGGGGCTTGCGTGCCGTCGCCGAAGACGACCGCTCGCACCGCCGCACCTCCTAGCTCGGTTCGGGCCGCCGCCCGGTGCTGGTACGCTGGAGGGTCCTTCCGGGGTAGCTCAATCGGCAGAGCAGCGGGCTGTTAACCCGTTGGTTGTGAGTTCGAGTCTCACCCCCGGAGCTCTCGCATTCGAGCCGGATCGAAAAAGACCTGCCGTGACGCCACGGCAGGTCCTTCTTTTCGCTTGGAGGCCCACCCGGTGGGCTTCTTCCTTGCCCTGTCTATAAGTAAATGCTTAAATAAGCAATAACTTACACAGAGGAACCGCTGTTGCAGCCGACCGACCGACTGAGCGTCGTCTTTTCAGCTCTGGCCGACCCCACCCGGCGCGACATCCTGGAACGGCTGTCCAGGGCGAGCGCCACCGTGGGGGAGTTGGCAGCCAACTACGACATGAGCCGGCCCGCGGTCTCCCAGCACCTCGCCGTCCTCGAACGGGCGGGGCTCATCGAACGGGTCGCCCGGGCGCAGTGGAGGGAGTGCCGGGTCCGGCGGGATGGCTTCGACGAGGCGGCAGCCTGGCTAGCGCGGCAACGAGCCGCATGGTCCGAGCGCTTCGACCTCCTCGAAGAGCACATTCGACGCCAACGCACGGAGAAGAAGGAGACCGAATGATCGACCTGACCGCCGGGTTCACCCTGGTGAGGGAGTTCCCGGCCACACCGGAGGAGCTCTGGCGCTTCTGGACCGATCCCGCCGAGGCGACCCACTGGATGCACCCTCGGGGT
>ERZ777003.504-NODE-504-length-74627-cov-58.762713_pt1 | contig 74627 bp, 78 predicted proteins | sample MGYA00374956_ERZ777003 | MGnify/ENA primary metagenome ERZ777003 (study PRJEB29302, sample SAMN06268252) | bioreactor metagenome | isolation source: Joint BioEnergy Institute, California, USA | place: USA:Joint BioEnergy Institute, California, USA | collected...
TCTTTGGTGTCCGGGTCGATGTTGCGGGCGGCGCGGCGGAGGATGGTGGCCAGACGGTCGCGCAGGCGGCGGCGTGTTTCGGCGTCGCCGAGGATGTGCCAGACCATCGGACCAAAGCTAATGGTAACGGCAAGCGTGATAATCAGGAGAATGAACCGCTCCATGACGTGCGGATCAATGAGGCTGCCAAGCCAATAGCCAGCCAGTACGATACCAACCGTCCAAATGCCCGCACCTAAGATGTTGTAAAACACAAACTTGGGCCGTTCCATTTTGCCAACGCCGGCAACCATTGGCGCGAAGGTGCGCACCACTGGTATAAAGCGCGCCAAAATGATGGTTTTGCCGCCGTGTTTTTCATAGAACTGTTCCGCCCGCTGTACATAGCTTTGGCGGAATACAATGCCGTCCTGTTTTTTGAACAGGCGCCGCCCAAGCTTGCGCCCAATTGTGTACCCGACATTGTCTCCAACAGCAGCACACACAAAGATGACGATTAGTGCCAATGCTAGCGGCACATGCCCTTGCGCGGCGAAGAATCCGACGGTGAACAGCAGCGTGTCGCCCGGCAGGAAGAACCCAACTAATAGGCCCGATTCGGCAAACACAATCGACCCGACGATGATCAGGAACATCAGGACACTTGCGCCTTCCAGCCAGCTGGTTACGTCTAACATACCATCTAAGACTACCGCATGTTCTGCTTTTGCGTCTACATGCATCATACGTTTTTGGCCGGAGGCACAAAATTTTGTATACTATTAAGGTATAAATATTGATGCTATCCAGGGGGAGACAGGGATATATGGCAGAAGAAGTGCTTTTGGAGCTCAAAAAACGTGAAGTCACTGGCAAGGCTGTAAAGCGCCTGCGCAAAGAAGGCGTGGTTCCGGCAGTCGTCCACGATCACGGCAAGGAATCCGTGTACGTCGAAGGTGACTACATCGAGATCCTGAAGGCCTACCAGAAGGCTGGCAAGAACCATCCGATCAGCCTAAAGGCCGGCGACAAGAAGTTCACGGTGCTTATCCGCGACGTTGATTTCGACCCCAAGAAGCACCAGTTGCGCCACGTCGTCTTTAACGCGGTTAAGGCTAACGAGAAGGTTGACGCCGAGGTGCCGGTACGCATCCGCTACGCCGAGGGCGAGGAGTCCACACCTGCAGAACGCGCCGGGTTGATTGTGCTGAACCAGCTCGATGTTGTGGAAGTCCAGGCCCTGCCGCGCGATCTACCAGATGCACTCGAGTTTGACGGCGAAAAGTTGGTTGAGGTAGGTGACAGTGTTACCGTGGCTGATTTGATTGTCCCGGCGGGTGTGACCGTCAAGACCGACCCAACGCACCCGGTAGCAACCGTATTCGAGCCAAGTGCCCTGCAGGCTGCTAATGAAGCAGCCGGCGGCGAGGCTGAAGACGAGACTATTGCTCAGGAGACCGAAGGCGAAGCCGAGTCTGAGTCGGCAACCGAGGCAAAGAGCGAATAAGCTATTTGCAAAGAATAAAAAGCTGCCCGTTATAGAGGCAGCTTTTTATTCTTCAATAAACCCGCCGGACTGGTGTGACCACAGTTTGGCATACAGTCCCTTTTTGCGAAGCAGCTGTTTGTGCGAGCCTTCTTCTACGATCTTGCCCTCACTGAGTACAACAATGCGGTCCATCTTCTGGATGGTGCTCAGGCGGTGTGCAATGACGATGGCGGTCCTGCCTTTCATCAGCTCCCATAGCGCCTCCTGAATCAGGACTTCGCTTTCAGAGTCCAGCGCGCTGGTGGCTTCGTCCAGGATCAGGATCGGCGCGTTCTTGAGGATGGCGCGCGCAATGGCAACCCGCTGCCGCTGGCCGCCGCTCAATTTTACGCCGCGTTCACCCACAATGGTGTCGTAGCCGTCTTTAAGTTTATTGATGAACTCATCGGCGTGCGCGAGCCGGGCAGCCTCTTTAATCTCGGCCGGTGATGCGCCAGGTTTGCCGTAGGCAATGTTCTCTTTGATTGAGCGGTGGAACAGCAGCGGCTCCTGTGGCACATACGCAATGTGTTGCCGCAGGCTCGTCTGTGTAACGTCGGCAATATTTTGCCCGTCTATCAGGATTGCGCCGTCAGTAACGTCATCGAACCTGAGTAATAGACGCGTGAGTGTCGACTTGCCGCCGCCGCTCGGCCCTACCAGGCCGACTCGTTCGCCCGGCTTGATTGTCAGGTTTAGGTTGGTAAAGACGTAGTTGTTCCGGTCAGCATCGTGGTAGCGAAAGCTCACGTTTTGCAACTCAACCTGCCCGCCCTGGATGCGCAGTTCGCTTGCGCCCGGTTTGTCTGTAATCTCGGGCTGGTCGCTAATGACAGCGGTCATGGGCGAGGCCTGCAGGAGCGATTCCTCAATGATGCGGATCAGCTGGTTAACCGTGAAGAGCCGGTTGCTGAGGGTGATGGTGAAGGTAAAGGCAAAGATACCAACGCCGAGTAACGCCGGATCGTGCCGCACCAGCCAGATGGTTATCAGTACAAACAGCGCCTGGAAGATAACCAGTATCAGCATGCGGTTGTTGCCGCGTCTGGAGATGAGCGACCAGTCCTCTACACGGATGTCCGCGAATATTTGGCCGAGTTTTTGGTGTTCGCGTAGTTCGCGGTCCTCGGCGCCGAATGTTTTGACTGTTTGGACGTTGGTGATGGTGTCGGCCAGGTGTGCTGTCATTTTTTTGCCGGCCTCCAGTCGCCGGTATCGCCTGGGACGCATTTGGATGCTGGTGCGGATACCCAGGCCGATGATCGTGACAGTCATGATGGTGATAAACAGGCCGAGCGGCACGGACTCGACGTAGATGATCGCCGAACCGATCAGCAGCGTCGTCGCGAGCGGCAGGGCGTCAATAAACACTGCGCTTGCCATCTGCAGGTATGCGGCAGTAAAGTCGAGGACGTCCGAAACTAGCTTGCCACCCACCCGGTCGTTGTGGAACCCGACGCTGCGACGGAGCAGGGAGGTAAGCGCTCTTTCGGTCAGGTCGCGTGCCACGATCGCCTGATGGGCCATGGCGTACGGATGTCCGATGCGGTTAAAGACAATACCAAGCAACGCTGCGCCAATAAAGAGCACAAAGTAGCGTAGCGGTTCGCCATCCGGTATCGCCAGCGCGGCCAGCGTCTTACCGACGAACAGCGGGGCGACGACGGTCAGCAAAATCACGTTTGCGGTAACTAGTAGCGCACTGATGGCGACATTGCGTTTATACCGCATGGTTGCGCGCCAGAATAGCTTGATGGTTTCTTTGTCGTTCGACCGGTCGCGTGTTTTGGCTTCAAGAACGTTACTCTTCAATGAATCCTCCTGACTGATGTGCCCAAAGTTTCGCGTATGTGCCGTTTTTCTTCAGCAGTTCGGTGTGGGTGCCCTGCTCGATGATCTTGCCGTTTTCGAGCACGATAATGCGGTCCATTTTTTGGATGGTGCTTAAACGGTGGGCAATAACAACCGCGGTGCGGCCCTCCATGAGCTCCCAGAGTGCAGCCTGAATGTGCTTTTCGCTTTCGGAGTCGAGTGCGCTGGTGGCTTCGTCCAGCACCAGAATGGGCGCGCCTTTGATGATAGCCCGCGCAATTGCGATCCGCTGCCGCTGGCCGCCGCTTAGCTTGACGCCGCGCTCACCAACCATAGTGTCATAGCCCTGCGGGAGCTTCTCAATAAACTCATGCGCGTGGGCCTTTTTTGCCGCCTCGATCACTTCCTCATCAGTGGCGTCCAACCGGCCGTAGCGGATATTTTCGCGGATGGTGCGGTGGAACATGGACGGCTCCTGCGGCACGTACGCAATCGCCCGCCGTACATCGGCCAGCCGAGCATGCGCAACGTTCTGGCCGTCGATCAACAACTCGCCGTCGGTCACGTCCACAAAGCGCAGCAGCAGTTTGGTAATGGTTGTTTTGCCACCGCCGGAATGGCCAACCAGTGCAACCTTTTCGCCCGGCTTGATGCCCAGGTTCAGGTCGGCAAAGAGCGGCGTGCCGCGGTTGTCGTCGTAGGCAAAGTGGACGTTTCTAAACTCGATGGCGCCTTTCGTGACCTCAAAGGATATCGGATCTGTCGGATCCTGTATGGCGGACGGTTTGAGGAGTAACTCCGTGAATTGCGCCGCTTCGGTTATGGCGTTCTCTAGATTGCGGTAGGTGCGATTAAACTCCCACAGGATACGCGTAGCCTGCGTGTAGTAGCTGAACGTCACAAAGATGGCGGCAATGGTCGTGCCGCTGTTTCCGAGGCTGACGGCGACGCCCAGGCCCAGGGCGTTGATCAGCACGTACACCGGCGAGATTTTAAGATCGATATGCAGGTTATGGTAGCTCCACGAGTGCTCGGTTTTTTGCATATAGTCTTTTACGTTGGTTTGGTGGCGGAGCTGTTCGTAGTCGTCGTGTGCAAACGCCTGGACAGCCTCCATGTTGCCGATAACATCAGCGACATGGCCGGCCATGAGGCTGGCAGCGGTTTCGCGCGCCTCCACAAGCTTTTTGCGTCGTTTAATGAGCGGCATAATCGCCACAATCGTCAGGGAGAGCGAGCCCAGCAGAATGACTACCAGCCACGGCGAGTACCGCCACAGAATGACCGAGGCGAAGATGAGCGGAAAGACATTCGCGAAGATGCTAAACAGAATGGTGTCGAAGAAGCTTTCGAAGCTGCGTCCGTAATTGAGCGTCCGTTTGGTGAGCGAGCCGGCGAAGTTGTCGTGGAAGAAGCTGATGTCTTTTTTGGCAAGTTCCCTTAAGGCGTTGATGTAGAGATTCTCCATGGCCCGCACTTCAAACACTTGTGTAAAGTGGAAGGAAGCCCTCCAGAGCATCTCGCCCGTGAACCACAGGCCGGCAAACAGCAGCACATAGGGCATCAGCTCCCTGAGATCCGGCAAACTTGTGCCGAAACGCTGGATGACGGCCGCCACCACCAACGCTGGCGCATACTGTGTAAACGTCGCGCCCACGCCGACAAACAACAGTGCAGGAATGGAGTAGTGTTTGATGCCCCAAATCTGCTCGAGGTAGTGCTTAAGCGCTAGTCTGGTTGCGGTTTTCTTAACTTGGTCTGCCATGTGTTCCTCTATACATTCGCCTGGTTACTGTGTATGCGACTTCCGGTAATCCGCCATGCGGCGCGCATTTCTGCCCGATATTGCCGGTCGTTTTTTTGTTTTGATTACGAGAGCAAACGAATGGAACGGGCAGCAATCAAAGAAATCGAAATTATCTCGGTCATACACATACCAGCCGCCCTTTCCTTTATATTGATTGAGATACCTTTCATTATACTACTTATGTCAAGTTAACAGATAAAAAATTGTAGTTTTATTTACATTATTATGATGCAAGCAAGGCGGGTTAAGCATAGTAAATATTGTAGCATTTATAATTTTATTATATAATTATAATATGAACATTTTTCGCCGTTCACGACCAGTTATGGTTCCTCCGCAAGACGGGAAGCCTGGGTGTCTGACCGTGACCATGCATGCTGACGGTGCCGGCTTATACCACGAAATTGGTCAGTTTAAAGGGGCGCTAGACCTCGATCAGAACTTACAGCGCACGGTGAATGGCCTTGGTCTTGCAGTTACGAGCCGGGATGGCGAGCATACGCTCCATTTCATGCCGGTTGAGGTTATTGCAGAGCGCGTAGCGGCGCTCAATGGTCTTTTGTCGGAGCGGGCCAGCGTTATTGACATATATCCGTACAATGGCCCGGAGATGGAGCCAGAGGAGTACCTCGGGCACCTGTGCCAAGACAGATTGCCCATTTCAACGGGCCGAGCAACAGGCGGGCTACTGCGTAAAGCGCTTGGAGGGGGTGAGTACCCACACCTCGGTGTCGGATTGCACGATCTCTTGGTGCACTGGGTAACCTATTTCGCTATTACTGAGTTTTATCGGGGCAAGGTCCAAGGATTTTTGCGAGAGGCGCTGGATCAGCCTGAAGAACAGGTTCCATATAATGGTTCGGGTTTCATGGTGAGCAGTCTGAAGCGGGCAATGGATATGATGGAGCGGAACTTCCAGCTGCCAGGAGTGAATGAGGCGTTTGGCGGTTCAGAGTCAGTGGCGAGGATTGCGGCGCGCGGCATTCTTGGTGTCCTTAGGGTTAAACAAGGTGAGTGGGGCCCCTGGAACGAACAAGACAGGACCGAGTTGGAGAAAATTCAACAGCAGGTAGATAGTCATCTACATACGATTGCCGAAATAATTGACTTACACCCCGACATTTTCCCCGCCGTTTTGACTAACAAGTAAAGTAATTATGCAGCATGTCTTTCGTTCCTGATATCCAAGCTGACATAGGGCGTGGAGTCATACCTGTAAAGTAATTACAGAAAATGTACAGAAATGAAGTAAAATGTTAAATTTTTAACACTAGGTCAATTTCTTTTTTGCTCCGTTTCGTTGTCTTTTTCTAATCCCGCGCCATTCCTGCGAGAGCGGAACCCAGTTGTTAAAGACCCTGTTTTTGCCCTAAATTCCCGCCTTCGCGGGAATAACGAGAGGGTGCCAAGTCGCTTTATTTGCCTAAAACTGGTATAATTACCTCTGATGCAGAAGATATTACTCTACTACAAGTTTGCCCCGATTCCTGACCCGGAGGCTATCCGGCTGTGGCAGCGTACATTGTGTGAAAAGCTGCATTTGCGCGGCCGCATTCTTATTTCCAAGCACGGCATAAACGGCACGGTTGGCGGCGACCTTGAAGACCTCAAGCAGTACGTCAAAACGACTAAAGAATATCCCGGGTTCAAAGACACGGTGTTCAAGTGGTCGGACGGCAGCCGCGAAGACTTTCCGCGCCTGAGCGTAAAAGTCCGCCCTGAGCTAGTGGCCTTTGGCGCGCCGGACGAAGTCAAAGTGGATGAGAACGGCGTGGTCGGCGGCGGCAAGCACCTCAAACCCGAAGAAGTGCACAAGCTGGTTGAAGAGCGCGGCGACGAGGTCGTTTTCTTTGACGGCCGGAATGCCTACGAGGCAGCCATCGGCAAGTTCAAAAACGCTGTCGTACCCGATACCCGCACCACCCGCGACTTCATCAAAGAGTTGGAAAGCGGCAAGTACGATAACATCAAAGATAAGCCGGTCGTCACGTACTGTACCGGTGGTATTCGCTGCGAAATCTTAAGTGCGCTCATGAAAAAGCGCGGCTTTAAAGAGGTCTACCAGATCGACGGCGGCATCGTAAAATACGGCGAAAAGTACGGGGACGACGGCCTGTGGGAAGGCGCGCTGTACGTCTTTGACGGTCGCATGACCATGAAGTTCTCTGATAAGGCTAAGGATATCGGTGCCTGCATCCGTTGCCAGGGCAAGACCAGCAGCTACAAGAACTGCGCGAACCTCTCCTGCCGCAACCTCATCCTGATCTGCGAAAACTGCCAAACCGACAAGGATGTCTGCAGTGAAGCCTGCCAGGAGGCAATCAACGCCAAAGCTACTGCCGCCTGACCTTTACGACCTTACCGAGGCCGACAAGGAACGCGCTCTCCAGGAAGCAGGCCTGGGCATGCTCGCGCCTGATAGCCCGATCCTCAACCAGCGCGCCAAGGAGGTTGATCCGGCTGCGATAACCTCGCCAAAGATGCAGGCTGTCATTGACCGGCTGCTCACGGTCGCCGGCAGCCAGCAAAAGCGGGATAAAAGCGGCAAAAAGAAACGCATGCTTGTCGGCTTGGCCGCACCGCAAATCGGCGAGCCGTGGCGCATTGTAGTAGTAGACACGAGAGTTACCGCCGATCGCAAGCGCGCCGGGCGGCTGGAGTGCTTTATTAATCCCGAAATCATCTGGCGCTCGCGCGAAACCGAGGAAGGGCGCGAGGGCTGCTTTTCAGCCGGCCCGGTTTGGGGTTTGGTGCGCCGCGCCGTTGCGCTCAAAATGAGGGCGTTTACGCCAGACGGCAAGCAGGTTGAGCGCATTTTTGAAGGCTTTACCGCTCGTATCGTCCAGCACGAAATCGACCACCTGGATGGCCTTCGGTTCCCCGACCGCATCAAGAGCGACAAGAAACGTCATTGGGTTCACACTGAAGAGTTGCCATCATACCCCGAAAACATCCGCCGCTGGCCCCGCATCTGCACCCGTGAACGCTGGGATGCGTTCAAACAGGGTAAAATATAGATATGACCGACGCTTTGGCTAAGAAGTTAAAAGAGCTGCCCAAGCAGCCCGGCGTATATTTTCATAAGGACGCCAAGGGCGAAATTATCTATGTCGGCAAGGCGGCGAAGCTGAACAACCGTGTACGGCAATATTTCCAAAAGAGCCGGGCGCGCGACCCTAAGACCGAAGCGCTGGTGGCCGAAATTGCGGACACTGACTGGATGGTGGTGGACAGCGAAATCGAAGCTCTATTTTTAGAGGCTGAGATGATCAAGCGCTACATGCCGCGCTACAACATCCTGATGCGCGACGACAAGAGCATGGTATACATTCGCATCGATTACGACAGCGACTACCCGACCGTCACCACTACCCGCCGGCCGCTCGATGATGGCGCGCGCTACTTCGGCCCGTATTTAAGTGCACTCAGCGTGCGGCAGGCGCTTAGGGTGCTGCGCCGGATCTTTCCATTTGCCGTCAAGCGCACGTCGGGGCAGAAGCGCGTAAGCCTGTATTACCACCTGGGGCTCGACCCAGGGCTTGAGGAGGGTAAGACGCCGCTCGAGGAGTATCGAGCAAACCTTCGCCGTCTGATGGCCGTTATCCAGGGCAAACGAAAAACCATCGAGCGCGAGCTGGAAAAAGAGATGAAGCAGCGCGCTAAAGTGCAGGATTTTGAAGGCGCAGCCAAATTCCGTAACCAGCTTTTTGCCCTGCAGCGGCTCAGCACGCAAGTAATCTTTGGCGACAAAGAATTTTTGGATATCTCCAAAGACCATGCGCTTAGTGAACTGGTTGAGCTGCTTAGTTTGGTTCGCTATCCAAAACGCATTGAAGGCTACGACATCAGTCACATGCAAGGCACTGATGTAGTGGCCAGCATGGTGGTGTTTTCTAACGGCGTCAGCGATAAGGGCGAATACCGCAAATTCAAGACCAAGAAGGACCAAAACAACGACTTCTACAACATGCACGAAACCATCAAGCGCCGCTTGAGCGAAAAGAATGTAAAGGCATGGGGGCTACCCGACTTGGTGCTAATTGACGGCGGCAAAGGCCAGCTGGACGCCGCAATCCGCGCGCGCGACGAGCAGGGCTACCAACGGATTCCGTTCATCGGCCTCGCCAAACGCGAAGAGCAGATTGTGATTAAGAAAGATGGATCCGGTGTGGTGCTGAACGAAAAGGCGCTCCACAAAATCGGCGGCTTCATGACCGAAAGCGAAGAATTTTTACTTGTCAATATTCCTCACAACACCAATCTCGTCAAACTCCTCCAGCGCATCCGCGACGAATCGCACCGCTTTGCCGTGAGCTACCACTCCGCGCTCAAGCAAAAGCGCCAAACCGCAAGCATCCTCGACGACATCCCCGGCATCGGCCCAGCCACCCGCAAAAAACTCCTCCGCCACTTCGGCTCCCTGCGTGCTGTAATGCAGGCATCTGAAGCCGAGCTCGCAGCGGTTGTTGGCAAAGCGAAAGCTACGGCAATCTGCGCCGTAATCGCCCCCACTGCGCTGAAACGTTAGTCAAACCGGCGGAAGCGGGAGGTTTTGAGGGTGTTAAGCGGCTGCCAGATGTCTTTGGCTTTCCGGTGCGTGAGAGTGCTGAGTTTGAGCAGGTTAATCATGAGCATGCTGACGCCGGTGCAGAGCAGGGCTTTGATGAGCTGGCCGATGAGGTCACCAGGGACGTTGAGCGCCATGATAAGGCTTATTACGACCGAAAACAGTACTAGCAAGATCCACCATTCGTTGGCATACACGCGGTTGTTAAGCTGCATGGCCAGACGAGAGCGGTTCCTCTGGTTTGCAACCAGTTTTTCCAAGATTTTATCTATTGTATCCGGATCCTTACCGCTGTAGTCGAGGCAATAGGAGATAAGGCGTTCATATTCGTGCTCGCCCTCGGCGGGCCTTCGTTGCCGGAAGCTCGCGGTCAGATAGTCGGCGCACATATCCTGGATGAGGTTACGGCTTTGTTCGGGCAGTTTTCTCGTTGCGACCAGAATGCCGAATATGGCGTTGGCCTCAGCGCGGATGATTTTGCTTAGCGCTTCAATCCTGCGTTTTTGCGCCGTCAGGATTGGCGTTATGAAAAAGCCATACATGAGCGCGGCGATGACGAGGAGTGTGGCGAGGGAGGGGTTGAATTGTTCGGTGACAGGCACGGCATACGCCAGCCCAAAAAAGGCTGCAAGCAGGATGAAGAAAAACCAACGCAGGCGAATTTTGAGCAAAAGCGTCATGTTACTTTAAGCATAGCATACATAAGCAAGTTCGACCCCTGTCTGTTCTGCTCCTTCCAGCAGCCGTCATGCCGGGCTTGATCCGACATCCAGATAGAAAAAGGAAAGAATTTAGACTAGATTCCGGGTCAAGCCCGGAATGACGGGGCTGGCAAATGGAGATTATGAAGTCGGAGCAGTTTGTGTGCCGGTGGAGTGTAGTATACTGGTTTCGTCATGAGCAACACGTTTGGGAGTGACTTTTTTAAGGGCAACCGCGAACGGCTGCGCCAGCTGTTTACCGGCACTGCGCCGATTGTAATTACTGCGAACGTTTCGCTGCAGAAAAGCGGCGACGTTTCGTACACGTTTCATCAGGATCGCAACTTTTGGTATCTCACCGGCCTAGACGAGCCCGGTATCGTACTCGTCATGGATAAGGGCAAGGAGTATCTCATCCTGCCTGAGCGCAGCCATGTGCTGGATGTATTCGAGGGCGAGTATTCGGACGACCGAATGCGCGAGATCTCTGGAATTGAGACCATTCTGCCCGCCAAGGAAGGATGGAAGCAGTTGAGCGCACGTCTGAAGCGCGCCCAGCATGCCGCAACGCTCGCTGCAAGCCCGCCGTTTATCGATACCATAAGTATGGCGACAAACCCCGCTCGGCGCATGCTGATAGACCGGTTGAAAGAGATAAAGCCGGACATTGAGTTGCTAGACCTCCGTCCGCATTTAATGCGGATGCGCATGATTAAACAGGAGCCCGAAATCGCCGCTATCCAAAAAGCAATCGATATCACTGTCGCATCCATTAAGGCAGCAACAACACCTGCCAAAATGGAGAAGTACCACTACGAGTACGAGCTAGAGGCCGAATTCGTGTATGGCGTAAAAAAGCGCGGCGCGACTTTGGCACTTGAGTCTATTGTCGCCGGCGGCAAGAATGCATGCATCATCCATTACATGGTAAACAATGCGCCGCTGGAAGATAATCAGCTGGTGCTCATGGACGTCGGCGCAGAAGTTGATCACTACGCGGCCGACCTGACCCGGACGTTCATCAAGGGTAATGCGAGCAAGCGGCAGCGCGCCGTTTTTGATGCCGTGAACGAGGCTGTAGAGTTTGAACTCTCACTCTTGAAGCCGGGCGTCAGCTTTAGTGACTGTGAAAAAGAACTTTGTCAGTTTGTAGGCGAAAAGTTGCGTGAACTGGGGCTTATCAAGAGTATTAGCGATGAAGCCATCAGGAAATACTACCCGCACGCCCCACATTATCTCGGGCTGGATGTGCACGACGTTGGTGATTACAAGGTGCCGCTGGAGCCGGGCATGGTGTTGACGGTTGAGCCGGGCATCTACATTCCCGAGGAGGAGATAGGTGTGCGGCTCGAGGAGGACGTGCTCATCACGCCGGACGGCTGTGAGGTATTGAGTAAAAAGCTGCCGCGCGCGCTGGTTTGGTAAGGTGTTCATGTGTTACAATACCGCTAACGATTATGGAAAGAGGATTGCTTTATAGATTTTTGGTGCGGTGGGTGGTGTGCAGTCTCGGCCTCTGGATTGCGGCCGGGCTGCTGAGTGGCAATATTCAGTTTGAGACAAGTGGAAGCAAGCTGGGTGCAGTAATTATCTCCGGTTTGGTGCTGGCAATTATCAACTCGGTAATCAAACCGCTGGTAGTGCTATTGAGCCTGCCTGCAATTTTGTTAACGCTCGGCCTTTTCATGGTTGTCATTAACGGCTTCTCGGTCCTGCTTGCCAGCATACTGTACGAACCCTTGCATATCGAGAACTTTTGGTATGCCATGCTTGCCGGAGTTATCATCGGGCTGGTAAACTATCTGGTAACAGCTATTTTGGAGACAAGAGAGACATGAGCATCTACAACTACATCACGATCGGCTCGATGCTGCTGATGACGCTTCTCATTCTGGTGCAGACCCGGGGCGCTTCGCTGGGCGCCGGGCTGGGATCCGCAGGCGAAATCAACACCGAGCGTCGCGGCACCGAAAAGACTATCTATCAGCTGACCATTATCACTGCAATCGTCTTTGTCGGGTCGATACTTGTAGACATTCTAGTAGCGTAGGCGGGCAATTCGGGGCGGCCTATGGTGCTCGATAAATTCAAGTCATCCAGGGCTAAGTTGCAACCCAAATTTCGCCGCCAGCGGGCAATGCGCCTTAGACTGCGGCGCCAGCTGCGTATCCAAAAACAACAGGTCGAGGAATTGAGTGCTCAGGCCGAACAGCGGCTGGAGAACGACTTTTTTAAGCGCCTGGAGCGGCTCGGCCTGGTTAAGCGCTTTGTGACATCGTGGATGTTGCTCGTTGTGCTGCTCATCGGCATTGTGGTGGCGCAGACGCGTTTCCTAAGCAGCTACTACCAGGTGCGCGCGGCAGTGCCGGGCGGCACATACACCGAAGGCGTCTTGGGTGCATTTACCAATGCCAATCCCATTTACGCTACCGGCCTGGCCGACACCACGGTCTCGGAGCTGATTTTCGCCGGGCTACTGACATACGACAAGCAGAACCGGCTGATAGGTGATTTGGCCGAGAGCTGGACCGTCGATCCCGCCGGCACGACGTACACTGTCAAGCTCCGGCCAAACCTGGTCTGGCACGATGGCGCCAAGCTTACTGCAAACGACGTCGTTTTTACCTACAATGTCATTAAGAATCCTGATGCCCGCTCGCCGCTGTTCAATAGCTGGAGTAGCATCAGTGTGTCGGCGCCGGACGAGCAAACAGTGGTCTTTAAGCTCCCCAACCCGCTGGCATCATTTCCGTATTCGCTGACGACCGGCATTGTGCCGGAGCATATTTTGGGTAAAGTACCCATGGCGGACATGCGCTCCGTGTCGTTTAATACCACCCAGCCGGTTGGCGCCGGGCCGTTCCAGTGGCAAGCGATTGAGCTTATCGGCGGTTCAGCTGATACGCGCGAAGAGCGGATTGCTTTGAAAGCCTTTGATCGCTACCATGCTGGCAAGCCCAAGTTAAAGGGTTTTGTAGTGCGTACCTTCCGCGACGCCGAACGGCTAGTGAAGAGCTTTGAGGCACAAGAACTAAACGGCGTTGCCGGCCTGACGCAAGTGCCGGACAGCCTAAAGGGCGACAGTACCGTGCGCGTACACAATCTGCCACTGACGGCTGCGGTCATGGCATTCTTCCGTACCAAAGAAAGTGTGCTCGAAGATGTGCGCGTGCGGCAGGCGCTGGTCGCCGCCGTGGACACCAACGAGATTTTGTCGAACCTCGATTACCCGGCCAAGCCGGTGCGTCAGGCGTTGCTCGTCGGCCAGGTGGCCTACGACAAGCAGTACGACCAGGCCGGCTATGACGCAGTACGTGCTGCCCAACTCTTGAGCGAGGCTGGCTGGGTGCCCGGCAAAGACGGTTTCCGGTACAAAGACGGCAAACCGCTGACATTCACGCTGTTCTTCCTGGAAAGCCGACGCGAATACGCACGAGTGGCTGCCCGGCTTGCCGATTATTGGCGGGCAGTCGGCGCCGACGTCAAGCTCATGCCGCAGGACGATGTTAGTATGCCCAAAGTGCTCGCGCAGGATCAGTCGCCCACATATGTATACGACGTACTACTGCACGGCATTTCCATCGGCGCTGACCCGGACGTGTATGTGTATTGGCATGGCTCGCAAACAGATTTACGCTCGCCAGTCCGGCTTAATTATTCGCAATACACGCCAGACGACGCGGCAAATGCAGCGCTGGAAGCCGGCCGCACCCGGCTTGACCCGCCGTTGCGCGCCGTTAAGTATCAGCCGTTCCTGCAGGCTTGGAAGAATGATGCGCCGGCGCTTGGCCTATACCAGCCGCGCTTCCTCTACATCACCCGCGGCTCAGTTGACGGCCTGGGCGAAATCACGGTCAATAGCGACTCAGGCCGTTTGATTAACGTTCATAATTGGCAAATCCGCAAAGCCTGGGTCACGCCTTCGGAATAAGGTTTACCGTTTTTCCTTTTGATATTCCAAGTACGAATACACGATAGTAATAACCGCAGCTGCCAACAGCGGCCCCATGAGCATTAGGAACCCGGCCGCACCGCCGAACAGCGCGCCGGCCAAGGCAATGACAGCCGCGATTTTGAACAGTTTGCTGCCCAGCTCGTGCGTTTTCTTCCATACCCGGTCGCTGGAGAGTGTCCACGGCGTGCGGATGCCGACAAACCAGTTGCGTTTGGCGTGTTGGAGCAACATGCCCATCATCCAAAGCAGCGCGGCAAGGGCTGGCATCATCGCGGCGCCAAAGTCGAACCGACGACCCAAATTCCACCACAGCGAAAGTGCAAATAGATAGGTGAAGAACCCGGCCAGGCCGATGAAAAACAGGTTGTACGCCGATCTGAACGAACGAATATTATCCTTAAGTGGGTCAATTCGGGGAATAATGGCGTACAAAAGATAAAATCCGGCAAGCAGTGCCGGGAAGAGAAAAACGCCCCAGAATTTACCCATGTAATTATCGGCCTCGCCCGCCACATTCCAGTGCGAGGCAATCTCGTTTGGCAAGTGCGGATATACCGCGATGCCGGCTGCCACGGTTGCCAGGAGCAGTATGATTAAGCAGCGGTGCGTGGCTTTGGTGCTCATTATTTCCATTGTAGCATCGTCTGGACTTGTTGATTGACACAATCTGCGTTATAATTACCTCTGTTACCCGCGCGCGAGTGGCGGAATTGGTAGACGCGCTAGTTTCAGGTACTAGTGAGGTTACACTCGTGGAGGTTCAAGTCCTCTCTCGCGCACCAAACTAAAAGACCGGCTTCAGTCGGTCTTTTAGTTTGGCTCCAAGCGAGGGATGGCGCAGAACTTCATGAGTGAGCGAAGCGAACGGGATGTCGTAGAGCGAGCACGCGCGCAGATGCTTGCATCGAGCACGGCGCAGCAGAGAAGGGTGTAGCCCGCTAGTCCTCTCTCGCGCACCAGATCGACTTTATCCGATTATATGGGTAAATATTCATTATGACTACTCGACGATCAATACCATTACAGACCTTCGAGATACTAATTCCACGACCACAACAGCTTGAGGTGTTCGGTGGCCCCGACTTTTTTCCGAGTGACACAGGTGACGAGCTTGTCGCGGTCTGCGATAGTACTGGGCAAAGAAAAACCACCTACCATTGGCCGTATCTGGAGCACGAGGACGCGGGTCTACCCGAGCCACTCGTGAAAGCGATTAACTGGGGGCTCTAAGCCTGCACCAACCGGCGAACACCGCGGTGCTCAAGAGATATAGCCTTCAAGATGTTGAACCAAGCGGCGCGTACGATCTGCATGCCGATCCTGAGATATATTCGTTGCAGCGCATCGCCCTTGTCAGTTTGAGCGGCCCCGCAGAACTAACTGTACAATTGCGCAGTGGCGAGCAGTACGTTTTTGACTGCCTTCCTGGAACGGCACTGTTTGTAGCCCCCGACCTGCTTCATGCCATCACACCACCCCTTAATGAGGACGGTAATAGACACTTCTTGTTTCTTGGCTACGACAAAACACTTGAGCCTACCGAGTAGATTCACTGACGTTGCTTTACGTCATGAATATTTAGATCAGTTTCAAACCAGACCGTGTTGCCTAAAGCTGTAATACCCTTTGATGGTAATAATAATGTGATTTTGCAACGGCATACCAAGCAACTGCCCGGCCGCCTGGCAATCTCTGATTGCATTACAGCGTGTCTTGCCGAAGATCAGCGCAAAACATCGCCAACACATTTTGTCGATCCGTCCACTCCGCGACAATATGGTACCGCCGGCCGATACCGTCATTCCGGGCGCTAGAAACAGAGTGTTGCCGGCTGGGGCACATCGCGGGCATTGGCATAGCATTGGCCTTCGGTACGCCCGTGATACTGCGGTTCCTGCGCCAGCAAGCCAGCCGCCGACCCCCAGCATTGATCCGTCTCTTGAGCGGCGGACTCTTTAGCTAGATTTTTTGGTTTTTCTGGGCGATTTGGATGAGGTTGCCACAGGTGTCGTCGAATACGGCCATGGTGACCGGGCCCATGCTGGTTGGCTCCATGGTAAAGGTGACGCCGAGCCCTTTGAGCCGTTCATATTCCTTGGCGACATCGTCGACGCCGAACGACGCCGCCGGTATGCCTTGCTCGAACAAGGCTTTCTGGTACGCCTTGGCGGCCGGATTGTCGTTTGGTTCGAGCAGTAGCTCCACGCCGTCGGGTCTTCGGGCGAGGCAACGGTCAGCCATCTGAACTCGCCCGCCGGCATGTCCTGCTTTTTGACAAAGCCCAGGACGTCAGTGTAGAACTTGAGCGCCTTTTCTTGGTCGCGCACAAAAACATTGGTTACCACAATTCTCATAACAAAGCCCTTTCCTTGCCGTGCGGTTTAGATGATTTTTTGCTCGCCGGCGTCTTTGCCGGTCATGTCAGTCGTTTTAAACGGCTGGCCGTTTTTATCGTACGTTGTCCATTCGCCGGTTGGCTTGCCGTGCTCGAAATAGCCTGAACGCATCTTGCTGCCGTCTTTTCTAAACCACTCGAAGTAGCCGTGGGCAACGCCGTCAACCGTAGTGCCTTTTGCCCAAACGGTTCCGTCGGCATGCCGCTTGACGTATGGTTCTGGTTTGCTGCTCATGGTTTTGTCCATCCCTCCATAATTTTTTTAATTGGCTCCTTGTTGAACATAAGCACGCGATATTTGCCCCGTTTTCGAGAACGCACCAATCCGGCTGCCTCCAGTACGCCGATATGTTTGGCTATGGCTTGGCGCGAGATGGCCAGCTTGTGCCGCATGACGAGCCGGACCGTCAGCTCGTATAGCGTTTCCTCTTGGCGCTCGGACAGTTCGTCCAGTATGAGGCGGCGTGTGGGGTCGGCCAGGGCTTTGAATATTGCATCTTTGTCCATACATGCACCTTAAGTATATGCAACCGCTGAGTTGCATGTCAAGCAAATCAAACAAATAAGATGATGCGCCGTCTTCGGCAATCATAAGCGGTATTGCCCACCCGGGGCGCTTCGGGCGTATGCTGGTAATGTAAGCGTTAAAGGGGGAGGGAGTATGCTTAACAAGTTAGAATCCTTACTACATAAGGAAATGGGCCGCATGGAGTTCCTCAAGGCGGCCGGCTTGGCAGTGGTAAGCGTCTTCGGCGTCGGGGCGCTGCTAAGGATGCTGGAAGGCAAGGTGTCGGCCGAGACTGCGGGCGCTGCTACCGCGCCCGTCGCGGCCAACACGAGTGTCCCCGACATTAGCGTGGTCGGGCAGGCAGGGGGTCCGTACCGCCAACACGCTCCGCGGCGATGTAGCCTTGCGTCCGCTCGAGGCGCATCTCATAGAAGGGCGCCCCGATCGGTTTAAGACAGCTATTGGAGCGATCGCACTAGACCCCATAGGTTCGTATAGACATCTTGTGAGGGGGCTTATTCCCTCAGATGACATGCAAACGAAGTAGATATTCCGCTTTTATTCTACGCAGGTCAGGCGGTGCATGCGCCGAACGATGAGGAGGTATTGCGTGACCTTGCAATATTGTGTACCAACGACGAAATTGATGGCATAATTGATAGGGTCAACAGCTACAGGAAAAATAAAGATGAATGAAACAGAGCAACAAGTAGTTGCCGTACAGCATAGTCTTGGGAGTGTGATATATCAATTGCCAGGTGAGTTTGCCAAGGGTGGGCTGGTAGTAAAAAAACGCGTCTTGGCTAGCAAACAGCAGTATCGTTTTGAGGCATTTGCCTATAGATTAGTTCGAGCCAAAGGTGTGAGCGTACCGCAGGTGCTTTTTGCCGATGAGGATATCATTTTAATGACCCAGCTCCGCGGCAGTGAGATGGACGACCGCGAACAGCTATTTGACAACGCTGAGCTTTTTGCAAGCATTGCAAATGATTTGGCGCGTTGCCATACCATTTCCCTCCCAGGGTTTGGCTATACGCGAGTTGTTGATGGGGAATATGTGGGTAGTCATGCAAGCTGGCATTCGTTCTTAGATGAGGCAGGATCTGCTGTGCATGACATTAAGCCCATGGGCGGCCTTACGCGTAAAGACTTAGAGGTATTGAGGTCTTACTGGTCGCACCTTCTGCCCGACATACAGTTAGAACAGGGCGTGCTGGTTCACGGCGATTTTGCCATGTCAGCAATTTTTGTTGACGGAACGCAGTATACAGGACTTATAGATTTTGGGGACGCACTAATAGGCGATCCTTTATTGGACATAGCGTACTTTAGGTTTAAGGAAATCACAAAGACATATGGGTACGCCATATATGAACGTCTACGCAGTGCTTATATTGCCGCCACTGGTATAAGATGGACCTCTCGCAAAGATGATCTCATCTTGTTTTATATGATTTTCTGGGGGTTCCAACGGCTTCGATATTGTCCAAACCGCGACCTGCAATTAAAGTTTGCCGACAAATTGCACGTAGTGTCCAAATTAATTTAAACCAACCATTTGCAATTAATTTAAGAGTTTCTGCCAACTTGTGTACTGGTGTCCACTAAACAAGGCTCACTTTACGCTCCTAGTATATGTATTTTGGCGAATCCATATAACCTGTGGTGCTCAACAAAAGAGAGTGAACCTTTTTAGCTCCGCGCCTACGTCGTTATATGGATTCAGAGAATCCATATAACGTGCGGTACTCGCAAATAGAAAGCAAGCTTTCTATTTAGCTCCGCTTCTGGGTTATGCGGATTCTGGCGAATTCGCGAAACGTACGGTGCTCGATAAAAGAAAGTGTACTTTCTTTTATCTCCGCTCCTACGTTATAATTCCAACATTGTTAGCATTATCTTTTTTAGAAGGGGGATATAGCATGAATCCTAACGAACCGCAGAACCAAAACCAGGCGCCGGCCGACCCGTCGGCAGTACCGGCCAACACCGCCCCGACTGAGCCAACAATGCCGGCCAATCCGGTGGCTCCGGCCGATCCTGTGTCACAGGGGGCTGCTCCGGGCCAGGCCTCGGAGCAACCGGCGGCCGTTCCTTCGGCTGATCCTGCCGCCCAGGCACCGACTGCCCCAGAAGCAACAACTCCGGCAGAGCCTGCACCGCCAGAATCACCTGTTGCTGATCCTGCCGCCCCGACATCGGCCCCAACGGATACTCAGCCAGCACAGCCGGCCAAGCAAGGCGGCAAAACCGGTTTGCTCATCGGCTTGCTCGTCGTTGCTGTGGCGCTTGCCGCGGCTACATTTTTCCTCGTTTAGCCACGCTATACATGTAAAGCTTATGGTATGATGGTTTCAGCAAGCGGTTTTCCGTCCTTAAGATCAGGGGATTTATGAGCAGCAAGGTAGCACATTACCTGCAAGAACATCTGATTGGCGAAGTCATGGTTTCGGCCGATGCCCGCCGGTATTTTGCCACCGACGGCAGTATTCTGGCGGTTGTGCCGGCGGTGGTTGTATACCCGCGCGGCGAAAATGACGTGCGCAAGGTAATGCGTTTTACCTGGCAGTTGGCCGAGCGTGGTCGTGTTATTCCTGTTACGGCACGGGGTGCTGGCACCGACCAAGGGGGCGCTGCGCTTGGAAACGGCATCATCTTGGCGTTTCCAGCCCACATGCACCGCATTTTGGAGCTCGACGAAAAGAGCGGTATGGTGGTTGTGGAACCGGGCACGAATTACGGCAAGCTGCAGCAAACATTGCATACGCACGACCGGTTCCTGCCGCCGTATCCGCCAGGACTCGAATACTCGACCATCGGCGGCGCCGTAGCCAACAACGCTGGCGGCGAAAAGAGTGTCAAATACGGATCGACTCGCGACTACGTGCGATCGCTGCGCGTGGTGCTTGCGAACGGCGAGGTTATCGAGACGGGTCGCTTAAGTAAGCGCGAGCTGAACAAGAAGCTCGGTTTGGCTACCTTTGAGGGCGAAATTTACCGCGCCATGGATGCGCTTATCGAGGAAAACCAGGCACTCATCGACAAGATTAATCTGAATGTTACGAAGAATTCCGCAGGTTACTTCCTTGAGGATATCAAGCGCCGCGATGGCTCGTTCGACCTGACACCGTTGTTTGTTGGCAGCCAGGGCACGCTCGGCGTTATTACCGAAATTACACTTGATACAGAGCCGTTCAATCCGGCAACAACGCTCATCATGGCTTCGTTCGACAGTCTCGACAAGCTGCAGCGCGCAGTGCTTGAGCTCCGCGAGCTGCCGGAGATGCCGAGCGCCATCGAAATGGTGGATGGTTATTTGCTTCAGGCGGTTGAGAAGATTAACGCCAACTTACTAAAAGATGCAGTGACCAAGCCGTATCCTAAGGCAATTTTGTTCGTAGAATTCGACAGTCAGAGCGAGCGCCTGCAAAAGAAGATGACTAAAAAGTCGCGCAAGATTCTCGAGGATTTGGCGCGCGACATACAGATTGAAACAGATCCGTTCCAGCAGACGCGGCTATGGAAGATTCGTCAATCGTCATCCGCGTACATATCACACAACGAAGGGTCTGCAAGGGCGCTGCCGCTCATCGACGACGGTGTTGTGCCGCCGGAGCGCCTGCGTGAATACATCGAAGGCCTGTACCAGCTGTTTGAACGCAACCATCTGCAGCCCGCTCTGTGGGGCCACGCGGGCGACGGCCATTTGCGCGCTCAGCCAATGCTGGATCTCGGCCAGGTGGGCGACCGACAGCGTGCGTTCCGCCTGCTCGACGAATACTACAACCTGGTTCTTTCGCTGGGCGGTACCATCAGCGGCGGCAACGGTGACGGTCGCTTGCGCGCGCCGTATCTGCAGAAGCTCTACGGCCCAGAGATTTACGCGTTGTTTGCCAAAGTGAAGCAAATTTTTGACCCCTACGGCACCCTTAACCCGGGCGTCAAGATGAACGTCAGCCTCGACGCCATCAAGCAGCAACTGCGCCCAAGCTACAGCCTCAGCCACCTCTACGACCACATGCCCAGGTCATAGAAAATTGCGGAGTAACAAAAATACCAGACTGCCTGAGTCTGGTTATTTTTGTTGGTGGGCGAGAGAGGACAGCGCTCCGGCTATCTGCGCGGAGCTAACCTCCCCGTTCGCTTCACTCACTCCCAACTGGAGGTTCAAGCCATTTCGATCAGACCAATCCAAAAAGGCCGACTTTCGCCGGCCTCTTTGGATTGGTGGGCGAGAGAGGACTTGAACCTCCACGCCTTGCGGCACATGCACCTCAAGCATGCGTGTCTACCATTCCACCACTCGCCCTTACTGGCGTTATTTTACCACAAGAATCTGAAGTAATGAAGTCCATAAATTTATCGTATTTTCTTGTTAGTTTGTAGGCGGGTCGATTATGGTACATAGCATGAAAAATCAGTCGTGAGTTCTTTTTAGCGTATGTAAGCGTGTGGACCCTCGTTTTGCTTTGTATTTTGCCTGGCGATGTGCCGATAAGGCGTGCATTTTGGCCATCTAGCCAGACCAAAAAGTTGGGACTGGCACTGGCAAAGCTAGTGTAGTACATGTAGCTTTTGTTCCAGCGAGGGTCTATGTAGCCGTAAATTGTTCCGTCGCCATCAAAGTAACCCCTTAAGAAAGCGAAGTAATATTCGTCCGGCAAGTCAACAGATTGGATTGTCTTGCTTTTAGCTGGCGTTATCCCGGCTAGAATAAGAAAATCATACAGGGCTGCGTCGGCGAACTGAAACTGGTAGGTGCTTGTTTTGAACTGGCCTATCTTAGTGCCAATTTTCAAATGCTCTTTGTGCAATATTGTTTGTGTCATCTGAATAATGTCTATATCTTTAGAGGTTAGGGCAATATGCCGACCGTCTCCTATCAAGCAACCATCCGAGGTCAGGAGGCCTACCAAGTAAGCCAAGTCATTATTCCAAGTATAAAAACGTTTTCGTTTATATCGCATGGCGGGATCATAGCATACTTTGCCTCGATTGCTGCTAATGTGGCCTATTTAAACTATTTGCGGTATAATATATAAAACAACAAGTGTTGGGTTTGTAGCTCAGCTGGCTAGAGCGCGGCGTTCACATCGCCGAGGTCGGGGGTTCGAGCCCCTCCAAACCCACCATTCTTCGCTAAAGCTTCGAATGGCAGGCCATCCTTCATTGCAATCTCCGAGCAATGAAGGTTTTTGTTTTTCTTGAAAAGGGCCAAAATAAGAGACCGAGTTGAACTCGGTCTCTTATTTTGGTGGGCGCTGAGGGATTATAGCTTCACGCCGGCTCGCCTTTGGATTTTTAAGGAGTGGCGAGTCGGGTTCTGCATATATTTTCGCTGACCACGAAAATATCGAACCCATGACGCTTCGCGGGGTTCGAGACGCGGCAATCGGCCAAAAATAAAAGGCCAAGTACCAACTTGGCCTTTTATTTTTGGTGTCCTTTTACAACTCCGCTAGAACCTATTTTGAAGCCAACTGCTGACGAGCGCAACCCTGACCCCAAGCCCCACCGTTTGTTTTGGCAGAGCCAAAACGCGCCCCGCCAGAAAAACCCAGCCTTTTATTTTCTTTTTTACCCCCACCATTCTTCTTTTTTTGCAGTGGAGAAAGGCCGGATTTTTCTGTCGGGTCGCCCGCGCGGAGCGCGGAAACGGTGGGGCTTTTGGCTGCACCGAACAACGGCGAAACGAAGGGAGAATGTTAGAAGTTAAGCGACTCGCCCCTCAACAGTTTGAACGCTTTCTCTATCACTATATATTCTTCGTCGTTCTTGCCCTTTTCTTTGTTGCTGGCTATTTTGTCGATTTCGCTCTCGGCAATCCACTCGTACCCAGAATGGTCTTCAGGACGAACATTTATGTAATTAATGTCATCCTTAAATTGAGCAAAATAGACAACTTCTATGGAATGTGAACGCTTTATTTCGTTTTTATACGTAAATGCAGCAAATGGATCGCCAACAGTAATATCTTTGCCAAACTCTTCCCGAAGTTCTCGCTGCAAACCAGCTACTATGTCCTCACCAAAGTCTATGTGACCGCCTGGTAATTCGTAAACACCTGGCATGAATTTCTTAGTTTCGGCGCGTTTTGGTAAAAAGATTTTCTCTACGCCATCGAAGTTGTGGTGAATCAGCGCACAGGCTACGATAACCTGCTGTCCATCCGCGAGAACCTCGCTGTCATTCGCTGTTTTTGTCATGACTATTTGCCCCTTTTCAGCTCTTTTAGGGCGTTATCCCAATCTTTAATCTTTTCTTTAGTCCAATATGATTCACTGACCGTCGGTAAACTAAGAGTTACGCGGTTTTCTAGGTACAGGTCGTGCCCTTTAAGTGGTAGTCTGGTTTCCGGCTTTATACCAAGACTGAATGGGAAGAAGCTTTTATCCTTACTCCAGTATGGGTGGTTGGCTATGGCTGGATAGCCAAAATCAGAAAACTTCCACAAATGTAGACCCTTTAGGTCGTCCATACTTATCCCACCTTGGCCTTTTATTTTTGGTGGGCGCTGAGGGACTCGAACCCCCGACCCCCTCGGTGTAAACGAGATGCTCTAGCCAACTGAGCTAAGCGCCCTCATCAAAAAGTGACCCTGTAATTTTAACGTAAAATTAGCTTTCTTGCAACGCTAACGGACCTCGAAGCCTTGGTGCCCAACAGGAACGAGTACTTGATGTTCGACGTTAGTAACTTTGGCCTGCGGTGAGCCTTTGGAGCACCACCACAAGAATTGACGCAAGGCGCCCTCTTCGCCCTCAACTTCGAGGTAGACGGTGCCGTCGGGATCGTTTCGCGCAAATCCTGTAAGTCCAAGTCTGAGTGCCTCGCGCCGGGCAGAATCTCGATAAAAAACACCCTGAACTTTGCCGGCCACTGTAATTGCGTACCGTTGCATACATTTACTGTACCATAGCTGCTATAATCGAAAAACGGAAGCATTTTGCATGCTAGCGTTACGCTGAATTAGTACGGTATACTAAAAGTACAAAGTCGTAAGGAGAATGTTTGGAATGATGTGGCTTATTGTTATCGGTGCAGCCGTACTGCTGGTGATCGTGCTGGCCGCGATTTATAACTCGCTGGTGCGTCTTAACCAGCAGGCACAGGAGGCGTGGAGTGACATTACCGTTCAGCTCAAGCGTCGCTATGACCTGATTCCCAACCTGATCAGCACAGTCAAGGCGTACGCCAAGCACGAGCGCGAGGTCTTTGAAAAGGTTACCGAAGCCCGCGCCAACGCGCTCAGTGCCCAGAAGAAGGGCGACGTGAAGGAGACGGCCAAGGCCGAGAACGAGTTTGAACAGGCGCTTAAGAGTATTTTTGCCGTAGCAGAAAACTACCCGCAGCTGCGCGCAACCGAAAACTTCCAAAAGCTGCAGGACGAACTCACCGACACCGAAGACAAAATTATGGCTGCTCGTCGCTTCTACAACGGTATTGTTCGCGACTTTAACACCAGGCGCCAGCAATTCCCGGTGAACATGGTTGCTTCCATGTTCGGCTTCCGCGAAGACAAGGAATTCTTCGAGCTCGAAGAGTCCGAAATGGCCACCGTCTCCAAGCCTGTTAAAGCCGAATTTTAAGTCGTATCACCCGCTTTGATGAAGATTACTCCAAGCCTGTTAAAGCCGAATTTTAAGGGTTTTATGGCATCGCGCTTCTTTGCAATCCGTGGGTCCTTTACCGCCGTTTGTCATGGAAGGGCGATGCTTTTAGTGACTAGAGAGGATTGGTATAATTTATAGACTATGTATAGTGAGATTGCTGCAAACAAGCGTAAGACTTGGTTCATTATAGCGCTGTTTATCGCGATTATTGGTGCATTGGGCTGGGTTGTCAGTAATCTGTATGGCAATCCGAGCTTCTTGTATCTGGCATTCATCATTAGCGGCGTGTATGCGCTGATCCAGTATTTCCTGGCTGCCAAGATCGCGACGGCCATGAACGGCGCGCGCGAGGTGACGAAGAAGGAAGAACCGCGCCTGTACCGCATTGTTGAGAATCTGGCTATCACCACTGGCATGCCAATGCCGAAAGTCTATGTGATTGAAGACCCGGCGCTGAATGCCTTTGCCACCGGCCGCGACCCCAAGCACGCAGTGGTGGCTGCTACGCGAGGCCTGCTCGAGGTTATGGATGACGACGAGCTAGAGGCCGTGATGGCACACGAAATGGGGCATGTCAAAAATTATGACATTCGCGTAATGATGATTGTATTTGGCCTGGTGAGCGCCATCGGTTTTATTGCTGACATCATCATGCACATGTTCTGGTTTGGCAGCAACGACGACAATCGGCCGTCGCACCCGATATTTATCGTGTTGGGTATCGTAGCCGCCATTCTGGCGCCGATCGTAGCTACGCTCGTACAGCTGGCTGTGTCGCGCCGCCGCGAATACCTAGCTGACAGCACTGGCGCTTTGATAACGCGTTACCCCGAAGGCCTGGCCCGCGCGCTCGAGAAAATCCGCGACCACGGCTCAGCTACGAGGCGCCAAAACACCGCGACCGCACACCTGTTCTTTGCTAACCCTTTGAAGGGTCAAAGTCTGGCCAAGCTGTTTAGTACCCACCCGCCCATCGAGGACCGCATCAAACGCCTCCGCAAGATGGCCGACCACGCTTGAGCACCTTGCACTGCGTAAGTCCAGATCCGCCAGGCACAATTCTGCCGCGGTTCCGTCCTGCATGGTAAACTAGTAGCATTATGGCAAAAACTCCAACAAAGCCCAAAGAGAAGAAGCGCTCGGTGACTGAGGGTGCAGCGGCCAAGCCGCGAGTGCTCAAGAGCCCGCAGTATCGTTCGTTTCGGTTGCAGAAGCGCATCAGGGGCGGTTCTTTGCCGAGTGCATTCCGGCTGTTGTGGCAGGCGCTGACCGTGTTCGTGAAACACTGGCGGCTATTTTTGACGGTTGTCATCATTTACACGTTACTGAATGTCGTGTTGGTGCAGGGGTTACAGTTTGCGGTCGGCGGCGTGAGCGAGATTAAAGCGGCGCTGGACAGCATCTTTTCAGGCAACTGGAGTCAGCTTGCTAACAGCTTGGCTATCTTTGCCTTGCTGCTCGGGTCTGTCGGCAGTGTGTCGAATACAGCAGCTGGCATTTATCAGGTGATGCTGACCTTGGTGGTGAGCCTGGCAATGATTTGGCTGCTCAGACAGGTGTACGCAGGTCACAAGGTGCGAGCTCGGGACGGTTTTTATCTCGGCATGGCGCCGCTCGTGCCGTTTATACTAGTACTGGCCGTTATTGCGTTGCAGCTCGTCCCGTTCATCGTCGGGGTGACGCTGTACACGACAGCTGTTTCCAGTGGTCTGGCGGCGACACTCATGGAACAGGTTATGTGGGGCGTATTGGTTTTTCTGTTGGGGCTGCTTTCGCTGTACATGGTGACGTCATCTCTCTTTGCACTGTATGTTGTTACATTGCCCGGCATGACACCGATCCGCGCGCTTCGGGCTGCCCGCAAGCTGGTCGCCCACCGGCGGTGGGCTGTGATGCGCAAGGCGATCTTCTTGCCGATTGCGCAAATAGTAATAGCAGCGGTCATCATCGTGCCGCTGATCCTGTTTGTTACACCGGCCGCCGCCTGGGTGTTTTTGGCGCTGACAATGTTCCTTATCCCGATCACGCACAGTTACTTGTACGCACTCTACAGGGCCATGCTATGAGGAAGATGACCAAAGAACAGGCAGCAGAACGGCTGAAGCAGCTGCGCAAGCTGATTAATGATTACCGGTATCATTACCACGTGCTCGATGAGTCGATCATGAGTGAGGCTGCGGCCGACAGCCTCAAGCACGAGCTGGATGAGCTTGAGGCGCAATATCCGGATTTGATCACGCCGGACAGCCCCAGTCAGCGCGTAGCCGGCGAGCCGCTGCCGGGATTCTCGCAGGTCAAACACTCCGCCAGGATGCTGAGTCTAAACGACGTCTTCAACCGCGATGAGTTGGAGGCTTGGGCGAAGCGGCTGCAAAAACTCGCCCCCGACCACCACCCTGAGTATTTCGTAGACATCAAGATGGACGGCCTGGCAGTCGCGCTGTGGTATCAAGACGGCGTTTTTGAGCGCGCGGTGACGCGCGGCGACGGTTTTACCGGCGAGGACGTGACCATGAACGTGCGCACCATCGAAAGCGTGCCGATGCGCCTGCGCGAGAGTGAGAAGTTTGCCGCTTTCCTGAAGGGCCGCACCGAAATCCGCGGCGAAGTTATCATTTACAAGCAAGATTTTGAGGAGTTAAACAAGCAGCGCGAGCGCGAAGGGCAGCCGCTCTTTGCCAACCCGCGCAACCTGGCCGCCGGCAGTATACGCCAGCTCGATCCAAAACTGGCAGCGGCCCGGCCGCTCCGGTTCCGCGCCTGGGATCTTTTGCGCGATAATCCCGACGAAGTCCCGACCTACGCATTGGCCTATGAGGCTTTGCGCGAGCTGGGGTTTGCCGCCAACGGCCAAACAACCAAGGTGTTCACTGACATCGACACGATGATGAAGCATGCTGATGAGTGGGAAACGAAGCGCCATGACCTGCCGTACAACACCGACGGGCTGGTTATCAAGCTGAACAATCGCAAGTTGTTCGCCGACTTGGGGGTGGTTGGTAAGGCGCCGCGCGGCGCAGTAGCGTACAAGTATGCCGCCGAAGAAGCGACGACCATCGTAAAAGACATTGTCATCAGCATCGGCCGCACCGGCGCAGCCACGCCCGTCGCGGTGTTTGACCCGGTGGTGGTGGCTGGCACAACCGTGCAGCATGCTTCCCTGCATAACGCCGATGAGATTGCACGCAAAGACATCCGCATCGGTGATACCGTCATTATCTTCAAGGCCGGCGACATCATCCCGCAGGTGTCGCGCGTGCTCACCGAGCTGCGGCCTAAGGATGCAAAGAAATTTGACATGGAAGCGGAACTTCGCCGTCAATATCCGGAGCTCGAGTTTGAGCGGCCGGAGGGCGAGGCAGTGTACCGCGTCAAAGGCGCAACCAGCGACGTTATGCTCAAGCGTGCCATCATTCACTTCGCCAGCAAGGGCGCGATGGATATTGAAGGTCTAGGCGAGAAGAACGTCATCGCACTTGTCGATGCTGGGCTGGTTAAAGACATGGCCGACATTTACGCGCTCACCAAAGAGCAGGTGCTTACGCTCGACCGGTTTGCAGAAGTGTCGGCGAGTAAATTGATTAACGCCATCCAGGCTTCCAAAAATCCGGAACTGCCGCGCTTTATCTACGGCCTTGGTATCCGCCACGTCGGCCAGCAAACGGCCATCGATCTGGCGGAACATTTCGGTTCAATGGAAAAGCTGGCCAGGGCAACCATCGACGAACTCAGGAGCGTGGGCGGCATCGGCGAAGTAGTGGCCGAATCCATCGTTGCCTGGTTTGCTGACACCGACAACCAGAAACTGCTGGACAAGTTTGAGCGTTTAGGCGTCCGCCCGCACTTCGAATCCCGCGTGCAAGGGCCGCTGTATGGCAAAAAATTTGTCATTACCGGCACGTTGGAGCACATGAGTCGTGACATCGCCGCCGAGAAAATCCGCGCGCTCGGCGGCACGTTCCAGACGAGCGTCGGCAAAGACACCGACTACCTGGTTGTCGGCAAAAACGTCGGCGCCACCAAGCTGGCTAAAGCTGCAAAGTTCGGCACGAAACAAATTAACGAAGCTGAACTGCTTAAACTTTTGGAGGAGTGATGAACGAGCAGGCGATTATCAACGATGCAGCCGGGTTTGCCAAAGACATCCTAAGCCGCGAGGGCAGCGGCCACGACTGGTGGCACACGCACCGAGTTTGGCAGCTTGCCAAGCACATCGCAGAGAAAGAGCGCGTCGAGGATGTTACAGCGGTCGAGCTGGCGGCAATCTTGCACGAATTAGTTGACCCCAAGACAGTCAGCTTTACAAAGATTAGCGAAAAAGATATCGAAGAGCGGCTGCGCAGTTATGGTCTTGACGAGGTTCGCATCGGCAAGGTAATGACTGGCATCCAGGACACATCGTTCAGCAGGACGATCGGTCAGGAAGGGAAGTTTGGCGAGAATTTGCCGATAGAAGCCAAGATCATCAGCGATGCCGACAAGTTGGACGCAATCGGTGCAATAGGTATCGCACGGGTGTTTACGTACGGCGGTGCCAAGGGTCATGCAATCCATGACCCAAATAGCAAGCCGCGAGAATATAAAAGCCGCGAAGAATATCATGCCGCATACAAGACAAGCATTAATCATTTCTACGAAAAACTACTACTACTCAAAGACATGATGTTTACTGCCACCGCAAAGAAATTGGCCGAGCAGCGGCACGCCTACATGGAGCAGTTTTTGAAAGAGTTTTATGCTGAGTGGGACGGTAAACGATAATTTAGGTAAAGGGGGATAGCTATGTTCGACGAGGTTAACCGGCAACTCGAGGAATATTTTGGCAAGTGGCGGGCGTTGATTGCTGCGCGGCAGGACGAGCGCAACAAGGAGTTTTTCGAGCGGCTGAAACCAACAGCAGTCGGCTGGAAAGTTGCTGACTTCGATGAATATAGGCGCTTACTTGAGGAATGGCGTGGCGCCTGTGACATTATCGTCGAAAAGTGGATGGACGAGCGCTGGGTTGCCAAGCTGCATTTGAAAGACGCGACATTGAACGGGGGCATAGAGATCGTCAAAATTATGCAGCGTCGCCCGGGTTCCGAAGACAAGCTCGGCCTCGATCACGTCGACTTTCTGGACATGGAAGAGACCAATACCAAGGCAATCCTCCAGGAAGAAAACGACATCCAGTGGACAGAAGAGAAGAACGGCAACTGTGAGTGGATATCGTTGTGGTTTGAAGGCACCGAGGCCAAACTGCGACCAGAAACGATTCTAGACGTAGCCAGACAGGATTTGCTCGAAGTAAATAACCAAATCCGCGGGCAAAAATTCGCAATTCTGGGGCAGGAAACCGGTGTGGTCATTTCGGATGTAGAATAGTCATGGCGCTCGACCTCGTTTTTATTACCGGCAATCAGAACAAGGCCGACTTTTTGGCTAAGTGGCTCGGACATCCGGTTGCGCATCACAAGCTCGACCTGGACGAGCTGCAGTCGCTCGATCTCCGCGAAGTTGTCGAGCACAAGGCTCGCCAGGCCTATGGGTTACTCAAAAAGCCGGTGCTGGTCGAGGACGCCTCGCTGTCGTTTGCAGCCATGGGCCGCCTGCCCGGTCCGTTTATTAAATGGTTTCTCGAGGAGCTGGGGCTTGAGGGATTGTGTAGACTTGCACTGTCACTGCCCAACCAGGAAGCACATGGAAGAGTGTGCTATGCCCTGTATGATGGCACAGCGATCAAATTTTTCGAAGGCGAAATGCATGGCCGCATCGCACCTGAAGTAAGAGGTAAGGGCGGCTTTGGTTTCGACCCGATATTCATCAATGACGGCTACGATATCACCCGCGCCGAAATGGACGAAGAAACATACGCCAAAACCTCGTACCGCACCGAGGCCCTGGCCGAGCTGAAACGCTACCTGGATTCAGTGGCATAATCCCGCGCCAAAACGCGCCAAAAATGGGAAAAAAATAATTTTTTGGGTACTATAGTTGCGTCCGGCGCGGTATAATGCCATTAAAGATAAGCGGTAGCGGTATGATCAAGTACTATTTTAAGAGTCTGCGCAGCGAACGCATGCAGGAGCTGGAGAATTACAAGCCCGGCTGCTGGGTGTATGTTGAAGCGCCGAACGAAAGTGAAATTGAGCATCTTGTCAAAAAATTTGACATCGTCGAAGGCCACCTGCGTGACGCGCTCGACGAAGACGAGATGCCGCGTCTCGAAAAAGAGGGCGAGCAGAGCTACATCTTTGTGCGTTTTGCCTACCGCACTGACGACGGCGATGTCAGCACCGCGCCGCTGCTGTTTATCTTTGGCGGCGACATCGTGATCACCGTATCGCGGGTCCGTCTGCCTGCGCTGGATGCCTTTATCACCGGCAAGGTCAACTTCGCTACCACCCAGCGTGCCAAGCTGATTCTGCTCATCCTGCAGCAAATCGTCGAAAAGTACGACAACTACATTTCGCGCAGCAGCAAGAAGATTAAGCTCATCCGCTCCCGCCTGCGCGGCCACGAGATCAGCAACCAGGACTTCATCGACTTCGTGCAGATCGAGGACGAGCTGAACGAATTCTTAAGCAGCCTGATGCCGACGAACGCGACTTTGCGCCGCCTGCTGCTTGGCCGCTACGTCCCGCTGTTTGCCGAGGACCAGGACATCGTGGAGGACTTGCTCCTTAACAACGAGCAAAGCATCGAGGCCTGTAACAGCAACATGCAGTCCATCATCCACATCCGCGAAGCCTACACTTCTATCGCCTCGAACAACCTGAACCGTACCATTAAAATCCTGACCATCCTGACCGTGCTTATCATGCTGCCAAGCGCGGTTTACGGCATATACGGCATGAACATCGACTTGCCATTCCAGAACGGTGCTTGGGCGTTCCTGGGCATTATAGCTTTCACAATTGCTATCGACATCCTGGTCATAATAATCGCCCGCCGCCAAAAGATTTTCTAAGTACTTGCGGCATAAAACTGCTTTGCCTGACGCTGTTGTCGCGCTCTATGCGGCAGCTTCAGGATCTGGAATAAAGTGCTCCCTGATAGACAAGTATTGCGAGGAGACATTGAATCTTAATGTACCAGGGACAGGGCCGCTGTCTGAGGCGTGCAATATGCCGCCGACGTGCAGTTCGGCACTGACGCCCGGCGTCTCTTTGTGTTCGATACGTTTGTGATCAGGTTTAAATATCGGGCCTTCTACCAAATGTATCTCAGGCTGCATTGATGTTGGTTCTGTCAGAAAGCCCCACAACAGCCTGGCTGCTTATACCGCTATGCGCGTTGCTGCGATGACGTTCCACCTAATTGCCACCTTTCAGGTTTACCCACATTACTGTAGTATATAGTTTAATGGATCAAGATAAAAAATAGAAAGAGAAACAAAGAAACAAAATGGCAGCAGGGAAAGCGCTTACTCCCGGCAGCATGAGGATAATATCGATACCTTGATGCGCCATACGTTTTCGGGTTCGGGCGCGAATAGAGTCGACAGGGTGGTAGATGCAGTCCTCCCCATTACCCAATCATGGCATAGCCTGGATCCGCATTTGCCGCTTGGCCCCGTGGGGGGGAGTGAAGAAGATATCATGCTGACACGCCAGGCAGCTCATGCCGCCAAGGCGATATTAGACCTGGCACCGCCCAAAATTGCCCGTGAGACACCAAAACTGGAAACGCTTCGCGGAGGAGTCGCACTCGATTATGCTGATGCATCGCTAAGGCTGGGCGACAGATCCAGAGACGTGCGGGATGTGCTACTGGACATGCCAGGCCTGTATTCGGTGGAGGATATTAATAAGTATGGCGAAAGGATAGACCGGGCCTTTATGTGGCTGAGTGCCAATGCCATGGATCTGCATATCAGAGCGGTGGAGTTGGCGGCAAACAAAAATCTGGACGAAATCCGCCGCAGGGGAGCGCAAGCCGTGTTGCGAGCAGAATTAGGTAGCTTGATAAAAACCGGTGTTGATATTCTTGACGAATTTCATAAAAGATATGAATCCGGCAAGAGCGAGGGGCGCCATGGCACGGATATATCAGGGGCGTTAGTTGAGGGCATGTATCTCATGTACGAATTTGTCCGATGGTATAAAAAGGCAGATAGCGGTGCCATGGCACACTGGTATCCTCGCCATGCGCTCCCGCGTGAGGATAAGGCGAATTGGCCAGGAAACCCCAGGAAGAATTTTGATATAATTCTCGTCCAGCCCAGGCCTGGCGGCCAACACCAACTATCCCAGGTAAAAACTGCACGCTGGCAACACGGGCAAAGCGGCGAGAGCGGCTACCATAGCTTAGTGCGTGTAGCCCGTCCAGGCGTACGTGACTTAATCGGATCCTCAGAGCATATTATGGAGTTATTTAAAGAGGTGGTAAGTGATAAAACCGATCCGCAGAGGCAAGTAGCGGCAATGAATGAACTGGCGCACTATCTGGGCGAGCAACCTACTCGGCGCCATGACAAAAGGAGTTCAAGGCGCGCACACTTTTAATTTTGGATTCGATCTGTTAAAATAGTCTCATTCTGGGGCTATAGCTCAGTTGGCTAGAGCGCTTGCATGGCATGCAAGAGGTCAGGAGTTCGAGTCTCCTTAGCTCCACCAAACTAAAAAGACATCTCATGAGATGTCTTTTTAGTTTGCTTAGGCCACCTATTGCACTGTGGAGCGATTGCCTTGCTCGTCAAAGCACTCCTCTCCCTTAAAGGCCTTCCTAAGGTCTTCGGTGTCATAGGTTGAACATGCAGGCGGTTCCTGTGTTTTTCTGAAGAACTGCCACTCGCCATCGGTTTTTCTGTAGAACAGGGCTTGTAAGCCGCCGCCGCCAAAGCCGCCATAGGCAAGCTGTGCCTTCTGATACCCGGGTGTTTCACTATCGGTAATTTGCAGGCGTAAGAGCACGGTTGATTCGTCAACGCCCGGCAAGATGTCTGCGAAAGGCTTAACGGCCGCAGCCCCCTCCGCGTACCGGTCGATCGAGCCGCAGCTAGCAAGCGAACCGCTTATTTGGCTTTCTGGTGTATTTACCGTGCAGATAAGACCTTGGCCCATGTAGACGTCGGTTGCGTCGTACGCTCCTTCAACTTGGATCGTTTCGGTCTTTTTGAGGCCAAGATCAGTGTAAACCTTAGCGATCTCCTGGCGGGCAGCCACGTCCGACGGATAGGGTAGGGGATGTCCGTTGCTGAGAGAGCTTATGTACATTGTCGACCCGCCATTATAGTCGGTGTAAAAGTTGTATCCCGCCGGCTTGTATGGCGGCGAGCGCTTTTCTATGGTGATGCTGAGCTCACTGCCGGACGGATTGCCTCCTTCGATTACCGGAAACTTTGCGGCAAGCGCCTTGCGTATTGCTTCTGTTACGTCCTCAGGCTGCAGTTGGTCCTCTGCCTCTTGTTCTTGCTGGTCGGTTTGCTGTGTAGCTTGTGAATTGTTGGCAGTATCGGTACTGGTATCTTTGACCTTAAAGGCCCAGAGCGCGGCCGTAGCAGCTATGGCCAGCACGAGCAAAATGACAGCCGCCAGGATCCATACTTTGCGCCGTCCGCCCGTATTGTTGGCCCGGGGTATGTTCGGGGGATTATTTACGCCGCCATTTTGTGCTTGGGGCGTTTCTGGAGTGGGTTGTATTGAGCCTGGAAGTGGCTGTTCGTCCTGTAAGCAATCCTCTAAACTTAAGCTTTATCGTACGAGTATCAGTGTATCACGTTGTCCTCTTTGCCGGGCAATACGTTATAATATGACCATACTGTCGGGGCATTAGCTCAGTTGGCTTAGAGCGCATGCATCGCACGCATGAGGTCGGGGGTTCGAGTCCCCCATGCTCCACCATTCTTCGCCAAGGTTTCGAATGGCGAGCCACAGGGTACTGGCATTGCGTCGCACAGAGTGCTCGTAATCAGTACGGTTTGAAGAATACCCTCGAAGTTTTAGCGAAGAAGGGTCATGTGGTCGTTGTTCTACTGCAGGGATTTTTATTTCTTTGGAAGTTGGAAGGGGTCACTCAAGCGAAAAGTTAAAAAACCGGAGCAGAGGGCTCCGGTTTTTAGGGGTGTAGCCGCCTGGGGGAATGGCGCTACTATTGTGTAGTTGCCGGCTATATTACATAGCCGACGTAGTGCCACTTTTGGACTTACGGCTGCCTCTACTGGCACGGCCGCCCTTCGCAGCAATCTCGCGCCGTTTTTCTGGACTCATCCCGCGAAAGCCGCGGCCGGATGTAGACTTTTCTGCCATCATCACCTCCTTCGTTTGTGGCACTTCCACAATACGCCCATTGACGGATATTCCTCTATAAAATTTCTAACCCCACAGATCGCGCCCACTTATCCTAACTTTTGATGCTATAGCATCGGAGTTAGGATTATTGCTCCTTGTGTTGTTGACTGGGAGAGGTGTGTAGCGAATAATCAAACATATGCATGATGAGCCCGTCATTGCGGCCAGCGGGCTGACTGTGGTACGCGGCAAGATAACCGCTTTGCGCGATCTTGCGTTTCAGCTGGGCGCAGGCAAGCTTATCGGCCTGATCGGGCCGAGCGGATCGGGCAAAACGACGCTGATGCGCGCCATTGTTGGCACGCAGCAGATTACGCGCGGGGAGATTAAGGTGCTCGGTCTGCCGGCTGGCAGTAAGCAATTAAGGGCTCGTATCGGTTACGTTACGCAGTCGCCGGCAGTGTATCAGGATTTAACAGCCCGGCAGAATTTGTGGTACTTCGCTTCGATTCTGGGCCTGCCCAAGAGCGAGGCCGATGCGGCGCTAAAAGCAGTAGATCTTTCGGCTGGCGCCAAACAGTTGGTTGGTACGATGAGTGGCGGACAGCGGGCACGTGTCAGCCTGGCAGTGGCGCTGCTTGGCAAGCCGGATCTATTGGTGCTGGACGAGCCGACTGTCGGTCTTGACCCAGTACTGCGCAAGCGCTTGTGGGAGCTGTTTGCCGAGCTGGCGGCGCAGGGCAGGACGCTGCTTATATCCAGTCATGTTATGGACGAAGCCGAACAGTGCCCGGAACTTCTAATGCTGCGCGACGGCAAGCTGCTCATGCATGGCACCAAGAAAGAGTTGTTTGAGCGAACAGGCACAAGAACTGTGCACGACGCGTTTCTGAAATTGGCGGAGGGCGAGCAATGAGCCCGCGGAGAACATTCGCTACCAGCGCCAGGGTGTTGCAACAGCTCGGGCATGACCACCGGACGCTCGGCCTGTTGTTTGTGGTGCCGGTTGTGCTACTGGGGTTGCTCGCCTGGATTTTGAGCGACATGCCCGGTGTTTTTGACATGATCGGCGCGGCGCTGCTCGGCATTTTCCCATTTGTGGTGATGTTTTTGACAACTTCGATCGCTACCTTGCGTGAGCGTTCAAGCGGCACACTGGAGCGGCTGCTCGCCATGCCTATGGGCAAGCTCGACATTATTCTGGGTTACGCGCTGAGTTTTGGGCTGCTGGCGGTGATTCAGGCGGTGGTGGCCAGCACCGTGGCGGTACGGCTCTATGGGCTCGACATCGCCGGGCCGGAATGGCTGCTGGTGGTGCTTGCGGTAGCTAACGCGCTGCTCGGCACGACGCTCGGGTTGTTCGCCAGCGCCTTCGCGCGCACCGAGTTCCAGGCGCTGCAGTTCATGCCCGCATTTATATTCCCGCAGTTTCTGCTGTGCGGCCTGCTGGTGCCGGTAGACAGGCTGCCGTCAGTGCTGGAGGCGATCGCCAATGTCCTGCCGCTTACCTATGCCGTGGACGCCATGCAGCTGATTTCGCGCCAGACCGCAGTATCCGGAGAGCTTGTGACCGATCTCGTCATCGTTCTGGCATTCGCTGTCGCGGCAGTCGTTTTGGGAGCCGCAACCCTCCGACGTCGAACCAGGTAATACGCAGACATAACCACAATGACGAGCAATTGCCGTCGCGGCGTGGTATAGTACAAAGCATGCGTTTGAAGTTTACCAGGAAGAACCAGCTGGCACTGCTATATGGGGCCGGTAGTTTGTTGTTGATTGCTACGTTTGGGTTTTGGTTTATAAAGACAAACACCGACCCGGAGCGTGTATTCTGGAGGGCGATCGAGCGCAGTCTGTCCACTCAGGGTGTGACTATTGAGGCCGAACAATCAGAGGGCGATGCAACGGTCAAGCAAGTCATTCGCTACTCGCTCGGCGCTTCCAACCTTTCCCATTCCATAACCACGCTTTCGCAGAACGGCACAACCGTCCAAAACGAGATGATCGGCACGCCTGACACGGATTATTACCGGTACCTTAATGTTGCGACCGACCAGACCAGGGCAGACGGCAGCCCGATCGATTTCTCGAATGTGATCGGTGTGTGGACCAAGAGTGAGGAAGGGGCCGGCCAGTCGTTCGCGCAGGCGCTGCTGGGCGGCTCGTTGCCGGTTGGTGTCCTGGGTGTGCCAATCGGCAATCTGTCCGAGGAGGCGCGGGATGAGCTGATCCGGCAAATCCAAAACGACCATGTGTATGAGGTGGCATTCGACGCCGTGAAGAAAGAGCGTAAATCCAGCCGCATGTTGTACACCTATGAAGTGAGTATCCAGCCGGTAGCCTACGTGGCGCTCATAAAGCAGTTCGCGCAGACCGTCGGGCTGCACAGCCTGGATGATGTAGATCCCGGCATGTACGAAGGACAGCAGGCGTTCAAGCTCGATGTTACCATCGACGTGTGGGCGAACCAGGTTGTACGTATTAGCGATCCAGCCACTGGCAACAGCCAGACGTATTCCGGCTACGACATCCCGGTGCAGGTGCGCCCGCCGAAAGACGTCATCAGTGCAGAAGAGATGCAAAAGCGGCTCTCAGAGTTGCAATAGATCGCGCTTACGGTTACCCTATAGTTAGTACGGTTACGTAACAAGGTATATTTTTGTATGGATCCCCAGAGAAACCCTTTCGCGCCGCAGCCCGGCGATGAACCAGATAGCACCAATCCCGCTGGCCCGGCGCCTAGGGTACCGTCTTCTGGTTTTTCTGATTTCGGCAAAGAAGCAGCCAACACGCCGGCTGTTGCCACGCCGGTCGCTGGTCAAAGGATCGAGCCAGAAGCGGTGCAAGGAGTGTCGCCTATGCAAGCCGGCAACACGGCATTCGGCAGTTCGGGCCCTGCAGCACCTGCACCCGGCCAGCCTGGAAGCACGCCTGCGGCTATATCTGGCCTCGACGCTCCCGAAATACCACAGCAACACGCACCAGGGCCGCAATCTGAGCCGGAGGCTCCTGCCTCTGTCGGCGAGCCGGTCGACCCGTTGCCAGTTGGACTCGCCAAGCACCGCAAAAAAGGCTTGTTTATCGGGTTGATTGTCTCGGCTATTGTTTTGCTACTCTCCGGCGGCGCAGCCGCTGCTTACTTTGGCTATTACCTCCCTAACAAGCCAGAAAACGTACTCAAGAGAGCTCTGGTCAACTCGTTCGACCTCAAAAAGGCTAAAACCATACACTTCAGCGGCGAGATTACCTCTGATGAGGGCGAAACCAGCATACCGCTCAGCATGACATTCCAAGGGGCAACCGACACCGAATCCGGTGCGTTCGATGTTAAGGCAGAGCTCGACATACTTCTAACAACGCTTGCCCTTGATGCGCGTACCACCGATGGCAAAACGTTCTACTTCAAGGTAGGTGGCCTGGACGATATGGCAGGGCTGCTTGACAGTATGGCTCAGGCCGATCCGGTGTCGGCAATGGACGCCGCGATTTTGAGCGGCTATTTGTCGGTGTTTCAGGGCCTCAATGAGCAGTGGGTGGAATTGAGCAGGAACGCCGCCGAGCAACTTGGTATCGCTGCAGAATCGGAGCTCAATATGCTGAGTGCCGACCGTCAGAAGATAGTGGACGCCTACCTCGTCAACGAATTCCTAATTATTAAGGAAAAGCTGGCGGACGAGGACATCAAAGGTGTTAAGAGCCATCACTATAAGATCGACATAGATAAGGCAAAGCTCAAAGCGTTCGCCGCAGAGCTAAGCAAAAATATCAGCGCTTTCAAGCAGAGCGAAGAACAGCGGAACGAATTCAATCGCATTATCGACGAGATGAAGCTGTACAACCTTGAGGTATGGATCGCCAAGAGCGACAAAACATTCCGCAAGGTAGCCTTTGCCTATAGCGCCAATGGCGACGCCGTTGAGGGCCACGTGACAGTCGACAGCTACAATCAGCCGGTGACGGTTGAAAAGCCGGAGAATGCCAAATCACTGCTGGAAGTTATCCAGGATCTCTTTAGCAGTTTTAGTGGCGCAAGGAGCTTAGAGGAGCTTCTTCCGGCCGAGCTAGACGCGCAGCAAGCCGGCATTCTGCTGTAAAAACGGTAAGCGCACGTTGGTGTGCGCTTCTGTATAATCAAAGTAATGCAAGTCATCGTTGATTCGCTACTGACGCACTACGAAACGCACGGCAAAGGCAAGACGGTGCTGTTGTTACATGGCTGGGGAGACAGTGCCGCAGGGCTTGCCGATTTACAGAAAGCGCTGGCCAAAAAACACAAAGTTATCGCGCTGGATTTGCCTGGCTTTGGCGGTACGCAGCCGCCGGCCGAGGCTTGGGGGTTAGACAATTACGCATATTTTGTCAGCGAATTTTTGGCCAAGATCGACGTTAAGGAACTAAAGGCAATTATCGGCCACAGCAACGGCGGAGCCATAGCAATCCGTGGCATGGCTCGCGGTTGGCTGAGCGCCGATAAGCTGGTACTTTTGGCGTCAGCAGGCATCCGCGGCGAGTATAAGGGCAGAACAAGGGCGCTCCGGTTAATTACCAAAGCCGGCAAGGCGCTCGTCATGCCGCTTCCCAGATCCGTCAAGCGACGCTTGCGCAAGAAAGTATACACGGCGGTCGGTTCCGACATGCTGGTGGCTGAGCACCTTCAGGAAACCTTTAAGAAGGTTGTGACCGACGATGTGCGCGAGGACGCTGCGCGTTTGGCGTTGCCAGTGCTATTGATCTACGGCGACCAGGACGACGCCACTCCACTCAGGTATGCCGAGATGTTCAATAAATCAATAAAGAATTCCAAGTTAGAGGTTTTGACAGGCGCCGGCCACTTCGTGCACAAGGACGAACACGAGAAGGTTGTTAAACTGATTGAAGGATTTTTGAAATGATAAAAAATTTGCTAAGTCTGTACAGTCCAAGCTTTCCGGTCATCGTAGTGTACATGCTGCAGAACACCGAATATCAGGCCGGACCGTACCTTGCATGGCTCTGGCGTACGAAGCGGCTCGACCGCGTGATGTATCGCCGTACGTTAGACCGCACGCTGCCTGCCAGGCTGCTCCTCTGGGCGCTTCGGCTGGGCATGTTCGCGCAGATTGTTGTCGGCGGTATTTTGATTGTGCTCGGGATCGACGGACAGGTGGCCGGCGGCGTGGAGTTTGGCTTGGCAGCCATCATCTCATACCCGGTTGTGTGGGCGCACTTGGTGGTCGTGCCGTTGGTGCTCGGCCGGCTGTTGATTGTCAAACCGCGGCAGGCGCTGCTGATCCGGCAGTCCAGGCACATTTTTGACGGCTTCGCCGGCGCCAAAATCGCTGTTGCCGGCAGCTACGGCAAAACCAGCATGAAAGAGCTGCTGCTGACCGTTCTATCCGAGGGCAAGAAAGTGGCGGCCACTCCCGCCAACAAAAATGTGTCAATCTCGCACGCCTACTTCGCCCGCGGGCTGAAAGGCGACGAAGACATCCTGATCATTGAATACGGTGAGGGGAAGCCAGGCGACGTGGCGCGCTTTGCCAGTATCACCCGGCCGACACACGTCGTCATTACCGGCCTTGCGCCAGCCCACCTCGACAAATACAAGACGCTTGAACGTGCCGGCAAGGACATCTTTTCGGCCGCCGAAACCGTGCCCGAGGATAAGGTGTACGTTAACGGCGACTCCCCAGATCTTTTGCCGTTTGTGAAGCCGGGGTACAAACTGTACACTGCAAAGAGCGCGCTGGGTTGGCGGGTAAGCAACATTGAAGTTGGTTTGGACGGCATCAGCTTCACCATGGAAAAGGGCAAGGATAAGCTGGAGCTGAAGAGTGGATTGCTCGGTCGCCACAACGTCGGGCCACTTGCCTTTGCAGCTGCGCTGGCGCACGAGTTTGGACTCGCCAAAGAGCAGATAAAGGCCGGCATCGCAGCTACCAAGCCGTTCGAGCACCGCATGCAGCCCTACCAGCTCGGCGGCGCCTGGATCATTGACGATACGTACAATGGTAACCTCGACGGCATTCGTGCCGGCACGCGTCTGCTCAAAGAGCTGGACGCCAAGCGCAAAATTTACGTTACGCCCGGATTGGTCGACCAGGGTAAAGACTCACCCAGGATTCACCAGGAAATGGGCCGCCTTATCGCCGAAGCCAGGCCGGACATGGTCGTCCTCATGCAACACTCCGTGACCGAAGACATCAAGAAAGGTTTACTCGACGCCGGCTATAAGGGTGAGCTGCTCATCGAAAGCGATCCGCTCAACTTCTACCAAAACCTTTCGCTTTTTGTCGCAAACGGCGACCTCGTCATGCTCCAGAACGACTGGCCTGACAATTATTATTAAAAATGTTATAATATATTATTTATGAAGTTCCGTCGGGGCGGCCGCGATTCGCACGAGCCGCATATTAATCTTGAGGACGAGCATCCAACTGCTGCGGCCGACCTGCACGTAAAGAGGGAGCATTTAGGTTGGGTCAGTAGTTTAGGCAATGTGGCGCTGTTTGTGGGCGCGGCGCGCCGTTTTGCAGATAGGATGAGGATTTCTGTTGATGATTTGGTCGGTTTCTTGCGCACAAAAGGCGTAACAGAAGAGTTCATGAGCACGCTTGCCGTGGTAGTGCATCCGCCAGAAGACAATGATTATAAACGGCGCATGAAAGTAACTGTTGGCGGATGGTTTGACGGCAAGGAGGTTTGGCTTGGCGGGCCAGAAAGGGAAGCTGTTACGTTCTCGAGGGCGCTTCATGTAGTACCGAAACGTATGAATGAGAGAGCCTTAAATCATACTTTGCTCCACGAAGCAGGTCATCTTGTTAATGCGGCAAACAATGCTGCGGGTAAGATTTTGTATGATCCGGGCAAGGTTAAACTAACGCGGGCGCTAGGCATTGCGGGCATGTCGCTGTCTGCGGCGGGAATGGTAGCGGGCCTGGGGTATACCGAAGCTCATCCCTTGCCGGTTGCGAGTGCCGGTGCGTTTGCTGCTGCCGTCAGTGCCGTGCCTGCCATTTGGCCGCTGTATCTTTTGTGGCAACTTTCGAGTGAGGAGCGTAGCGCAGAACGTTTTGCCACCGAGAATCGCGAGCATCATTTCGTATCACTACATGGCGGCCCGGCGGATAATCATTTTACAGTTGACCGCGACCTTATTACTTATTCTGCTCGTATTGTCATAGCCTGATTTTTGGTAAGGTGGCGCATTGCAATTGGCCCAATAACAAAGTAGGCTAAGTGATATGAAGACGATCGCAGTCATCTTTGGAGGGAAGTCGGCTGAGCATGATGTATCGATCGTGACCGCGATTGCCAGCATCATTAAGCCGCTGGAGCTGACTAAAAAATACCGCGTTGAGGCGGTGTATGTTGCCAAAAACGGTGCTTGGTTTTGGGACGACAAGCTCAAAGACATTAAGCTCTTTACTTCTGGCGAAATAGACAAGTTCATTGCCAAGGCCCAACCGGCCAGCGTCGAGTTTGACGGCGGTATGACGCTCGTAAGAGCAGGGCGCTTTACCCGCCGCCGCAAGGTGGACGTGGTGTTTCCGGCCATGCATGGCACGTACGGCGAAGACGGCACGCTTATGGGTGTGCTCGACATGGCAGGCGTAGCGTACGTTGGTTGCGGATTGGAGGCCAGCGCACTGGCCATGGACAAGGCTGTTACCAAGCAGATTTGCATGACTTACGGCCTGCCGTCTAACAAATTTTTGGTGCTCCATGCGCAAGAATTTGCCGAGGATGCACTGTCGGTGATACGGAGAATCATCAAAGAACTCAAGTACCCGTTGTTTGTAAAGCCGGTACACCTTGGCTCCAGCATCGCTATTGCCCGCGTTACGAACGACACCGAGCTGCGCAACGCTATCGAAGTTGCAGCCCGGTTTGACGACAAACTCATCGTCGAAGAAGCTGTGCCGAACCTCATCGAAGTTACCTTGCCGATCATAGGCAACGATGAGCTGACGCCCGCCTATCTCGAGCAGCCGCTCGTCAGCGCCGACAACTTCTTTGATTTTGACACCAAGTACATGAATAACGGTGGCAAGAAGGGCGGCGCCAAGACCGAAGGTGCAAAGCGTGGGGCGCAAGGCTACAGTAAAATCCCGGCCGACATCCCCAAAGATCTCTACGAAAAGGCCGAAAAGGTGGGGCTGGGCGTGTATAAAGCGCTCGGCTGCACCGGTATCGCCCGCGTCGACATGCTCATCAACAGCAAGACCAAAGAGGTGTTTGTGAACGAAGTCAACCCGCTGCCCGGCAGTCTCTACGCGCACAACTGGCGTGCCAAAGGCATCAGCAATACCGAGCTCGTCACCCGCCTCATCGAACTCGCCGAAGAGCGCCACGCCCACCGCAAAAACCTCAGTACTGCCTTCTCAACCAATTTCCTTAAGCAGTTTTGAATATGAAACACACGCGACGGGTTGGCAGTAACATTTTAATTATGCGGAACGGAAAGGCGCTAATTGCTTCGCCGCGTCAACACCGGCTGGGACGACAGCAAGCTCATCCTGCCTGGCGGTCATTTGGAGGAGGGAGAGACTGCGCTCGAGGCGGCCATCCGCGAAGTCGAAGAAGAGTTGGGGTTAGCCCTCGCCCCCGAACGTTTTCGCTTGTTCGCAATTGGTAACGTGCTCACCAACCACGAGTACGTTGTGCATGAATTTGCGGTTGAACAGCGCGACGGCGAAGAGCCGGTCAACAAGGAGTCGAACAAGTGCGCAGAACTCGTGTGGTGCGACCCGACACATTTGCCAGAGGATGTCTCCGAAGTCTTCCGCGTCATTATCGAAAAAGGCTATCTTGGCAAGCAGCCGTATATTGAGTTTGGCTACAGTGAAGCATAGTTGGGCTATAGTCAACCTGCCGCCTTTTGTCCGATTTGCGCAAGCGGTGTACACTGTATATGCGCTATGTGGCGGCTAAAAGCTGTTTTGTTGGTTATCCTCCGGCCTGGAGTGGCAGCCGGATTGGTGGCGGTAGCGGTCGCGGCTGTTGGGGGATATGCGTCGCTCCCGCAGATCGTGCGGCCGGTGCAGGCGATCGAGGTGCCGGTTATTCAACCGGTTGCGGTCGCGGCCGCAACCTCGCTGCCGGCCAACCTTGTTCCGTCGGTCGACTGCTCGCGTGAGGCTTGCCTGGCGCTTACCTTCGATGACGGGCCGAGCGCCAAGCACACGCCGCGCATACTGGATCTCTTGGACACTCATGATGCCAAAGCAACGTTTTTCGTGGTTGGCCAGCAGGTGCCTGGCAATGAGGCGCTGCTGAGGCGTATGCATGCGAGCGGGCATGAGATCGGCAATCACACCTGGAATCATCGCAAGATCAATGAGCTAACGCCGCAGGAGCTCAAGGATGATATTGCCCGCACGCAGCAAGTGGTTGCCGAGGCCGGCGTGCCGGCGCCACGCCTGTTTAGGCCGCCGTACGGGCTCTTTAACGCTACTATTCGCAGCCACGTGCCGATGACGGTTGTATCCTGGAATATTGATCCCGAAGACTGGCGGGCACGCAAGCCTGAGCGAATTGTGGAGCATGTGCTTACCAACGCCAAGCCCGGCGCAATTATTGTGATGCACGACACCGAACAACTGACTGCCGACGCGCTTGACACCATTCTGGCAACGCTCAAACAGCAATACCGCCTCGTCACCGTCAGCGAACTGCTCGATCTGCCTCCCGGCCAGCCCGGCATTTTCTACGGCCGGTAATCATGGTATAATAGTCAGCAAGATGAGCACTCGGATACTCGGCCTTAGCTTCCTCCTCGCCCGTTAGGGGCGTATTAGTTTTTTTGTTCTCAGGTATAATTTCAGTAAAAGACTAGAGGAGTATTTGTAGTGAAGCGATACAATCCAAAAGAGATAGAGCCTAAGTGGCAACAAAAGTGGGCCGAAAGCAAAATTTACGAAGCTGACGAAAACTCGGACAAGCCAAAGAAGTATATCCTGGAGTACTTCCCGTATCCGAGCGGTGCGGCCATGCACGTCGGCCATGTGCGCAACTATACCATCGGCGACGCCATGAGCCGTTACTACCGCATGCGCGGTTTTAACGTACTTCACCCAATGGGTTGGGATGCGTTTGGCTTGCCGGCCGAAAATTACGCCATCAAAACCGGCATCAGCCCCAAGAAGGCCGTGGCCGAAAATGTCGCTCGTTTTAAGAAGCAGCTGACCCAGATGGGCTTTGGCTACGACTGGTCACGCGAGATCAACAGCACTGACCCGAATTACTACAAGTGGACCCAGTGGTTCTTCCTCTTGCTCCACAAGCGCGGGTTGGCCTACCAAAAAGACAGCGCCCAGTGGTGGTGCCCAGTCGATAAAACCGTGCTGGCCAACGAGCAAGTCGAAAACGGCCAGTGCTGGCGCTGCGGCACGCAGGTAGAGAAAAAGACGCTCAAGCAATGGTTCTTTAAGATCACCGACTACGCCGACCGGCTAGAGAAAGACCTGGACGACGTGGACTGGAGCCACGCCATCAAAACCATGCAGCGCAACTGGATCGGCCGCAGCAGCGGGGCAGAGATTGACTTTGCTATCGATGGTAGCGACCAGAAGCTGAAGGTATTTACCACACGCCCGGATACCCTGTACGGCGCCACCTTTATGGTCGTCGCGCCAGAGCACCCGATCGTACAAGAAATCACCACTGCCGAACAGAAAGACCGGGTTGGCACGTACATCAAGGCCGTTCAGGCCAAATCTGACGTTGAGCGGCAAGAAACCGATCGCGAAAAAACCGGCGTGTTCACCGGTGCATACGCCATCAATCCAATCAACGGAGAGAAAATCCCGATCTGGGTCGCCGATTACGTGTTGTACGGGTATGGCACCGGCGCAATCATGGCTGTGCCGGCCCACGACGAGCGCGACAACGCGTTCGCCCGCGCGTTCAACCTGCCGATCCGTCCGGTTATGACTCCGGTGTTCCGCGAGCATAATTACAACATCGAATCCAAAGACCGGCCCAGCGTCGCCGTCGTGGCCTACGATCCGGCGAGCGACAAGTATTGCGTGCTCGACTGGCGGGCCGAGGGCTACGACACGCCCGCCTGGCCCGGCGGCGGGATTGACGAGGGCCAGTCAATCGAAGAGGCGGCAAAACGCGAGTTTACCGAAGAAACCGGCTATACCGACTTTGTCGTCGACAAGGTGCTGCCTGTTGCCATCTCGTCGTACCGTGTAAACGAGTATTTCCCCCTGCAACGTTCCATACGCCACATAGCCCTGGTAACGATGCGCTCCCTCAAGCACAACGGGCACGAAGGCGAAGACTACGAAGTGGGCAAGTACGTCGTGCAGTGGCAAGACCGCGAAAGCATCCTTGCCAACATGACTGGCGAGTGGAAGGCAATAGCTGAATTTGCCTTTAACGAGACGATTCACGTCGGCGAAGGCACCATGATCAACTCTGGCCCGTATGACAACATGCGTTCCGAGGAAGTGCGCGAGAAAATCGTGGTCGACCTGGCCAAGAAGGGTGTGGGCAAGGAGCGAATCAACTACAAAATCCGCGACTGGCTGATCAGCCGCCAGCGGTATTGGGGTGCGCCGATCCCGATGATCCACTGCGAGAAGTGTGGCACTGTACCCGTACCCGAAGACCAGCTGCCCGTCGTCCTGCCCGAGATTGAGAGCTACGAACCAAGCGGCGACGGCCGCAGCCCGCTGGCCCGCGTGGAAGAGTGGGTGAACGTCGAGTGTCCGCAGTGTGGCGGCCCGGCCAAGCGCGAAACCGACACCATGGACGGCTTTGCGTGCTCTAGCTGGTACTTCCTGCGCTACGCCGACCCGCATAACAACGACCGTGCGTTCGATCCAGAGAAGATTAAATACTGGCTGCCCGTCGACGACTACATCGGCGGCGCCGAACACGCCGTGATGCACCTCTTGTACGCCCGTATGTGGACCAAGGTGATGCAGGACGCTGGCCTCATCGACTTTGGCGAGCCATTTAAAACCCTGCGCAACCAAGGCATGATCCTCGCCCCCGACGGCCAGAAGATGAGCAAATCCAAGGGCAACACCATTGAACCCGACGGCCTGATCGAGCAAGGGTACGGCGCCGACTCTATCCGCATCATGGAGCTGTTTATCGGCCCGTGGAACCAGGCTGCCAACTGGAGTGCCGAAGGCATGGGCGGCTCGTTCCGATTCCTGCAGCGCGTCTGGGCGCTGGCGCAAGAAGTGCTTGAACAGCAAACGCCGGCCGAGCCAGGCGAAGACCAGCTGCGCGTCATCAACCGCGTCACTAAGAAGGTGACCGACGACATCGAGGCTCTGGGTTTCAACACCGCCATCGCCGCCATGATGGAAGCAGTCAACGATCTCTTCAAGATCAAACAGAAAGAGTCACTGGCCAAGCAGACCATCGAAACTCTGCTGCAGCTATTGGCCCCGTTCGCGCCGCACATTACCGAGGAGCTATGGTCGCAGTTCGGCCACGAAGATTCTATCCACATCAGCGAGTGGCCGAAGTATGACGAGAAGTACCTGGCAAGCGACACAATGACCATCGTCGTCCAGATTAACGGCAAAGTCCGTGCCCAGCTGCAGGTAGCAACTGACGCTTCTGAGCAGCAAATCATCGAGCAGGCCAAAGCCGACGAACGCGTGGCCCGCTATCTGAATGGCCAGGAACCAAAGAAGACCATCTACGTTCCCGGCCGTCTGGTCAGTTTTGTGGTCTAGCCGAACGCCTGACATATTACGCCAGCATGTTCGCAGCCACAGGGTTGGTCGTGGAGTCTTTGGGTATGGCTGTAAGAGTCAATAACAATCGCGCCAACATCCAAGCGGGGCGACAGTTTGCCTGCAGTCAAACAATGCTAACGCTTGTGCCTATGAGCGTTATGTCTTCCCGCGGGGTGTCGACACCTTCGGCGTGCTGAACGGTTCTTGGGATCGCCTCGCGCTGGAGCCTGAAGGCAGGTCATGTCGAGGGTATCGACCCACGCGGAGAGGGTACATGCATATGTATATATTTTGAAACAAAAGGTTAAAATATCAAGTACATGAGGCACCAGCTTGCTTTATCTGTTATTTTCGCTATAATAGTAGCTAAGATATTACAGAAGTTTAAGGAGTTTGATTCCCAATGGGTAAACCAAAGAAACGAACCAGTCCGCGCCGTACCGGTGCCCGCCGTAGCCATCTTGTTGTTGAGCTCGCTCGCAAGGTGAATGCCAAATCGCCTGTTAAGGCTTACACCACTCGCCGCGAAAGCGGCAAAACCGCAAAAGCTGCCTAGTCCCTGCCGTCCCAAAACGGTATACTAGGAAGTATGAGAGGGAAGCTTTAACGCCATGGCATCCAATAGACACCTTGGTCGCATTATTGCGCTGCAAACACTGTTCGAGCAGGATTTTCGCCGGGCCACTGGCGACAAAACGTTTGACCTCGAGGAAGTCCTGCAGCGCAACATCGCGCGCTACCAGGCAACTGTGGACGATAAAGAGTTTATCGTCCGCTTGGTTCATGGCGTAGCTGAGAAAGAGAAGGAGCTCGACGCGGAGCTGCAGCCCATTGCGCCGGAATGGCCGATCGACCAGATTGCCCGCATGGATCGCGTAATCCTGCGTATGGGGCTGTATGAGCTGAAGTACAGCAAAGACGTACCGCCCAAGGTTGTTATCAACGAGGCGGTGGAGCTGGCCAAGGCGTTCGGCAGCGAAAACTCGTCCAGGTTTGTCAACGGCGTGCTTGGCACGGCATTTCGCAATTTGTCGGGCGGTGCAGATGATCAATCCAGCAGCCAGTCGGACGATCGGACTGTACAGCAATCAGATAGCAGCCAGCCGGAGGAGGCTGTACAGTGAAACGGCCGAGGCTCCCGGGTCTGAGGCGGTTTGTCCCCGGGCGCAACCGGCCGACTATTCAAGAGGTGGTACACGAAACCACTGCCGGCGGCATTATCTTCCGCCGCAACCCGCAGACCAAGAAGATCGAAATCTTGCTGATCCAGGACGCGAAAGAGCGCTGGACTATTCCAAAAGGCCACGTCGAAGAAGGCGAGGAGCCAAAAGCTACGGCCGAGCGCGAAATCCGCGAAGAAACCGGCCTGCAAGAGATGAAAGTCTTCAACTGGCTGGGCAAAGTGTCATTCCGCTACCGCCGCGGCCAGACGCTGGTACTTATGACCATGCACATCTACCTGGTGCAGGCGCTTGGCGACACCAACAAGCTTAATCCCGAGGACTGGTTGAATGACATCCGCTGGTTCCCGGCCGGCACGGCTATTGATAAGATCGCCTACGACGACATTGGTAAATTAATACTTGTAGGAATGAAAAAGATACGAGATGCGAAACTTTAATACAAAGTTGTCCGCTGTCTGTTGTTGGTTATCAATGCAGGGATATAAGACATAAGCTTCCCCCGAACAGATAACAGAGAACAGATTGCAGAGAACGAGCGACCAAGGAGCGTACATTACGATGGATTACAGCAAATACCAGGATTTTGCCCAGAAAGTTTTGGGGATTACCTTTGACAACATAGAACTGCTTGTTACCGCCTTTACCCACCGTTCGTACCTGAACGAGCATAAAAGTGCTACCGAGCACAACGAACGTCTGGAGTTCTTGGGTGATGCCGTGCTTGAACTGGTAGTAACAGAGTACCTGTACACTAACTTCCACGAGCCGGAAGGCATCCTTACTAACTGGCGCAGCAGCTTGGTGCGTACCGAGAGTATCAGCGCGGCTGCTGCCAAGTTCGGCTTCGAGCCGCTCCTGCGCCTCAGCCGCGGCGAACGGCGCGGCACCGAGCGCGCCCGCGCCCAGATTTTGGCCAACACCTACGAGGCCGTGGTGGGCGCCATCTACCTCGACAAGGGCTACGGCGCTGCCAAAGCGTTCATTACCAAGACCATCCTCGTTACCTTCAAGGAAATCCTCAAGACTGGCTCGTGGCTTGATCCCAAGTCGCACCTGCAAGAAGTAGCCCAGAGTAAAGAAGGCGCAACACCGGTCTATAAGGTGCTGAACGAGGAAGGTCCCGACCACGAGAAGATCTTCACCGTCGGCGTATTTGTGAACGGTCAGCTGAGGGGCGTCGGCAAGGGGCCGAGCAAGCAGGCCGGCCAGCAGAAGGCTGCCGAAGCGGCACTCTCCAGTTATCAGGACGCGGCTTCAACAAAATAAAATTGCGCCCGCTACATTCATATTGTATTGTTACAATATGAAGTATTCCGATTCGCAGCCGACAAGTATCCGGAAGGTCCTGAATTGCCGTTACTGAGCGAGCTGTGCGTGTCTGATGCCGCGACCAGAATGGTGCAGTTCATTCTCAATGTATGTTCCGATGGCGAGGGCCCGCGCGACGAACCCCATCCAAGGGATCCGGGAAAAGAATTCGCTGTCTTGGTGAGAATAGATACCATACAGAAGGCGCTGGAGACAGGCTCCTTTATCGGCACTATTACCCTCAAAAGTTCGGCCCAACCCGAGGCGCAACTTAGGTACGAACAATATCGGGGCGGCGAGCTGGCTGGCCTGAGGCTAAAGGACTTCACAGCGGAGCGCCACCAGGAACAGGGCGTCGTGTGGAGGCGCGGAGAAAGTGGTGTGTATGTGCCATCGGTAATGCCCGAGTATCTTTTGCCTTTCGAGCAAGGAGCAACTCTTCCTGATGAGGCATTTGTGGCGAGGCTGGCGACACTTGTTGACAGGGCGACGCAGGCCGACGGGCCCAGTCCGCTGACGGTAACCGGCTATCCGCGCGTTTTAGCACGTCCTAATTGACATCAGAGGTCGTTATCTGTAAAATATACCACTAGATTGTTTCAATAATCTGTAACGTTTAGGAAAGAGAGAATTAGAACAATATGTTAGCTATTCGCATGCAACGTACTGGTCGTAAGGGTCACGCGATGTTCCGTGTGGTAGTGCAGGACGCACGCGTCACTCCGACCAGCGGCAAGGTTGTTGCGCTGCTCGGTAACTACGACCCGCACAGCAAGGTTGCCAACATCGACAAGGACAAGGCTGCTACCTACCTCAAGAACGGCGCCCGTCCGTCCGACCGCGTTGCGCTGCTGCTTCAGCGCGAGGGTATTGAGCTTCCGAAGTGGGTGACTGTCAACACTAACAAGTCTGGTAAGATCAGGAACCCTGAAAAGCTGCGCAAGAACCGCCCGGCCGAGCCGGAGGCAGCCGCTGAGGAAGCTCCTGCCGACGAGGCTCCAGCCGCGGACCAGCAGGAAGATAAGGAAGCCTAGGCAAGTGATTATCTTGAAAACATAAGAAAACGACCCGGCGGGTCGTTTTCTTATGCCCTGGATGTCAAAAATTTAATATTTTTTAGCCGGCGAAACAGGTAAATAACAGAGTTAGAAGCAGTCCGTTGTATGCGAAATATTAAATTTTGCTATAATAGAACTACGGAAAGGTGGTACAGGGGCTGTGCTGCCAACCGGGGTATATCCGCGCGAGGATATGTAACAATACCACTAAGCGAATAGGAGTTTCCGCATATGAGCAGTATCGACCAGCAATTCGTGGAATACATCGTCAAGTCACTGGTGGGCAACCCTGACGCCGTTAAGGTTGATCGACGCATTGACGAAAAAGGTGTCCTGTTGGAGCTGACGGTAGACCCGGAGGACCTGGGACGTGTCATTGGTAAGCGTGGCGCTACCGCGCAATCCCTGCGCACGCTGCTGCGTGCACTCGGCACCAAGAATGACGCCCGCTACAACCTCAAGATCATCGACAACAGTGCACCGGCAGATGACTCGTCCAGCGACGACACCGGCAGCGACGACGCCGACGACAAGAATGAAGAGAGCGAATCCAGCGTTGTCAGCAAGACCCGCAAGGAATTGCAGGACCTGGACGACCTCGACATCTAGTAAGCGCGAAAAAGAGCTTGCGTTGGCCGCAAAGCCCACGGTACAATAACGGCAAGTCGAGCATTCGGCTTACAAAGAGCACTTTTCAAAAAACAAAAACACTTTAAGGAGCTCATTGCGAGCCATCTCTTTCCGGTCGGAAGGATTTGGGAGCCCTTATGTGACAAAAACACCCCGGTCAACGGGGTGTTTTTGTATTATCTGCTTTAGGGAGCACTCTGTGCTGGCGGCTGTGATTGTTGGAGTCTTGGTCCACCGAGGTCTGGCGTGTATGTCAGGCCTGCAATGTCCATGACCGTCCCTGCAAGTGTACACAGGGGATGGCGGTCTGATATAACGGTTTCAACTTCAATTTGACGATTCCGGAAAAGGGTCGTATACGGTACGACGACGCGGTGGCCCGCAGTGGACGATTCGTCAACAACCACCCTGACACCCAGTTCGGCGAGAATGGCAGCATTTCGTTCGGGTGCGTTGGCCAATGGCGTATTCTGGGTGTTCAGCGGTTCGGCCGAAACAGGAGCCTTCTCATCATTGAGGAGCGGCCGGGCAAGATGCATAAGCTGTCTTGCGGCTCGCCAGTGCCTTAGGCTAAAGCAGGACAATGGTCCGCCACCCGATTCTGTCTCGGATCGTCCCAGTTCATGTTTTCGGTATTTTGCGGCTGCCGCCGCTGCAGCGGCTGCTACTGTACCACGAGCTAAATGTCCCATATTTTAATTATACCATATTTATTATTAGTATACAATAGTTTATACTGTTTGTAATGAAGATTCAGGTAATTACACTTTTCCCTGAGATGTTTTACGGCGTGCTGGGGACCAGTATGCTGTGGAAGGCCAAAGACCGCGGGATTGCTGAGTATTCGTTCATTAACTTGCGGGAGTTTGGCTTGGGTCCGCGCAAGCAGGTGGACGATACGCCCTACGGCGGCGGCGACGGCATGTTGCTCAAGCCCGAGCCGTTAGTGGCTGCGATAGAGAAGGCAAAAGAGAACGACCCCGATGCGCTTGTGATTTTACCGACGCCGCGCGGCAAGCTGTACAAGCAGTCTGACGCCAAGCGGCTGGCATCGGAAGATCGTGGGCTCATCATCATTTGTCCTCGGTACGAGGGGTACGACGAACGTGTTACCAACTGGGTGGACGAGCAGTTTTGCATTGGCAACTACGTGCTGACCGGCGGCGAGCTGCCGGCCATGGTTATCATCGACAGCGTGGTGCGCCTGCTGCCGGGCGTGCTCGGCGGCGAAACCAGCGCCGACATTGAGTCATTCCAAGATGACGACGAAACGGTGGAATACCCACAGTACACGCGTCCAGAAGAATTCCGGGGCCTGCGCGTCCCAGAAGTCCTCCTCTCCGGCCACCATGGCGAAATTACAAAGTGGCGCAAAGAACATTCGCGTCCGAGTAGAGATTAAGGGAAAAGAGCAGCCGGAGCGCCGGATTCACTCCGGTGCCCCGCGCGATGAGAAAAACCGCAGGTTTGTCTCATAAGGCGAAGCCGCCGAACACCACGGCAAAATCGCCAAATGGCGTAAGGCGCAGCAGCCGCAGTCTAAGCAGTGACTGCCGCTTCTGCGAGAATCTGCCTGAACTCGTCGAAGCTGTCGGCGATCAAGTCGGGTGCTATGTCCAGCGCTGCCAACTCTTCGCGCGAGTGCACGCTAGTGATGGCACAGGTGAACAGTCCAGCGCCTTTGGCAGCCGCGATGCCCAGTGGGTTATCTTCAAATGCGAGAGTCCGCGTGCGTGCGCTTTCGGGCAGGTTGAGTTTGCGGAATGCCATATCAAAGGCTTCGGGGTCGGGTTTATGCTTGGTAACACTGTCTTTGGCGATAACCCGCTCCTCCGGGAAGTGGCACCTCAGGCCTGTTAGCTCGTCCAGGAAGATGGTAATTTGCGAACGGGCGGCGGTGCTTGCAATAGCCAGACGTCCGTCAAGGCCGTTTTCTGTCAGCCACTCAATAAACTCTACCGCTCCTGCTACCGGTTTGCCGTGTTCTCGAAGGACGGCCTCATACAATTCTTCTTTACGTTTCGCAATTTCCAGGAGCAGCGGATGTGTTGGATCGAGGTTGCTGTCAGGCACTACGCCGGCCCGGAAAAGTATGTGCCAAACGCCCCATTCCAGTGAGTGCACCGGCGCTTCCAAAAAGCCCCGATAATTTTCCTCGGGCGTAATGGCTAGCAGCGCCGGGAGACTGTGGCGCTTGCCGGCCTCGCGGAGGGCCTGTAAGCGCGAGACGGCGTGCAGGTGGTTTTCGTGGTTGCCAACATCGAGCAATGTGTCGTCTAGGTCAAAGATAACCCCTGCGACATCAGAAAGTGAAATCATGGTGTAAGTATAGCATAGCGGATAGCGCCGAGCGTCCGTCGGGGGTATACTAGGAGGGCAGGAGGAGGGAACAATGCGTTTGCTATCATCATTCATCAAGCCAGTGCACGCCCATTGTGATTTGCCATGCGGAGTATACGACCCGGCGCAAGCCAGGATTGAGGCACAGAGCGTTAAGGCCATCATGGAGAAGTATCCGGGGCTGGATGACCACAACAAGACACGCGCCATTATCATTAAGGAAGAGCGCGCCGAGCTGGTAAAGCATCACCTGATGGTGCTATGGGCCGATTACTTTAAGCCGGAGCATCTGGAGCAGTATCCAGATTTGCACGACAAATTCTGGAAGACGATCAAGCAGGCCAGCGAATGCAAGCGCAGTCTGGATCCAGCTGTGGCACAAAAACTTTTGGACATGATTGATGAGATTGCTGCGATTTTTGCAGAGACCAAGAAGGCGTAGGCTGTTTGCGCTGAGAAAGGTGATGGGTGGCAGCATGCTGCCGTTGCTGACTCCCGGCAGCATCGTGCTGGGGGTGTGGCCGTTTCGGATTGCCGTTGGCGACGTGGTGATTATTCACCACGCCGGTTTGGACAAAATCAAGCGCGTCACCGATATGCGCGGCGATGAAATATTTTTGACGGGGGATAATTCCTTACACAGCACCGACAGCCGAGATTTTGGCTGGCTGAAGCGCAGTGTGGTTATAGCCAAGGTCATCTGGCCGAACGTAACGCACAGTAAGAAGTGAGGGGTCCGTTTTAAGTCGCGCTGCTGTCAGGGTTGCGGCAGAGTGTCCGCTGGCGAGGCAAGAGAGATGGGGCCGGCGTAGGCAGCCAGAAAATCTTTGGCCTTAGCCTGTTCTTCGAGTGTTTTTTGGACGACGCGGTCGATGCGGTCTGCGAGCTTGAGTATAAGATTATCCGGCGCCAGCAGTCGGCTGGCACGGGCGTTCATGCGGGCGAGCGCAGTATGCCGGGTGATTATTTGGCAGATGGATGGCAGCGTGACGTTCCAGAACTGTCGCTGCATGCCGGGCATGAGTTGGCCTAAGCGGTGCGTGCCGGGCTTGACGCCTGTTTCGTGCAGTAGTCTGGAAACAACATAGGTGATAATGCCGGTGCGCAGGTCCTGCTGCCAGTCATGCATGTCGTCGTTGAGCTGCCGGGCAGCGATGTAGTGTCGGAGCGCCAAGCTGATGTGCCTGATGCGGCGGTCGTTTAGTCGCATGCCTGAGGCAGCCAGTACCGCCAGCGGTGTGAGCGTATGGCCGAGTGAACGGTTGGACAGGTCGATCGTGCGCGTGTAGGGCGGCAGGGCGTCGAGAGTGATGGTGTCGCCGTCGACTCTGGCCCGGCAATATTTGAGTTCCCAGGCGTTAGCATTGTCTACGACATCGAAAACGTCTGCAGTAAACTTCTGAAACGCGGCATTGTCCGGCAGTGCCAGGCGGAAGTGCTCCACGGAGTACCTCAGCGCCGCGTTGGCGGCCGACAATGCTTGCGGGTCGCCCTCGTTGTCCAGAAAGTCGTCGTAGATAGTGTAGGCCGTCCAGCCGTACAGGTTGGCGGCACCAAGGCGTACAAAGAGCTCGGACGGCGCCGGCAGTGGTTTTTTTAGCGACTGGTTAAAAAAGTGGGCGAGCAGTGCAATTTCCTGGTCGGTGTCATTGACTAGCGTGCGCCGGAGCGCATTCCAGGTTTGTGCGCGCAGCACCGGAGGAACGGGTTGCAGATCGTCTCGGATGCGGCTGACGATTTGTTTGTGAAGCTCGTCCGCGTATTCATCCTGCCGTTCGGGTGGCGAGGTGCGTTGCCTGCGGGACGGGCGGCGGCATGCAGACAGCGCTTCGACGGCAAAGGCTGTCGTCAGGGCTGGTGCGCCGCTGTAGTGCGTCTTGTTATTAATGGCAGGGTCAATACAGAATGCTTCGGCCGGCCAGGAACCGTCGGGTTGCTGGGTGTCAATCAGCCGCTCAAGCGCCTCATCGCAGGCGTCAGCCCGGCCAAGGCGAACCAGTGACGTGACCGCCAATGCGGTCGACAGCGGGCTGCCCCACCAGCCGTGTCGGCGTCTGTTGATGATGTAGTGGGCCAGCTCGGCCGCGAGCGGTCCATCGTACGCGCGGGCAATGTAGTAGATAACGGGATACGCGGAGGGGTAGTATGGCGAGTGGAACGTACGGCTTTTGATAGCCTGCCCCATGAGTTTGGTAAGGTTTGGCAGCGGATCAGCCACCAGCTTTAAAAAGGCAGCAACGTTGGCATTTATTGCTAGATCGACGTCATGCCATATCGATGGCGCGTCTTTGGGTGCCAGCCAGGTGCGGTAGGGGCCGCCTGTTCGGGATTCGGCGGCGATCAGCACTTTTACGATATTGGCCAACGCCTCGGCACTGATGATGGAGGCGTCGTAGCGATGGAGTGCGATCAGTGCACAGAATGTATCGTCCAGATCGTCGGGATAAGGCAGTGTTTTGCGCTGCGGTGCCGAGGCGGCCCAGTAGTTGAACGACCAGTGCGGACTTTTTTGGGTCAGCAGCCACTGGGCCAGTTTGTCGGTTGCACTTGAGCAGTGTTCGGCAATTGCGCTCAAAATAAGCGCTGGCACAAAGGTTGTCTGGTAGGTGAGCGCAGGCGTAAACGGCAACTTCGTCGGGCTGGAGAAACTCGCAAAGTTGCCGTCGGCATACTGCGCCGAGGCGATAAAGGCCAGGCCGCGGTCGATTGCTGCACGCAGCCGCGCCGGTTGCATATCAGGCCCTCGGCAGAGTTACAGCAAAGCTGGTCGGTCGCGCCGGATTTGCGATTTTAATATTCCCCAGGAACTGATCCTCTGCTACCTGTTTAGCAACATACAAGCCCATGCCCATGCCCGTCTCCTTGGTGCTGAAAAACGGTTCAAACAGCCTGTTGCAGTATTCCTTCGGAAGGCCGCGGCCCCAGTCGTTGACCGTGATAAAGACGTGATGCTCGTCGCTTGCGACCTGCACTTCAACGGCACGCCTTTCTTCGATGTCGTCACGCGGTTCATAGTGGGCATCAATGCCGTTAGAGATAAGGTTGGCGATCATCTGACGCAGCCAGATGGGTTCGCCGTTGATCCGGAATGGTTTGCTGTCGGCAGGCGGCTGCCATTCCAGCGACACGCTGGCAAGTTGTGCTTTGTGCCGCAGCATCTTCACGACAGCGTCTATTTCGTCCACTGCATTAAAGGTGCGGATACGACTCTTGCCGTGCAGCTGTTCGCGAACGCGGACCACCATTTCGTTAATGTAGTTAATGCTTCGCCTAGCGCGGCTGACAGCCCGGGAGCGACCCTTTCCCTGCAGGCCTTCGATATCGAGTGTCAGGCTGGTCAGGTGATTGGCGAGCTCGTGCATCAGGGCAGTGCTAAGCTGCCCCAGTTCTGCAAAGCGGTACATTTGCTTGACCTTTTCGAGTTGCACCTCCTGCAATTCACGCGTCCGTTCCTCTACCTTAATTTCCAGCAGCGCTTTTTGCTTCCTGAGCGCTGCCTCAGCCCGGCGTGCGCGTGCGAGCGAACGGGCAGTTTGATAGTTGAACAGCCAGGAGACGGACGCAATGATGCCCAGCATAAATGTGAGCGCAACAATATCATCAGCACTCGTACTCTTTTGTTTCCAGCTTAGGTCATGTGTGATGAGGCCCATTCTGTCTGCTGTCGCCGTGCCGACAAGGCAGGCGATTACCACCCCAAAACCGGCGAGCGAATATCGCGGTCCAAGCAGAATGCCGGCCAGTACAACTACCAGGCCATAGAGCAGAACCGCCGCCGGCAGCGTAACGCTCCAGACAAATCCAACGTAGAATGACAACGCAAGATAAATGCCCACCAGCAGCCATGCTGCCAAACGATACCGGCCACTGCGGGATAACCAGTAAATTCCGACTACTAGCAGAAATGCCAGCCATAGCATCATGATGCGGGACGCCAGGAATGTATCGCCGTGCACGTAATTAGCGGCTAAGTATAATATGGCAAGACCGATAATTCCCAAGGTTCCGGCGAGCAGCACGTTAAGTACTACCTCACGGTTCCGGATGTCCTCGTTTTTTTGCCGCGGGGCAAAAAAGGTCGAATAAGCTGACTGTAATAATCGCAACATGCCGAAATTATTATACAAACAAAATATGCAAGCGGCGCGCTGATTGCTGGCAGCTAGCAGCCACGGCGCACCGCTTTGCCTTAGGGATTTATTCTGCCAATCCCGGGCCCCAAGCCAGGCCCACTTCGGCTTGCGAAATCAAACCGTCTTCGACGGCTTGGCCGCTTCGCAAGCTTTCATCGGTAAGGATACCGATAATCGCGTTGCCCATATATCCCCCTTTCTGTTACATGCTGTTATATATCATCAAGCACGTAACCTATGCCGTACGCCGTCCTGATAAGCGGCGTTTTAAACGGTCTGTCAATTTTGTCGCGTAAGTGTTTGATGTGCACGTCAACGGTGTTATTCCAGGATTCCTTGCTGCCATCCCAGGCATGGTCAAGGATCATTGCGCGGGTCACCGGCCGCCCGCGATTACGGATTAGATATTCCAGAATATCAAATTCTTTTCGCCGGAGATTGATGGTTGCGCCGGCGCGTTGCACCCTGCGGCGGTACGGGTCAACAACAAGGTCGGCCACGCGGTATGCTTCTTGCGGTACGGTAATCGGCGGACGGCGGAGCAATGCCCCCAGTCGAGCGCGCAGTTCGGCGACACTGAACGGTTTGGTCAAATAATCGTCAGCACCAGCATTGAGCAAGGTCACGCGGGACGTAATGTCGCTAGCGCCGGTAAGGATCAGGATCGGTGTGTTCACATTTGCTTGGCGGATTGTCTTGCAGACCTCGAGGCCGCTTTTATCGGGTAACGAGAGGTCAAGGATGATGATGTCCTGGCCGCCGTCCAGGGCGCGCTGTAACCCTTCTTCGCCAGTCCGAACGGCATCAATGACAAAATTTTTGCCAAGCTGTTTTTTTAGTCCGTCGGTGAGGCTTTTACTGTCTTCGATTAATAATAATTTCATAATTGTAACGACGCGTTCCAAGGTTACAAATTAATCCTAGCAAGGGAATAATTAAATTGTCATTAAATCTTAATGCTGAAATTTGCCGATCAGATAAAAAATACAGCAAAACGACCTCTGTAGCCGCGGTGCAATGTAAAAAAAGCTCCAAAATTAGTGTTTTTTTAATGTTTTTGGAGCATAATCGAAGTGTTGTGCCCTGAGTACTGACATGAGCGCTCGGACTTTATGGGTGGGCATAGCCCGAGCGCTCGTGCCAGTGCCCCTTTTGCCATTCTAGTATACGCGCTCATGGCCCGCGCGACAACCATTTTTCGATGCGGATACACGGGTCTTATGAGACGGGTGTGGATTTTTAGACGTAGGGAAGTGTATCGAATGTGGAGTACTTTTCGTTTAGCCCATTAAGTGTTGCCATGTCGTCGGGGTCGAGCTCAAAGTCGAAGATGCCGAGGTTCTCCCGAAGGTGTTCTTCTTTGTTGGCTTTCGGGATGGGCACAGTGCCCAGTTGCAGGCACCAGCGCAGCAGAATCTGCGCCGGTGTTTTGCCGTACATCTTCGCCAGGTCGGTAATGGTAGGATCGCCCAGTCGTTCGGTCCGCGTTAATGGGCTGTAGGCCTGAATGATAATCCCCTCCTGCTTGCAGAACGCCAGCATGTCTTCGCTGTGGCCAAACGGCGACCATTCAATCTGGTTGACTGCCGGCACCTCGCCGGTAGCGTTGATGAGCTCCTGTATCTGGTCAACCGAATAGTTGCTTACACCGATATCGCGGGTCAGGCCGTCCACTTTGGCCTGTATCAGCTGGTCCCAGAGTTCCACCCCGGCGCCCGAGCGCGGCGGACGATGGATGAGCACAAGATCAACGTAATCCTGACCCAGTTCTTCCAGGTTGTACTGGAGGGCTTCGTAGGCATCCTCATCAGTATCCTCGACCTTGGTTTGCAGGTAGATTTGCTCGCGGTCAACGCCGCTTCTCTTCAGGCCTTCACCGATACCAGGTTGCGTGCCATAATCACCAGAGGTGTCGATCAGGCGATATCCAAGCTGGAGCGCAGCGACAATCGTGCCAGCCGTATCACGAGACAGCTGCCAGGTGCCCAGGCCCATAACAGGCATACGATTGCCGGTGCGCAATACTACCGTTGACGCCGCGTCCATCCACACCTCCATTACCAAACATCAGTATGGAGTGAATAACGTGCGGCGCGCCGTGAGATACCTAACGCTTGTCAGACTCTTGCTCTTGTTGCTGCAGCGCCAACTTGTTGGACGAGAGGTGAATACCGTAGAAGATAACGCCCAGGTACAAAAGGCCTGTGATGCACGACTGTACCATGTGTGTCGGGTTGGCAATGATCAGCCACGTACCGCTTGCAACGGTGAGGGCAACAAGCGCGTACGAACCGCGGAGCTTGGCCCTGCTCGGCGCAAAGTATACGTAAGCCGTGTAAATAATGCTAAGAAGTGCAATTGCGATGTGAAGTAGTAATACCATACTTCCAGTATACTCCTTATGGCAGGAAAATATCAACCGTAACCGCAAGCGGGAAAACGAGCAGCACGATCAGCGAATAGACGAACATCCGGCGCGCCCAGGCGACGCTGTCTGTAGCATTGAACTTTTTAATACCTTCCCAGAACCAGACAATGCCGAGTATCGACATAACCAGCGCAAACGTGTAGCCAGTGTAACCAAAGACGGTCAAAAGCGGCGCAAGCGGTATGGAGGCCGCAATATACGCCATAATGCGCGTCTTGGTGGTCCGTATGCCACGCACAGCGGAGAGTACCGGTAGTCCGGCCCGCTTGTAATCATCCAGCTGAAAAATGGCCAAGGCGTAGAAGTGAGGCATCTGCCAAACAGTCAGTATCAAAAAGAGTAGTAGTGCCGCTTCGTCAAACGTGCCGGTAAAGGCGGTGTAGCCTGCCGCAGCCGGCGTAGCGCCCGGGATGCTGCCGATCACTGTGCCCCATGACGTACGGCGCTTGGCAATGCTATATACAACCACATAAAAGAAGATGCCGATAAAGCCGAGCAAGACGGTCACCGGGTTGGTAAAGTGCCACAGGATCCCAAAGCCGGATAGGCCAAGGACGGTGCCGTAAATGAGGGCATTCACCAAGGGGATGCGTCCGGCCGGTAGCGCGCGCCTCTCAGTGCGCTTCATTTTGCTGTCAATGCCGCGATCGATGTAGTTGTTGAATACGCAGCCTGAGCCGATCACCATTGCTGTACCGGCGATCATGGCCAAAAACAGGTCAGGGTCAAAGTTGCGCTGTGACGCCAGCATAAATCCGGCGATCGCCGACATCAGGTTCCCGTAGATAATGCCGGGCTTGGCTAATTTGTAGTACAGTTTGATGGTTTCTTTCATGTTTTTGTGTCAGCCAGTCTAGTGGCTGTGTTCATCGGTCTGGTCATTCTCTAAATACTTAATCCCTTCATCTTCGATAATAAATTGCTCCACCTCCTCGGGCGTCATCTCGTGCACCATGTTGTACCGCATGTTGTACATAATCCACAGCGAGCCGATGACGAGGATAACGACGACCATAACGGCGTAGCCAAAAGTCATCAGGTTGAAGCGGGGCCGTTTTTCCTGGCTCATGTGCAGGAAGAACAGGAGCTGCACCAGGAGCTGCGCGATTGCCAGCGCGGTCACAAAGAGCAACACACTCCAGCCAGTCATCCAGCCATTCACAACCGCAAAGTAGGCAACAAGCGTCAGCGCCACGGACAGCACGAAGCCGACGACGTACGATATGTACGAACCGTGTGTCACCTCGTGATCGTGCCCGGCTGAACGAGTTTCTGGCTTGCTCATACGTTAGCTGCTCCCATTAGGTATACGAACGTAAAGATAAATATCCAGACGATGTCCAGGAAGTGCCAGAACAGGCCAAGCAGCGTCAGGCGGCGGACATCGTTGGGTGTGATGCCTTTTTGTGCCAGGCGCACCATCATAACAATCATCCAGAGCAGGCCCACGGCAATGTGCGCGCCGTGCGTGCCAACAAGGGTAAAGAACGAGCTCATGAATGCGTTGGCGTGCCAGGCCAGGCCTTCGTGTACAAGTTTATTAAACTCATACAGCTCCATGCCTAAGAAGCCGGCGCCCAGGAGGAATGTGATGATAAACCAGCTAAGCGCCAGCGCCCTCTTGCCGCTGCGGATCGCCAGCATGGCCAGCCCGACCGTAAAGCTGCTGGTGAGCAGTAGCATGGTTTCGGTGAGGACAAACGGCATGCTGAAGATTTCGCCGGCTGTCGGTCCGCCCCAAGTGTTGTCGCGCAGCACTGCGTATGTGGCAAACAACGCGGCAAACAGCACCAGGTCGGTCATTAGGTACGTCCAAAAGCCAAAGTAGGTCTTGTGGTAGGTGTGCGTCTGGTGCTCGGCTTCTAGTGCTGGTGCTATTTTGAGCTCACTCATGCGGCACTTCCTTTCAAATGGGCAGCTTCCATTCGTTTTAGTTCGTCGGCGGTTATAACATATTCGGTATCGTCGCTAGTCGCCCGGATAATGAGCGTGACAATCGCGCCAACGAGGCCAATGATAACCAACGGCCATATCTTCCAGACGATAGCAAAGCCAGAGAGCAAGGCAAACCCGCCGATGATAATCCCGGCCGCCGAATTTTTGGGCATAAGGATGTCCACGTATTTGGGTTTTTCGGCCTCTTTCTTGTGGCTGTGCTTTTGGTGCCAGAACGGGTCAATCCTGTCAACCACGGGCGTAACGGCAAAGTTGTAGTGCGGCGGCGGCGAGGTGGTTGACCACTCCAGCGTGCGGCCGTCCCACGGGTCGCCGGTGGTGTCCAGATTTTTCTTGCGTTGGATGATGCTGACAATAATTTGCAGCACCTGGGTAAGCACGCCGGTGATAATAATCACCACGCCGACGGCGGCTACGGCAAACAGCCACTGCCAGCCCAAGGACGGGTCGTAGTGGTCAAGCCGGCGCGTAGCGCCCATCAGTCCCAGGATGTACAGCGGACCGAAGGCCACCACGAAGCCGATCGCCCACAAGCTCGCCGCAATCTTACCAAGCGTGTCGTTCAGCTTAAATCCGGCAAACTTGGGGAACCAGTAGGTAATGCCGGCCATAAAACCGAACACTACGCCGCCGATGATGGTGTTGTGGAAGTGTGCCACCAGGAACAGGCTGTTGTGCACCTGGAAGTCAATGGCCGGCACAGCCAACATCACACCAGTAGCGCCGCCCATGGTAAAGACCAGCACAAAGGCCATGAACCACCACATGGGTGAGGCAAACTTAATTCGTCCGCGGTACATCGTAAACAGCCAGTTGAAAATCTTGACGCCTGTTGGCACGGCAATTGCCATGGTTGCGATGCCAAAGAAGGCGTTTACGTCACCGCCTGCGCCCATGGTAAAGAAGTGGTGCAGCCACACGATGTACGACAGGAACGTAATGGCCACCAGCGCAAACACCATCGAGGTGTAACCAAATAGCCGCTTGCGCGAGAACACCGGCACGATTTCAGAGAAGATACCAAAGGCAGGTAGCACCAGGATGTACACCTCAGGGTGACCCCACGCCCAGATGAGGTTGATGTACATCATCGGGTCGCCGCCAAAGTCAGACGTAAAGAAGTGCATGCCAAACAAGCGGTCAAGCGACAACATTGCCAGCGTGGCGGTCAGAATCGGGAACGCAAACATGACAAGCACCATGCTGCACAGCACGCTCCAGGCAAAGATTGGCATCTTCATAAGGCTCATGCCTGGCGCACGCATCTTGAGGATGGTGACGAAGAAGTTGATGCCAGACAGAAGTGAACCGATACCGGATATCTGCAGCGTCCATATCCAGTAGTCCACGCCAACACCCGGACTATACTCAATGCCTGACAGCGGCGGATACGCCAGCCAGCCGGTCGCCGCAAACTCGCCAAAAACGAGCGAGAGGTTCATGAGTATCATGCCGGCGGTAAACAGCCAGAAGCTCACTGAATTCATGAACGGGAAGGCAACGTCGCGCGCGCCCAGCTGCATGGGCAGCACCAGGTTGATGATGCCGAACATCAGGCCCATGGCCAGGAAGAAGATCATGATGGTGCCGTGCGCCGTAAATACCTGCTGGAAGTGTTCGGAAGTCATGACGCCGTTTAGGTCAGTGGTGGCCAGCGCCTGTTGTGCGCGCATAAAGATGGCGTCGGCCAGCCCGCGCAGGCCCATGAGCGCGGCGACAATGATGTACATAATGCCGATTTTCTTCGGGTCAAGCGACGTCAGCCATTCTTTCCAGATGTAGATAGCTGTCTTCTTGATCCACTGCCAGCCCTTAAAGTACATCAAAGCGCCAAAGATCAGCAGACCGCCAACAACGGCCGTCAGGCCAAGGACAAACGGCGGTGGCAAAATGTCGAACTTTGGTTCGACCAGCGTTTCGTGGTGTGCTCCCCCGTGTGCGAAAAATCTACCTAGCAGATTCCACATAATACCTTCAGCCTAGCGGCCGCTCCCTCCGTGGTCATGGCCGCCCGCATGCTCGCCTTCCTTAGACGAGCCTGCTGGCGCCATGTACTTCATTACAATTGTACGATGCAGGTCTTCTTTTGCCAAAACGTACTCGGTGGTGTGGACGTGGCTCGACGGCTTGGCAAGCTCCTCATACTCGGCGAGATCAAGCTCGTTTGTAGATTTCTGTATGCCTGCCACCCACTTGATAAAGTCCGCGGGCTCCACAGCCTCGGCCACAAATTTCATATCCGCAAAGCCGGCACCGCTGATGTTGGCCGACATGCCGTTATACTTGCCGACCTCATTCGCCACCAGATGGAGCTTGGTGGTCATACCGTTCATGGAGTAGATTTGGCTGCCGAGCGCCGGGATCCAGAACGAGTTCATGGGCGCGTCAGACGTGATCTCAAAGGTCACCGGCACATCTTTCGGCATTTGGAAGTAGTTGACGGTGGCTATCTTTTGCTCCGGATAAATAAACAGCCACTTCCATTGCAGCGATACGACTTGTATGGTCAGCGGCTTTTTATTTGAATCAATTGGACGGAACGGGTCCAGGCTATGCGAGGTGCGCCAGGTGACAACCGACAGAATCAGGATGATGACAAGCGGTACACCCCACATCAGCCCCTCGATAACGTGGCTTTTTGCCCACTCAGGCGCGTGGCGCGAGGTCTTGTGATGTTCACGGTACCGCCAGGCAAATAAAATCGTCATTGCGTACACCGGCACAATGACAAAAAGGCTCAAGATAACGGTAAAGATAATAAGATTGCGCTGTTCGTGTGCGATCAGGCCTTTCGGGTCGAGTACGGGAATGTTAACCGATTGCAAAAACAGTGCCAGCGCGGCTAGCAGCGCCAACCCTACCACTATCGCAGCCGCAATCTTAAGCTTTTTCCGCATACTTTAAGCCCATTCTTACCACCCAGTATAGCAGCTTGGTTAGATTTTTCACATGTATCCCGCATCACACTTTCCACACAATCCTAATTTTCGATGCTATAGCATCAAAAGTGAGGATTTTCAGGAAAGGGGCGCCAGGATTGCTGTTTAGCGCGTGGTTGCGAACGGCATGTAGTGCAGGGGCGAATCCATGGCAGGGTCGGGCATGACCAACCCGATTTTCTTTGGGTCTTCGCCGGGTTTGTAGAAGAACAGGTCATCGCTGGACATCGCCCATGCCTTTTGCACCGGTTCGAGGATGCGCCAGGCAGCGATGGTTTCTTCGCTGGTGGTGAAGAGTGCACGGTTGGAGAGCATGGCATCGGCCAGCACGCGCTCATAGGCATCCGGCAGCTGCGAAAAGTGCTGTTCGTAGGCGACATTGAGCGGCAGTTCCTGTAGTTCGTGCTCATGCCCAGGCTTTTTGACCCACATGTGCAGCGTGACGCCCTCGTTCGGCTGGACACGCATGACCAGTTCGTTGGCGTGCAGGGAATCTTCCTGGCGATAGCGGATGCGGATTTCGGTGCGCTTTTGGTCCAGTGCCTTGCCGGTGGTGAGCGTGATCGGTACGCCCTGCCAGCGCCAGTCGCGCGAGTACAACGTCATGGAAACGTACGTTTCGACTGTGCTATCAGGGTTGCCAACTTCCTCGCGGTAGCCAATGTACTGGCCGCGCTGCACCTGTTCCTCGATGTAGCGCGGCGGTTCAATGGCGCTCAGCGCGCGCAGGCGCAGCTCGGGCACATCATCCCAGTTTTCGATGCTCGACGGCAGTTCCATGAGGATGAGCGCAGCAAGCTGCAATAGGTGACTCTGCACAAAGTCGCGCAAAGCGCCGGTTTGCTCGTAGAAAGCGGCGCGGCCCTCAATACCGATTTCTTCGGTTGCAATGATTTCGATGCTTTCGATGAAGTCGCGGCTCCAGGTGCGTTTAATCAGCGAATTACCGTTGCGGAAGACGATCAAGTTCTGGGCCATCTCCTTGGCGAGATAGTGGTCGATACGGTAGATCTGCTCCTCTTCGCAATGTGCGCGCAACTGCTCCACTCGCTCCAGCGCCGACTCCAGGTCCACGCCGAACGGCTTCTCAAGCAGCAGTTTGGTGTCGCGCCGCTTAAGCAGTCCCGCCTGCCCGAGACTTTCGATGATGGCGGGCGATACCTGCGGCGGCACGGCCAGGTAAAACAGGCGTTGGGCGCTTGCCTGGAATTCCTCCTCAATCCCGTCCAGGTGTTCGCCAAGGTTCTGGCAAGCCTGGACATCGGTAAGATCCATGGTTATGATCTCGGTTTTGTCCTGCATGCCGGAATCGTCGTCTTTCGGGAAGACGTTCGCATGCGAGGTATCGTTGGTGCTGACGCCTACGATGCGGAACTTTTCCGGCAAAATGCCGGCCTTGTAAATTTTGAGCAGGGCAGGGATGAGCTTGCGGCGGGAGAGGTCGCCGGATATGCCGACGATGACGAGAATAGTTGGTTGTTCGATAGTGTAGGACTTCATGCTAACCTTTGCCGTCGCCCTGTTAGGTGTGATCTATCTCACAGTATGACCGCGCCGGTAGTGGATTGCAAGTTGCTGTTGAATTACTCGCCGCTCTTTGCAATGTCGGTGCCCGGGGTAACATTGAGCGGGTGGCCGCCGAACTTGTTACGCATGCCGGCGAGCAGCTTGGTGGCGAAGTTGGTTTTGCCTTCGAGCGACGCCAGCCGGACATCGAACGAGGCCTTGATGGCCGGCAGTTCAATCTCGAGCTCCTCGGCCGTTTCGAGCGTCCAGCGGCATTCGCCGTTTTCGGCAACCTTGCCGTCAATGCCCTCGAGTTCCGGATTTTCGCGCACCACATCGCGGGTCAGTTCGTTCAGCCACGAGCGGATCACGCTTGCATGCTGCCATACTTCGCCGGCATCGGCCAGGTTGATGTTTTTATACGGACCTTCCTTAAGCATGCGGTAGCCTTCGGCCAGGCTTTCCATCATGCCATACTCAATGGCGTTGTGGATCATCTTAACGTAGTGGCCGGCGCCGGCGCCCTCGAAGTGTTGGTAGGCGCCGCCGGGCGCGGCAAGGGTCTGCAGGACCGGCTCGATTGCGCGGAATGCCGCCTCGCCGCCGCCAACCATCAGTGATGCGCCGTTTTCGTATAGCCAGACGCCGCCACTGGTGCCTACGTCGATCCACGCCGAGCCGGTCTCGGCCACGCGATTGGCGCGCCCTTCGGCTAGGCGATAGTCGGAGTTGCCGCCATCAACCAAAATGCTGCCTTCGGGCAGTAGCTCAAGCCATTTGTCCAGCTCGCCATCGACGTAATCGGCAGGGATCATCAGCCATATAACAATCCGCTCGCCGCCAAATGTAGCAATAATTTCTTCGCGGGAGCGCGCGCTTTTTATGCCATACCCAGCCGCCTCTTGTACAAATGCTTCATTCAGGTCGTAGCCGATCACCTCGTGCCCGCCTTCGCTCAGCTTGCGCGCAATCTGCATGCCCATTCTTCCCAGGCCAACAACAGCAATTTTCATCCCCCGTCTCCTTTGATTTACTCTTTGAATTTACCGCCAGTATGCGCCGAACGCGCCCAAAATGCAACAGGAGTTACTCTTTGGACAGCGCCGCCAGCGCCAGCGCAGCAAAGATGAGGGCGATGTCGCGGAAGGTGATGGCAAAAAGGTCAAAGTTGGCGAGCACAATACCTGCCAGCATTGCTGCAGTCACGAGTGCCGCATAGCGCGTGTATACACCGCTAAGCAGCCAGGCAGCCAGCGCGAGCTCAAAAACCGCAAATAAATTAAGCAGGACATTTGCGTCAACAATATCGGTCATGAACCCCGGCAGGTAGCCGACCCATTCGCGCGGATCTACAAATGACCCGATAGCGGCGTACAGCAAAATGACCGCCAGCCCTACCCGCAGCAACAGCTGCGCCAGCCCGGGCTTGTCCAGGAGTTTGTGTAAGGTTTGTAACATACAACTATCCCCCAATACTATACTTTGTATTGTATAATACTCTTACGCTTTACAGGGGGGTATGTATGAACAAAACAACTAGTGTCATCATTGCTGTGGTCGCCGTCGTGGTTATTGCGGGTGGTGCGGTCTTGCTCTTTGGTAACAATGATAGTGGCAATACCGGAAATGATACAAACACCGGCACCAATGAGCCTGCTGTCTTTGAAGAGAACAAAGAAGCGGGGCCAGGCGAGGTGGCGGCAACTCTGACGTACACCGAGCAGGGCTTTACGCCGACCCAGGTGACCATTCCGGCCGGCCGGGCTCTTAAGATTGTTAACAATTCCGACGATGCCATAGCGCCGTCGTCCGACAACCACCCTACCCACACGCTCAACCCGGAGCTCAACTTCCCGGACATCGCCCCGGGCCAAAGCGCAAGCCTGGTATTGAACAGAACCGGCACGTGGGGCATTCATGACCACTACGACGCCAGTAACCGCGCCACGGTTATCGTAGAATAATTTCTGTTAATTGCCGCCTTTTCGTTGCGGTTCTGTGCAAATGCGCTGGAAGACGTCATGCGGATCTTGCGGCGAAAAACGGCGATCCGCCATGGCGACAAAGAAGGCGGCAATGTTCGGCCGGTAGTTGGCCAGACGGGCGAGCTCGGTCAGGAATTGCTCCCTGATGGCCGGCGTCCAGATGTTTAGTACGTCGTAGTAGTTGCCAGCGCCGATTGCAGCGTGCGCAGCGTATCGGTTGCATCAAAGACAGTCAGGCCGAACCTGGCAGCTGTCTCTTGGCGGATGGTAAACAGCAGCCGGTTTTCGATATCTGCTATATCCTCACGGCCGCCGGTTTCATTGTAAATTCTATCAACCTCATATCGTAGGTTGGCGAGGTGCGGATCAACCGGCGAGTTCAGCCAGTGCTGGACCCAATCGTAGGCGTCGGCTTCCGGTAGGGGAGCCGTCTGGGTGTCTTCAGGGAGAGGGTCAGGCTGATAGATCTCTTCAAAACCATAAAACCTGGGTTCTGCAGCCCGTTTGGCATCCGCCGCCGACCCGGCAACACCGCCTGCCGCGCCGATGGCAGCTGCGGTAAGGCCGGCAACGCATCGCCGTGCAAACCGGTAGAGGGGAACGAACGGCCTGGATGGTGTAGCAGGAGACGGCTCCATGGCCGTATTTAAGCTCTCAACAGAGGACATAATCATACTATTATATATTATTTTCTAATAAAAGTCAAGATTAGCGTTTTGGTACAATCAGCTTATGGGAAAATACGTCGCCTTGCTTCGCGGCATTAATGTCGGTGGCAATAACAAGGTGAGTATGGCTGATCTTAAGGCTTGCTTTGAGTCGGCCGGTTACCAAAACGTGCGTACGTACATCAACAGTGGCAATGTGTTGTTCGAATCGCCGGAATCCAGCTCGCAAGCACTGACCGACAAAGTCAACAAACTGCTTGAGGAGCAGATCGACTGCAAACCCAAAGCGCTCGTGCTGTCGCAAGACGAGCTGGAAGCGGTTATCAACGGCGCGCCCAAGGGCTTTGGCACAAAGCCAGACAAATACCGCTACGATGTATTCTTCCTCTTCCCGCCGCTCACCGCTGAGGAGGCCGTAAAGGAAATCAGCCTCAAAGAAGGCGTAGACGAGATATTCACCGGCAAAGGCGCACTCTACGTCCAGCGCCTCATTGCTCGCCTCACCCAAAGCCGCGTCACCAAAGTCATCAGCTCGTCCATCTACCAAAACATCACTATCCGCAACTGGAACACGACCACCAAGCTGCTCACGTTGCTAAAATCTTAAACTTTATAACAGATTCATTTTCCGTATAGGCTAAGTTTTTCACAGTCCAAAAGTCTATCTTCCTTAAAAATAAGGCTATGCTTGATGGACGTGCTGGTGATGCGTATCCGCGCAGGGGCGGCGAATTGAGTGGCATCCATCCGTCGCTGTTGCCCGACCTCGCCGAACGCTATACGAAGGAGCGACTCGTGCATTTGCCAGGGTTGATTAGTCCTGGCGAAGCGCAGCAGCTGCTTGCCTCCACGGAGTACATTCCTGCCAGGCGGGTATGGTGCGGACTTGAGGACGTGTCATGGCATGAGCAGACGTTCGAGCCAGGCCATCCTGCCCATGATTTTTTTGAGCAAGAGCAAGCCAAGGAGCTCGTCATGGGGTTGGCCGGCCGGGAGTCCTACCTTGGGCTTACATCATGGACCTCGATTTACAGTGTAGGGGAGTACATCAACCCACACCGGGACGCCGCTGGATCTATTCAGCTCTTGTTGTGCCTGCAGTCGCCGCCCAGCCCTGCGAACGGGGGAGAATTAGTAGTTGGCGGGTCGCGATTGTTTTTGCGGCCTGGTGACGCCGTCGTCTTTGAAGCTACGGCGTTAGAGCACTACACTACGCCGCTCGTGCCAACAGTAGAGGAGGCAAATCCGCGCAGAACCGTCCTTGTCGGTAGATATTTTCTCGGGTGATATTCTGCAGATAACGGGTAGGACAGTCGGATAGAATAAAAATGCTTGACGAACAAGCATAGCAGCAGTAATATTCAACCAAATGGTTGAATTAACTTTCGAGACACCGCTGGACGCAATCTTCGGTTCGCTGGCCGATCCAACCAGGCGCGACATGCTGCGCCGGCTGATGGGTGGCGGGATGAGCATTGGTGAACTGGCCGCGCCGTATGATATGTCCTTTGCGGCCGTGTCAAAACATCTTACAGTGCTGGAAGAGGCCGGATTGATCTTTAAACGCAAAGAAGGGAGGAAGCGTATCGTATGTCTTGCACCGCAAGCCCTAGCCGAAGCTGATGCATACCTGCGGCAATACCGTCAGCTATGGGAGAGTCGTTTTGATTCGTTAGAGCAATATTTAGCCCGTTAGATTTAGACGATTATGTATTACGTATATGTCTTGCTGAGCCGGAAAGATAACAAACTATACACGGGATACACTAAGGATTTAAAAAGGAGGTTCGAGCTACACAATAAGGGATTAGTGTCATCTACCAAACATCGCGCACCTTTCGATTTAATTTACTATGAGGCTTGCTTGCACCAACAAGATGCCACGCACCGTGAGCAGTATTTAAAAACTGCTTGGGGTAAGCGGTATTTGAAGAGTAGACTTAGGAATTATTTTGAGATTAGTAATAACGGCCCCGTTAGATAACTTCGTATCTAACGGGCTGAAGGAGAATTAACATGGGAAAGACCGTCTTTACCAAAGACCGGGCAACTAGAACGCTTAAGATGGAGCGGGTGTTCGACGCGCCGCGTGAGCGCGTGTGGCGGGCGTTTACTACAGATGAGATCAACAAATGGTGGGGCCCGCGCGGCTGGGAAACCACATCCAAGCGCATGGATTTCCAGCCCGGCGGCTACTGGCACTTCGTCATGAAATGTGTCGACCCAAACCAGGGCGAGTGGTACGGCAAGGAATCGTGGGGCAAGGCAGTCTACGGCGAAATCGACGAGCCGAATAAGTTTACCTATACCGACTACTTTTCCGACCCCGACGGCAATGTCGCCGAAGGCATGCCAGCCACAACCATCACCATGGAGTTCATAGACGAAGGCGGCAAGACGCGCGTTATCAGCAGCACCGTGTTTGACTCAGAAGAAGACTTCGACAAAGTCATCAGCATGGGCGTCGAACAAGGAGCCGGCGAAACCTGGGACCGCTTGGCTGAGTATCTACAATAACCCCAACTATTAACTAGATCCCCGCCTGCGCGGGGATGACGAAAAGGAAGCATTATGCAAAAAATAACACCATGCCTCTGGTTCGACAAAGAGTGCGAAGAAGCCGTCAACTTCTACATCGACGTTTTCAACAACGCACCTAATAAAAAGGGCGAGTCGCGCATCGTGTCAATGCTGCGCTACCCAGAAGACTATCAGGTCGGCCCGACACCAGGCATGCAGGACAAAGTTTGGACGGTCGTCTTCGAACTGGCCGGACAGCGATTTATGGCGCTGGACGGCGGCCCGTACTTCAAATTCAACGAATCAATTTCCATGTACGTAGAATGCGAAGACCAAGCAGAAATTGATTACTATTGGGAAAAGCTCTCGGCCGTGCCCGAAGCCGAGCAATGCGGCTGGCTCAAGGACAAATACGGCGTCAGTTGGCAAATCGTGCCCAAAGTTATGAACGAGCTGCTAAACGACCCGGACCCACAAAAAGTCCGCCGCGTCACCGAAACCTTCCTGCCCATGAAAAAGCTCGACATCCAGCAACTCCTAACCGCCGCCGAAGGGAAGTAATTCATCTAAGTTACAATTGACCCCGACCCCTCCCGCCCCCAATAAAAAGTCAAACGACCGCCTCACTAACGAAGTTTTCCCACCCGTAAAGACTTAATACCTGCAATTTCCTCATTGCCGCCGAAGGGAAGCGCCCCCTTACCAATCTTGTTTTTCCTGCTGGACTAATCGAGTAACCTGGCTTACAATCGCGAGGACATATGGGTCAAAAGAAGCCAGTTGTTTACGCGTTTGTTGATAGTCAGAACCTTAATCTAGGGGTGCGGTCTGCTGGGTGGCGTATTGACTACCGAAAATTTCGTTTATACCTAAAGAACAAATACGGCGTTTCACAAGCGTTCATATTTATTGGCATGGTTGCCAATAATCAGCGTCTTTACACAGAACTGCAGCACGCAGGATTTATCCTGGTATTTAAGCCAACAATCCGTTACATAAAGGATGGCAAAGAAACAGTAAAGGGTAATGTTGATGCTGAGCTTGTGTTGTATGCTGCTGCCATTGAGTATCCAAATTACGACAAAGCTGTGATTGTTACCGGCGACGGCGATTTTGCGTGTTTAATGGAGTTTTTGGAAGATAAGGGTAAGCTTTTGCGTATATTAACGCCAAACGCCAAGTATTCTCAGTTGCTTAAGCCTTTTGCTTCGTATATTGTGCGCGTCGATCAACTCAAACAATCACTTGCCTATAACGAGCGATCGAATCAAAAAGACCGGCATCGGCGGTCGGTCGAAACCTTAGGCCTATCCGGTCCTGGTGATGTAAAAAGTGTATCAATAACGCGCGTTAAAGTCAATAGAAAGAACAGAGGTAAACGAGGCAGGGGAAGGCGTTAACTCGCCTCAGGGTTCCTTATCTAGACGTCTAGATGCCCATCATTTGTAGGTGTATCGTTTCTTCGTATTCCGGAAAGTAGCGGCCAATCACTGTTAGATCAAACTCGCGCAAAATCGACTCCGGCCCCTCCCGCTCGAGCAAAAACGCAAACGACCGCCTAACCAACTCCTCTGGCGTAATCTTCCCGCCGGTCAAACTCTGCCAATAATCTTCGTTAACCGTCACCTTGTATTGAAAATCATCAATAGCTACATTAAAAGAGAATGCGTCGTCTTGCGCGCCCCGCCGTAACACGATAGTACTGTGGCCATCCATGTGCGTATTGTAGCACCGGCTTGGCGCGCTTTTGAAACTCGTTAGTTACTGTTTAGCATGCGATTGTAAGGATCTGGATGTTAGTGAATCGAGGTTGTAATGATACCTTTTAGCTGGTTGGGATTCTGGGAAAGATCTATAAGCACGTGACTGTCCAGCGCATTGTGTGTCTCGAGTACCGTTTTTTCTTCTGGATAGAGATCGTCATCAAACCACAGGAATGGCTTGGAAAAATCGATAGCGTCTGTCTTGGCGTCGCCCCAGTCCGTGGGCTTAATAACACTAAGCATGTTAAGTATTTCAATATCGAAAGCTGGCTTCAGAACCTCACGCGTCCGATTGACGCCCTGCCAGCAGTGTGTGGTAAGCCAGTAGGTACTGTCCGGAAAATGATCCAAAATAAATCGTAAAAATTCGTCTGCGAACGGCGCAGCAGTTTTCTCATTTATCAGCAACACGCCGTCGATGTCTAGGTAGATGTTGGGTTTCAT
>ERZ777003.505-NODE-505-length-74397-cov-28.028006_pt1 | contig 74397 bp, 59 predicted proteins | sample MGYA00374956_ERZ777003 | MGnify/ENA primary metagenome ERZ777003 (study PRJEB29302, sample SAMN06268252) | bioreactor metagenome | isolation source: Joint BioEnergy Institute, California, USA | place: USA:Joint BioEnergy Institute, California, USA | collected...
CGCCGCCGGCACTGCCGGCGCGACTGCCGGACGTCGAGCGCGAGCGCGCCGGCGCCGGTGACGTGCTCGGCGTCGGCGCCGGGCGAGGCTCCGACCTGGGGGTCGCCCGCGGAACGGCGACCGAGCCGCCACCGGAGCCGCCGTCACTGCCCGACGACGAGCCGCTCGACCTGCCGCCGCGCGGCTGCGCCTGCGCACCGACCGTGACCGGCAGCGCGAGACTGGCCGCCACGAAAGCCGCCGTCAGGAACGTGGTGAGTCTGCGCATGTGAATTCTCCCGTCGGGGACACCCCGTCTTTCGATTGTACGGGGTGTGCAACTCCCCTGCCATGCGCGTCATGGGCTTCACCCGGTGACGATGGCCGTTGTGACCGTGGTGCGGTCGCCACTGCCCTCCGGGGCGGACGCGGCGCTTGCCCTCCGTCCGCTCGGGCACTACGATGCGGGTTCAGTCTTTCTTGGCTTCTCTTACCGCTCCACGTGCGTCCGACTCCGCTCTCATGACCAGCTTTCACGCGACGACCGTTCTTGCCGTCCGCCATCGCGATCGCGTCGTGATGGCCAGCGACGGCCAGGTGACGCTCGGCCAGACCGTCATCAAGCACCAGGCGCGCAAGGTGCGCCGGCTCTACCAGGATCGTGTGCTCGCGGGCTTTGCCGGCTCGGCCGCCGACGGCTTTGCGCTGTTCGGCCGCTTCGAGGCAAAGCTCGAGGAGCATCGCGGCAATCTCGAGCGCGCCGCCGTGGAGCTGGCGCGCGACTGGCGCATCGACCGTGCGCTGCGCCGGCTCGAAGCGATGCTCGTGGTGGCCGACGCGCGCGCGATGTATCTGCTGTCGGGTACTGGCGATCTGATCGAGCCTGACGACGGCGTCATCGGGATCGGGTCGGGTGGACCGTTCGCCATGGCGGCTGCACGGGCGCTCGTCCGGCACAGCAGTCTCGACGCACGGGCGATCGTCGAACAGGCGATGGCGATCGCAGCGGATATCTGCATCTACACGAACTCGCACATCGTCGTCGAAGAGCTGTGATGTCGTCTTCTCTGTCTGCGGCTTCCCCCGGGGGTGCGCTCACGCCGCGCGAGATCGTCGCCGAACTCGACAAGTACGTCGTCGGGCAGGCAGCGGCCAAGCGCGCCGTGGCGATCGCCCTGCGCAACCGTTACCGTCGCCAGCGCCTGCCGCGTGAGCTGGCCGATGAGGTGGCGCCCAAGAACATCCTGATGATCGGGCCGACCGGCGTCGGCAAGACCGAAATCGCGCGACGGCTGGCGCGCCTGGCGCAGTCGCCCTTCGTCAAAGTCGAAGCGTCGAAGTTCACCGAGATCGGCTACGTCGGCCGTGACGTCGAGTCGATGGTGCGCGATCTGGTCGAGATCGCGGTGAAGCTCGTCACCGAGGAACGCCGTGCCGAGGTGCTCGATCGTGCGCGCGCGGCGGCCGAAGAGCGGGTGCTCGATCTGCTGCTGCCGCCCCCGCCGCCGGCCGCTTCGTCGTTCGGGCCCCAGTCGGTCGAGGCGCGCGCGGCGCAGGAGCAGGCGCAGGGGACGCGGGAACGGCTCCGCGAGCAGCTGCGTGCCGGCCGTCTCGACGACAAGAGCGTGGAGGTCGAAGTCCGCGAGCGGAGCATGCCGTCGCTCGAGCTGGTCCACGGGTCGTCGATCGAAGAGATCGGGATCAACCTGCGCGACATGCTGCCGGGTGTCTTCTCGGGGCAGCGGAGCCGCCGTCGCCGGATGAGCGTGGCCGAGGCGTTCGACTATCTCACCGACGAAGAAGCGCAGAAGCTGATCGACATGGACAGCGTGGCCCGGGCTGCGGTCGAGCGGGTCGAGCAGGCGGGCATCATCTTCATCGACGAAATCGACAAGATCGCCGGCAGGGAAGGAGCGCACGGGCCCGACATCAGCCGTGAAGGCGTCCAGCGCGACATCCTGCCGATCGTCGAGGGCTCGACGGTCAACACGAAGTACGGCATGGTCCGGACCGACCACATTCTGTTCATCGCGGCCGGCGCGTTTCACGTGTCGAAGCCGTCGGACCTGATTCCGGAGCTGCAGGGACGGTTTCCGATCCGCGTGGAGCTCGAGCCGCTCGGCCGCGACGAGTTCGTCCGGATCCTGACCGAGCCGCGTGGGTCGCTCATCAAGCAGTACACGGCGCTCATCGGCACCGAAGGCGTGACGCTCGACTTCGCTCCGGAGGCGATCGAGCGCATCGCCGAGCTGGCCGCGATCGTCAACGAGCGGACCGAGAATATCGGGGCCCGGCGTCTGCACACGGTGATGGAGCGACTCCTCGACGAGGTGTCGTTTCACGCATCGGACATGGGCGGCGGCGTGATCCGCATCGACCGGCCCTACGTCGATCGCATGCTCGCCGACATCGTGAAGAGCGACGATCTGTCGCGATACATCCTGTGACCCGTCTGCGCCTGTCCGCCTTCGTGGGTGTCGTCCTGTGCGTGGCCGCCGCGGCGTGCGGCAAGAAGGGCGATCCGCTGCCGCCGCTTCGACCGGTGCCGGCGCGCATCACGGACTTCGAAGCGATTCGGTCCGCCGGACAGGTGGAGCTGCGTTTCACCGTCCCGTCGGTCAATCTCGACGACACGACGCCGGTGGCCATCGATCGCGTCGACATTTACGCGCTGCGCGCTCCGGCGGACGAGCCGCGGCTGCCCGCCGGTCAGATCGCCGGCGACCGCGACCGGCTGCTCACCAGCCTGCCTGTCCGTCGTCCCGAGACCCGGGGCGATGGGGCCGGCTCTGGCGTGTCGGCGCTGGTGCCGGCGCCCGGCGAGCGGGCGTCGTATGTGGACCGGACCGCGACCGACGATCCGTCGATCGTCGTGTCCTATGTCGCGGTGCCCGTGGCCGGGACGGGGCGCGGACGTCCCGGACCGCCAAGCGCCCCGGCGCACGTGCCGCTCGATCCGCCCCCGGCTGCGCCCGAGGACCTCGAGGCGACGTGGACTGCCACCGAGCTCAGGCTCAGCTGGACCGCCGATGCGTCGGAGAACATGCGCTACCGCGTGCTCGAACGAGGCGCGGATGGCAGCTGGCGCGCCGTGACGCCCGAACCGGTGACTGGCGGGACGTTCGACCGACCGGTGCGATTCGGCGAAGAAACGTGTCTGGCCGTGCAGGCAGTGCTCACGGACGGCAACGTGACGAGCGAGGGGGCGCCGTCGTCGCCGGTCTGCGTGACGCCGGTCGACACGTATCCGCCACCCGCGCCGGCTTCGCTCCAGCTGGTGCAGGAAGGCACGGCCGTCACGCTGATCTGGAGCGCGGTCGAGGCCGCCGATCTCGCCGGCTATCAGGTCCTCCGCGGCGAGGGGCCCGACGGCGCGATGGCACCACTCACCGGCGGACTGCTCTCGGCCACCACCTACCGCGACACGACGGTCGAGCCGGGAGTGACCTACCGCTACGCCGTGCGGGCGGTCGACAGTGCACCGGCGGCCAATGCGAGCGGACTGTCGCCGATCGAAGCGATTACGGTACGATAGAGCGATAGGCTCCTGAACCGGCCGCCCGTGGGGCGGTATCATGATTCGGCCGGCGCGTCGGTCGCCGGGCGTCGGCCCAACCGAGAACCGAGGCACCCAATGAAGCTGTTCATCGACTCCGGCAACCTGCGCGACATCGAGAGCCTGGTGCCGCTGGGCATCATCGACGGCGTGACGACGAATCCCTCGCTGCTGGCGAAGGAAAGCGGCGACCCGCGCGCGCTCATCAAGAAGATCTGCGAGGTCGTCCAGGGCCCCGTCAGCGCCGAGGTCGTGGCGACGACCTGGGAAGAGATGGTCAACGAGGGGCGCGAGCTCGCGAAGATCGACGAGCACGTCGTCATCAAGGTGCCGTTCACGCGCGACGGCGTGCGCGCGACGCGCGTGCTGGCGTCGGAGGGCTATCGGGTCAACGTCACGCTCGTGTTCACGCCGGCGCAGGCACTGATCGCCGCGAAGGTCGGTGCGGCCTACGTCAGCCCGTTCGTCGGCCGGCTCGACGACGTGGCTACCGAGGGCATGCACCTGATCCGCCAGATCGTCGAGATCTACGACGCGCACGAGTTCCCGACGGAGATCCTCGTCGCCAGCGTGCGTGGCCCGATGCACATCGTCGAAGCGGCCCGCATGGGTGCCGACGTCTGCACCTGCCCGCCGGCCGTGATCGAGGCCTGCCTCAAGCACCCGCTCACCGACATCGGCCTGGCGAAGTTCCTCCAGGACTGGGAGAAGGCGCAAGCAGCGCGGGTGTGATGGACCCGTTCGCCCGGCTCGCGGACCTCGAGCGACGAGCGGACGAAGGCGGCGGCGAGCGACGCCGCCGCCGGCAGCATGAGTCCGGACGGCTGACGGCCCGCGAGCGCATCGACCTGCTCTTCGACCCGGGGTCCTTCCAGGAAATCGATCGTTTCGTCACCCACCGGTGCACCGACTTCGGCATGCAGGCCGAGCAGGTGCCGGGCGACGGCGTCGTGGCCGGGCATGGCCTGGTCGACGGCCGCCAGGTCTGGGCGTTCGCACAGGACTTCACCGTCTTCGGCGGGTCGCTCTCGGAGACGAACGCCGCCAAGATCGTCAAGATCATGGACCTGGCGGTGAAGATGGGGGCGCCCATCGTCGGGCTCAACGACTCGGGCGGCGCTCGCATCCAGGAAGGTGTGCTGTCGCTCGGCGGCTACGCCGACATCTTCCTCCGCAACACGCTCGCTTCGGGCGTCGTGCCCCAGCTGTCGGCCATCATGGGGCCCTGTGCCGGCGGTGCGGTCTATTCGCCGGCGCTGACGGACTTCACGATCATGGTCGAGGGCACGAGCTACATGTTCGTGACCGGTCCCGACGTGATCAAGGCCGTCACGCACGAGGAAGTCACGAAGGAAGCACTCGGCGGCGCGATGACGCACAACGCGAAGAGCGGTGTCGCCCACTTCGCCGTGCCCGACGATCGTGCCTGCCTGCAGCTGATCCGCGAGCTGCTCGGCTACCTGCCCTCGAACAACCTCGACGAGCCGCCGCCCGGGCCGACGACCGATCCGATCGACCGCGAGTCGCCTGAGCTCGACACGCTGATTCCGACACAGTCGTCGCAGCCGTACGACATGCGCCGGCTCATTCACGCCGTGGTCGACGATGGCGCGTTCCTCGAGGTGCAGCAGCATTTCGCCCGCAACATCGTCGTGGGATTCGCACGGCTCGGCGGGCGCTCGGTGGGCATCGTCGCGAACCAGCCGGCGGTGCTGGCCGGCTGCCTCGACATCGATGCGTCGGTGAAGGCCGCGCGGTTCGTCCGCTTCTGTGATGCGTTCAACATCCCGCTCGTCACGTTCGAGGACGTACCGGGCTTCCTGCCCGGGGTCGCTCAGGAGCACGGCGGGATCATCCGGGCGGGCGCGAAGCTGTTGTACGCGTTTGCCGAGGCGAGCGTGCCGAAGGTCACCATCATCACGCGCAAGGCCTACGGCGGCGCCTACTGCGTCATGGCGAGCAAGCACCTGCGCACCGACTTCAATTTCGCGTATCCGACGGCCGAGATTGCCGTCATGGGACCCGAGGCGGCCGTCAACATCCTGTACCGGGAGGAGATTGCCGAAGCCGGTGATCCGGCCGCCGAGCGGCAGCGCCGCGCGCAGGAGCTGCGGGAACGGCTGGCCAATCCTTTCGTAGCCGCTGCGCGCGGCTTCGTCGACGGGATCATCCAGCCGCGGGCCACGCGTCGCGTGCTGATCACGGCGCTCGAGGCGTGCCGCACCAAGCGCGAACGCATGCCGTCGCGCAAGCACGGCAATATCCCGCTCTGACGACCTCAGCGTCCGTGTCCGTGCCGTGTCGATGAAGGTTCTCGTTGCCAACCGGGGGGAGATTGCGGTCCGCATCATTCGCGCGTGCCGCGCGCTCGGGCTTGGCGTGGTGGCCGTCTATTCGGACTGCGATCGCGGCGCGCTGCACGTGCGGCTGGCCGACGAGGCGCATCGGCTCGGGCCTGCCCCGTCGACCGAGAGCTACCTGCGCATTGACGCGATCATCGACGCCGCCCGTCGCTCGGGTGCGTCGCTCGTCCATCCGGGGTACGGCTTCCTCGCTGAGAACCCGGCCTTCGCCGACGCGTGCCGGCAGGCCGGCCTGACGTTCGTCGGGCCGTCGGCCGACGCGATTGCGCGGATGGGCGGCAAGACGGCCGCCCGGGAGATCGCGCTGGGCGTCGGCGTGCCGGTGGTGCCGGGGACGCCGCCGTTCGAGGCCGATGCACCCGAGGCCGAGATCGTGGCTGCTGCCGAGACGGTCGGATACCCGCTGCTGATCAAGGCGGTGGCCGGTGGCGGCGGCAAAGGCATGCGCACCGTTGAGTGGCCCGGGCAGCTCGTCGACGCCGCGCGCCGCGCGGCCTCCGAGGCGCAGTCGGCGTTCGGCGACGGCCGGTGCTACATGGAGCGTCGTCTGGTCGAGCCCCGCCACGTCGAGATCCAGCTCATCGGCGACCACGCGGGCCGCATCGTGCCGTTCGTCGAGCGTGAGTGCTCCATCCAGCGGCGCCACCAGAAAGTGGTGGAGGAGTCGCCGGCTGTCGCGCTGCCGCACGAGACGCGCCACGCGATGGCCGACGCCGCCGTGCGGATCGCGCGCGCCGTCGGCTATACCAACGCGGGCACGATCGAGTTCCTGGTCGATCGGGACGGCTCGTTCTACTTCCTCGAGATGAACACGCGGCTGCAGGTCGAGCACCCCGTGACGGAAGCGGTGACGGGTGTCGACCTGGTGCAGTGGCAGCTGCGCGTTGCGCTCGGTGAGCAGCTGACGCTCGACCCGGCACGGACGCTCGAGCCGCGCGGGCATGCCATCGAGTGCCGGGTGTACGCCGAGGATCCCGACCGCGGCTTCCTGCCGTCGCCCGGGCTGGTGACGTCGGTGACGGTGCCGTCCGGACCGGGTGTCCGGGACGATCGCGGCGTGACCGACGGCGACGACGTGCCGGTGTACTACGATCCGCTCATCGCGAAGCTCACGGTGTGGGGAGAGACGCGGGGAGCCGCCATCGCCCGCCTCCGGCAGGCGCTCGACGAATACCGCGTGACCGGCGTGCATACGACGCTGCCGTTCTTCCGCTGGCTCGTGCGCCAGCCGGCGTTCGTTGCCGGGGCGGTCAGCACCACGTACCTCGACGGCGTCCTGGCCGGGCGTCGCGAGCCGTTCGTACAGCCGACGGAGCAGCAGCTCCGGGACGCCGCCATCGCGGCGGCGGTCGCGGCGTGGCGGGCGCGCGCCGACACCAGGACGACGAGCTCCGGGACGTCGCGCTGGCTGCTGGCGGCGAGGAAGGAACAGCTGCGATGACGGTCGACGTCGAAGTCGGCGGACGCGCCTTTCGCGTGAGCCTGACCCGCGTCGGGACCGCCGACGCTCCCGACGTCGTGCGCATCGTGCTTCAGCCGCTCGATGACCCGGACGCCGCCGACACACGCACGATGCACGTCGAGCCCCGCGCTCACGGACTCACGTTGATCGACACATCGGACGATCGCGTGATCGACGCGGCGGTGCTCGCGCGGCCTCACGGCCACTGGCTCGTGCAGCTTCCCGGCGTCGACCTGTCCGCCACCATCGACGGTCGCCGACGCAGGGAGCCGGGCGGGACGGCCGCATCCGGCGAGCAGCGGATCACGGCACCGATGCCCGGTCGCGTGCTGCGGCTGCTCGTGGCCGTCGGCGACACCGTGGCCGCCGGTCAGGCCGTCGTCGTCATCGAGGCGATGAAGATGGAGAACGCGCTGACGGCCGAGGCCGCCGGCGTCGTCCGCGAGATTGCTGTCGAAGAAGGGATGTCGGTCGAGGCCGGCCGCCTGCTGCTCCGCATCGAGTGAGTGCGAGCGTCGACGCCGGCCACGGTCCGGGGACCGTGGCCCCTACGATAAGCTGAAACCGTGAGCGAGCCCACGCCGCCGCGCGACGTCGCCGTGCCGGAAGCGTCCCCGCCGGATCCGCCCGGGCGCGAGTCCCGCCGTCGGATCGTGCAGCGGTGGGCGCGTCGGCTGCTGGCGGTCGTCGTCGCGCTCGTGGCCGCGGTCGTCGTCACCTTCTTCAGTATCGATCTCGGCCGGCTGCCGCAGCTGGTGGAGCTGGCCGAGCGCCACGGCGGCAACTACCTCCGCCGCCCGCTGCACATCGGCCGCATCTCGGCGCGCATCACCCCGGGCGCGTTCGTCGTCGAAGACATTGTCATCGAAGGGCGCCGGCCGGAAGACGAGCCGTTCATGCGCATCGGCCGCGTCCGCGTCAACGTGCCGTGGTGGACGCTGTTCCGGCGCGAGCTGCACCTGAACGTCAGGCTCGACGACTGGGCCATGCGGATCGAGACGTGGGCCGACGGGCACAACATGCCGCGGCTCGTGCCCGAGCGTCGCGAGCCGAGCGGGCCGCGCCGGTTCACGACGACGGTCGACTACGTCTACGCGCACGGCGGACGGTTCACGTTCGTCGACCATGTCACCCCCTGGAGCGTCGACGCCCCGAACCTGACGTTCGACTTCGTCCGCTCGACGGCCTTCGAAGAGTACGTCGGGACGGCGCGCTTCCACGACGGCACCGTGCGGATTCAGAGCTACGAACCGATGGCCGTCGATCTGCGGACGCGGTTCGAGCTCGACGGGCCCATCGTGCGCCTGCGGCACATCGATCTGATCGCCGACGGCAGCGTGTCGCACGTGACCGGGGAGATCGACTTCGGCAACTGGCCGAACCAGGTGTACCAGATTCAGTCCACCGTCGACTTCGCCCGGATGAAGGATCTGTTCTTCACCGGCGAGACGTGGCGGATTCAGGGGGAGGGCGACTTCACCGGCCGGTTCCTGCTCGGCAAGGGCGGCGTGCGCGACCTGACCGGCACCTTCTCGAGCCCGGTCGCGCGCTTCAACGACGTGGCATTCGAGCGGCTGCACGGCACGCTGGCGTGGCTGCCCGACAGCTTCAGTGTGACGCACGCCGAGGCCGACGTGCTCGGCGGTCGCGCGCGCTTCGACTACACCATCGCACCGCTCGGCGCGCCGACCGGCTCGACGATGCGCTTCGACGTCGACTACCGAGCGCTGGATCTCGTCGAGCTCGATCGTCTGCTGGACCTGCGCGGACTCCGCCTGGTCGGCACGGCCACGGGCACGCTGTCGATGCAGTGGCCGAGCGGCCGCATGGCGTCCGGGCGCCGCGGTACGGGACGGACCGTCATCCAGCCGGTGTCGGGCCAGCCGCTCGCGCCCGAGGAGCTGCCGGCCGCTCCGCTGCCCGCCGTCCGGGAGCCGGAGCCGTTCAATCCGGCGCCGTCGCCCCGGCCCATTCCGATCGGCGCCGATCTTCGCTACCGGTTCGAGCCGGGATCGCTGACGTTCGACGACAGTACGTTCGCGACGACGCACACCTTCGTGCGCTTCGAAGGGAGGATGGCATCGGACGGCTCGTCCGAGTTCCCGTTCCACGTCACGAGCCACGACTGGCAGGAGAGCGATCGGCTGCTTGCGGCGATCCTGACGGCGTTTGCCGGTCCGACGCGGGCGATCGAAGTCGGCGGGCGGGGGACGTTCGACGGCGTGATGACCGGATCGTTCCGGTCGCCGCGCATCGAAGGCCGGTTCGAAGGCCAGGCGATCCGGGCGTGGGACGTCGAGTGGGGGACGGCCCGCGCCGATCTCGCCATCGAGCGCGGATACATCGACATCGCGAACGCCCTGATTGGCGATCGGGCCACGGGCTGGATCGAGCCGGAAGGGCGATTCGCACTCGGTTTCCGCCAGGACGGCGAAGACGAGATCGACGCGCACGTGCGGATGGCGAACTGGCCGCTCGCCGATCTCCGCCACGCGTTCGGGCTCGACGACTGGCCGATCGCCGGGACGGTGGGCGAGGCCGACCTGGCGCTCACCGGCGAGTACCGGCGCATGTTCGGGCGGGGCCACATGCGGATCGACGAAGGGTCGGCCTGGGGCGAAAGCTTCGACACGGCGTCGTCGGATCTCGAGCTCGAGGGCACGGGCATCCGCATGAGCCGCGTCGAGATCCGCAAGGGACCGGGCCGGATGTTCGGGGCGGCGCGAATCGGGTGGGACGGGACGTATGCGTTCGACGCCGAAGGGCAGGGCGTACCGGTCGAACTGCTCGACACCTTCCGGCTCGAAACCGCGCCGCTGTCCGGGCAGATGCGCTTCCGGGTCACGGGCGCGGCCGAGTTCGACCGCCCGTCGTACAGCTTCGAGGTGTCGATCGACGACCTGTTCGTCGGCGCCGAAGGCGTCGGTGCCGTGAGCGGCCGTGCGGTCATTGTCGACAAGGTGATGACGATCGAGCGGCTCGTCGCCGCATCGAGCCGCCTGCAGGTGCTCGGCACCGGGTCAATCGCCTTCGACGACGCCTATACCGCCGACCTGCGGCTGCGCTTCCAGGAGACGGCGCTCGACCCGTACCTGAAGTTCGTGATGACCGACGACATCTCGCCGTACACCCGTCTCGTGGTGGGCGGCGCGCTGTCGATCACCGGGCCGCTGGCCTCGCCTGTCGATCTCGTCATCGACACCGTCGTCGACGACGGCGCATTCACGCTCTACGACTATCAGCTGCGGAACGACGGCCCGCTGCGGCTGCGCATGACCGACGGGCGGCTCGAGCTCACGGCGTTCGAGCTGCAGGGCAGCAACACGAACCTCGAGGTGGCCGGGGCGATCGACTTCCGCCAGCGGGAGCTCGGGCTGTCGGCCGTCGGCGACGCGAGCCTCGCGATCCTGCAGCTCTTCTACGAGAACATCACGGCGTCGGGCGCGGCCCGGGTCAACGCGAGCCTGACCGGCACGTTCGATGAGCCGCGCCTGACCGGAGAAGCGTTTGTCACCGGCGGGCGATTCAGGCCGTTCGGGTCGCCGCACAGCCTCGAGGAGCTCGACGGCCGCATCGAGTTCGCAGCGAACGCCATCAACCTCGACGACGTGACGGGGCGGATTGCCAGCGGCGAGGTGGTCTTCGGCGGGAACATTTCGCTCGACGGGTACGCGCCGGCGGACTTCAATCTGACGGCCACGGGGCGATCGATGCGGCTCCGCTATCCCACCGGGTTCAACACGACGGTCGACATGCGACTGCTGCTGACCGGGCCGGTCTCGGCGCCGGTGCTGACCGGCGCCATCGACGTTCTGCGCGTCGCCTACGTGGGGGGCGACACGGGCTCGGGCCTGCTGGGACTGACGGCCGGCGGCGGCACGGGCGGCGGCAGCCTGACGGCGTCCCGACCGGCCGCTGGAACCGGGTGGCCGCTGGCGCTCGAGATCCAGATCACCTCGCCGCGCATGCCGATCATCGACACACGCGATGCCAGGATTGAAGCCGCCGTCGACCTGCAGGTGCGCGGGACGTTCGACGAGCCGATCATCAACGGCTCGATCGACATCGTCGACGGCGAGGTGACGTTCAACGGCAACCGGTACTACGTCCGCGAGGGCGCCATCGATTTCGACCCGCTCGGGCAGGGCCCGATCTTCGACATCGTGGCCGAGACGCGGCCGCGGGTTGCCGGAGAGATCTACACGATCAATGTCGCCATCAGCGGGACGCCCGACCGTATCTCGCCGACGCTGCAGTCCGATCCGTGGCTGCCCGAAAGCGACATCATCTCGCTGCTGTTCGGCGGCATTCCCACGGTCGGAACGGCCGAGGAGCGATCGCTGCGGTCGGCGCAGGAGAGTCAGCAGGCGATGCTGCAGACGGCCGGCGCGGCGCTGCTGGCCGCGCCGCTCACCTCGCGCGTCGGTGCCGTCTTCGAGGCGACCGGCGCCGTCGACACGGTGCAGATTACGCCGATCTTCGCCGGCGACCAGCCGTTCCAGCAGCTCAACCCGACGGCACGCGTGACGCTGGGCCGGCGCATTTCACCGCGGGTCTACCTGACGTACTCGCGTACGATCGGCGGCCTGGAGGAAGAGATCATCCTGCTCGAGTACGACCACAGCGATCGGGTCTCCTGGGTGCTCTCGCGGAACGAGGACCGCACGTTCGCGCTCGATTTCCGCCTGCGGTACGTGTTCTGATGAGGGGCCGCGCGCGCACAGCGCTGATCGTCCTGCTGCTGGTCGTCTTCGGTGTGCGCCCGTCGGGCGCGCAGACGGCCGACGCGCTTGTCGGGCAGACGGTCGTCGGCGTCGAGTTCGAGATCGAAGGCCGTCCGGGCAGCCCGTCAATCGAGGGCCTGTCGGCCGTGCGCGTGGGCGAGCCGCTCGATCTCGACGACGTCCGGACGACGCTGGCGCGCATCGACTCGATCGGCCTGTTCGATCAGATTGCGGCGCGCGCGCTGCCCGTGCCTGGCGGCGTGGTCGTCGCGTTCGTCATGGCACCGCGCCTGCCCGTCACCAGCCTGCAGGTGACGGGCGAGACCGGCATCCCTCCCGGCGAGCTTTCCCGGCTGCTGCGCCAGCGTTACGGCGGCGTGCCGACCAACGCGCGCATCGCAGCCGTTGAGGCGACGGCGGTCCAGCTGCTCAACGACGAAGGCTACCTGGCGGCCCAGGTTACCAGCCGTACCGAGCGTTCGGGCGAACCCGATGCGGCGACGCTGATTCTCGACGTCGACGCCGGGCCGCGCACGGTCATTCGCAGTATCGAGGTTCGGGGCGACTCGCCCCGCACGCCGCGCGAGATCATCCGCGCCACCGGCACGTCGGTCGGATCACCCTTCCGCCGGCGCGAGATTCAGCGGGCACTGACGACCATCGAGGAGGACCTGCGCCGGCGCGGCTACTACGAGGCGCAGCTGACCCTGCAGACCGAGTTCGAAGACAACGCCGTCGACCTCGTGATTACCGTGGATACGGGTCCGCGCGTCGAGCTGCGCGTCGAGCCACGAAACGCGCTGCCGGGTGATGTCGAGACGTTCATTCCGATCCGGCAGCAGGGATCGGCCGACCAGGACCTGCTCGAAGACTCGCGTGCGCGCATCGAGCGCGCCCTCCGCGCACAGGGGTACTGGCGCGCGTCGGCGCCGTTTACCCGGCGCGTCGAGCAGGACGGCGCACTGGTCGTCATCACCTTCACGATCGATCGGGGGCCGCGCTACTACGTCGAGGCGGTCGAGCTGCCGCCGGGCCTGTCGCTGCCCGAGTCGCAGATCCGGGAACTCATCGGCTTCGAGCGCGGCGACCTGTTCGACGAAGACCGCTTCCTGGCCGGTCTCGCACGCGTGGCCGACGCCTACCGGCTCGCGGGCTACTACGCCATGAAGGCCGAACCCGCCTACGAGGAGGTCGAGCCCGGCGTGTCGCAGGTGCGCGCGTCCGTCATCCTGCATCCGATGATCACCGAGGGACCGCAGGGACGCATCCACGACATCGTCGTGACGTTCAGCGCCGAGCCGTCGCAGGTGCCCGAGGGCGACATTCGTCGTGCGATGGGGTCGGCGATCGGCCAGCCGTACGTGGAGTTGAGCGCCGCGCAGGATCAGGCGGCCATCCGGCGCCTGTACGCCGATCGTGGCTTTCTCGACGCGGCCGTCCGCGTACAGCCGTCGTTCAGCGAGGACGGGCGCGACGTGACGCTGACGGTCGAGATCGACGAAGGGCCCCAGGTGCTCATCGAGAATGTCTCGGTCGTCGGCAACGAGCGGATTTCGACGCGCGCAATTCTCGACGAACTGCGGATCACGGCGGGGCAGCCGGCCGGCGCCACCGCCATCGAGGAAGCGCGCGGGCGTCTCGTCGACATGGGCGTTTTCCGCCGCGTGACCGTCGGCCTCGCCAACCGTGGACCCGGCGAGACACGCGGTCACCTGATCGTCAACGTCGTCGAAGCGCCGGCGACGACGGCGGGCATCGGCGGCGGTCTGGAGGGGGGACTGTTTCCGCGGCGGACCGTGTCCGGCACGGTCGATCGCCTCGAGTTCGCGCCGCGCGGCTTCTTCGAGATCAGCCGCCGCAACCTTGGCGGTCGCAACCGCGTGCTCAGCTTCTTCTCGCGCGTCAGCTTCAAGCGCGACCTGGGCAGCGACGAAGAGCCGGCCGCCGAGGATGACGACGGCGGGTTCGCGTTCACCGAATACCGGGTCACGACCACGTACCGCGAACGGCGTGCCTTCGGCAGCGGCACCGACTTTCTCGTGGGCCTGTCGTCCGAACAGGCACGGCGGACGAACTTCAACTTCGTCCGCCAGCTGGCCAACGCCGAAGTGCTGCGCGAGTTCTCGCCGACGGTGAGCGTGTCGGGTCGCTATGCGCTCGAGTTCACGCGGCTGTTCGACGTGCGGATCGCCGAAGCCGACCGGCCACTCATCGACCGGCTGTTCCCGCAGGTGCGGTTGTCGATCCTGTCGTCCGGCCTGTCGTGGGATCGGCGCAACGATCCGATTGCCCCGAACGCCGGCACGTTCGTCACGGGCGACTTCGAGGTCGCGGCGCGGGCCATCGGGTCGGAGGTCGGCTACGTGAAGGGGTTCTTCCAGGCGGCGGGCTTCCGTCGGCTCGATGCTGCGGGCCGGACCGTGCTGGCCGCCCGCGGACTCGTCGGGCTCGCGCGCGGCCTGCCGCGCACGGTACTGACGCCGCAGCCTGACGGGTCGGTTACCGAAGAAGTCGTCCGGGACCTGCCGGCGAGCCAGCGGTTCTTCGCCGGTGGCAGCACGACGGTCCGCGGGTTCCAGCTCGATCGCCTGGGCGTCGCGGAGATCATCGATCCGAACGGCCTGTCGCGGGGCGGCAACGGGCTGCTGGTGACGAACCTCGAGATCCGCCGGCAGGTCGGGCGCCTGTTCGGGCGCGACATGGGAGTCGTCGGATTTCTCGACGCCGGCAACGTGTTCAGCCGCGCCAGCGACATTCGCCTGGCCGAGCTCCGGCCGGCGGCCGGGTTCGGCATCCGCTACAACTCGCCGCTGGGGCCGCTGCGGCTCGACTTCGGCTTCAAGTTCGAGCGGCGGGAGATCAACGGCGGACGCGAGCGCGGCTGGGAGTACCACCTGAGCATCGGGGAGGCTTTCTGATGAGATCCACACCTGCGGCTGCAGCGCTGCTGTTCCTGATGTGCGCCGTCGCGCCGCCTGCGGCCGGCGCGGCGCAGATCGAGCTCGACCGCATCGTGTCGCGCGTCGGCGGGCAGATCATCACGCAGTCCGATATCCGCCGGGCGCGGACGCTCCGGCTCGTCGACGACGTGTCGTCGGACCAGGCGGCGCAGCGGGCGCTCGAAACCCGCATGCTCATCCTGTCGGAGCTCGGTCGGGCGGCGCCGCTGCCGCCGATTTCCGATGACGATCTCGCGACACGCCGCGCCGAGTGGACGTCGGCTGTCGGCGGCGAAGCGAAGGCCGCGGCACTGCTCGCCCAGCAGGGGATGAGCCGGACCGAGCTCGACGCCTGGCTGCAGGACGATCTGCGCGTTCAGGCGTACCTGCGGCGCCAGTTCGGGATGCTGCCCGAGGCCGAGCGCGGCCGCGCCATCAGCGACTGGCTCTCGCGCCTGCGCCAGCGGTCCGATTTGCGCTGAGGCTGAACGCGGGCGGTGCCGTGCTGCTGCTGGTCCGGTCGAGGGGCAGCGCGTCGCGGCCCCGTCGAGGGTCAGGTGTTGCGAGGCGCGGCGCCAGTGCTGGCCCGTGCGCGGATGAGCTCCTCGTACACCTCGATCTGTCGACGCACGATGACCGTCCAGGCGAATTCGCGCTCGACGATCTCACGGCTGCGCTCGCCCATCTCCGCGAGCCGCGCACCCGCCTCCGCGGTTTCGATCAGGGCGCCGGCGAGCGCTTCCGGATCGTCGGGTGGCACGAGCCAGCCGTTGAGGCCGGACCGGACCTTGTCGGGCAGGCCGCCGGCGCGGGTGGCGACGACCGGCCGGCGGTGTCCCATCGCTTCCAGCGTGACGAGTGAACTGCCCTCGTAGCGCGTCGGGTGCACGAAAACCGACGCGGCCTGATACCAGGCGTGCAGGTCGCGGTCGGAGACGTGGCCGGCAAACAGCGTGTGCGGCGCGATGCCGTGGCGATCGACCGCCCGCTCGATCTCGCGCCGCCATGGTCCGCTGCCCACGATGACCCACCGCCAGGACGTGTTGCCGAGTCGTCCCGACCGCACGGCGCGTCCGACGGCTTCGGCCAGCACGTCGAAGCCCTTGTTGTATTCGAGCCGTCCGACGCTGAGCCACACGAGCTCGTGGGGGCCGATCCGGTGGCGCTGCCGCATCAGGCGGCCGTCGGCTGCGCCCGCCATGGCCGTCAGCTCGACGAGATCGATGCCGTTGGGCACGGTCACGAGCTGGCCGGGCCGGGGCTTCAGGTGGCGGGCGACCGTCGGCTCGAGCACGGCATCGGTCGCAATGATTCGATCGGCCCGTCGCGCCACCCGCCGCACGGCCCATCGCAGCGGTGCGTAGCCGGCGAGCTTCAGGCGATCCGGCCGTTCAGCCGTCGCCCCGAATTCTTCGAGTCCCTGCGGATTGAGGACGAGCGGAACCGGCAGCCGGCGCGAGGCTGCACCGAGCAGGCTCGCGCCAAAGCCGTGGACGATGTCGACCTGGCCGTCGAGCGCCAGGCGTCGCGCCCGGCGTCCCGCACGCCAGCCGTAGAGCAGGTACGCCGTCGACCGGTCGAGGACCGTCGTGCCCCGGCGATTGGCCAGCGGGAAGGTGAGGTACGTCACGTGCCGGACATCGATGCGCGGCGACGCGTACGGGTCGTTGTGCGAGTCGAGCCGGACCGTCGGCGGCGGCACGATGAGCGTCACGGGCAGACCCGCGGCCGCGAGGTGGCAGACGAGATCCCTGACCGATCGTTCGAGACCGCCGAAGCCGTGCATCGGCATGGCGGCGCGGGCAACGACGGCGATGCGCAGTGGCGGCATGTCAGCTGGCACGGTCCCGCAGCACCTCACGATAGACGCCCTCGACCCGGGCGACAACCGTCGTCGAGGCGAAGCGTGCGTGGACGTCGGCGCGGGCGGCCGCGCCGAGCGAGCGGCGCAGCGTTTCGTCACCGGCCAGGCGGTGCAGGTCGCGCGCCAGGCCGTCGGCGTCGTTCGAGAGCAGGCCGGTGACCTCGTGCGTGATGATGTCGGGCGTTCCGCCGGTATTCATCGCCGCAATCGGTGCGCCCAGCGCGGCGCCTTCGATCAGAACGCGACTGAGCGATTCGGGTCCGTACGACGGAAAGGCGAGGATGGCCGCATGCTGCATCCAGCGCCAGACTTCCTCACGGTTCTGCCAGCCGAGCACGCGCATGTCGATGCGCATCTGACGGGCACGGGCTTCGAGCTCGGATCGCATCGGACCGTCGCCCACGACGACGAGCGGCCAGTGAATGCGCGCGCGCGCGAGCGCCGGCAGCAGATACTGGACGCCCTTGTTCAGCGCGAGCTTCCCGGCATAGAGCACGTACGGCTCGTCGAGCGGCGGCGTCGAGTGCGCGTACGCCTCGTCGAGGACGTCCATGTCGATCGGATTCGGAATCGTGTGCAGGCGCTCGCGTGGAATCGCCGGCGCCCGCCGCTCGAGGTCGGCCGCGATCGTCGAGCTGACGGCGATGACGGCATGGGCCCGGGCGAGCGTGCGCTGCTTCGTCGCGAGGTTGGCCCGCATGTACGGGATGAGAGGTACCGCCGCCGGCCAGGCCGCACCGGCGCGCGGCCGGATGCAGCGCGTCATCATCCCCGCCGAACAGCCGGGACAGAGCGCCGGCTGCGTCGGATCGTGGATGAGATCCGACCAGTAGCACACGGGCCAGTAGTCGCGGACGGTGGCCACGACCGGACGCCCCGCTCGGCGCGCGGCGCGGATCGCCGGCACGGTCGTCAGCACGTGCTGGGCGTGAACGACATCGATCGGATCGCGCAGGTGTCTGTCGAGGAGGTACGCCGCGAGCCGGCGCCAGAGCACTTCGTTCTTGATGATGTTGCGGACGTAGGGCAGCGCCGGGGCGCGCTGTTCGAGCCGGACGACGGGGACCCCTTCGTACGCGTCTGTCGAGACGCCGGTCGAGGCTGCAGCGCGTGCGTGGACGACATCGACCCGATGTCCGCGCGCGAGCAGACCGCGGACGAGCTCCCAGGTGCTCCAGCCGCTGCCGCCGCAGCCGGGCGGGAACGAGTCGGTCACGACGAGCACATGCAGCGGACGACTCATCGACGACGGCGCAGCGCCCGCAGGCGCTTGTCGAGGATCGCGCAGTGGGCCGACCAGCTGAAGTCGCGCACGACACGGGCACGCGCGGCCGCGCCCATGCGCCGGCGCCGGTCGGGATCGGCGAGTGCGACGATCGCGCGATCGAGGGCACGCGGCTCCCGGGCGTCGTACAGGATGCCCTCGCGCTTGTCGTCGACGAGTCGCTTCAGGCGCGGCAGCGCCGGGGCGACGACGGGCAGCCCGACGGCCATGTACTCGAAGATCTTCAGCGGCGACCAGTAGAAGCCGAGCCGCAGCGGTGCGTGCTTGATCGGATCGAATGGCGCGACACCGATGTCGGCGGCCGCCAGCGCGGCCGGCAGGGTGTCGTGCGGCAGCGCGCCGGTGAACGTGATGCCCGGCACGTCGCGGGCCGCCGCTTCGGCCGCGTGGCGCTCGGGACCGTCGCCGATGAAGACGGCGCCGAAGCGCTGGTCGCCGTCGCGATGGAGCCGTGCCAGCGCCGCGGCCAGGTGTACGGCGCCGTGCCAGGAGCGGAACGCGCCGGCGAATACGCAGATGATCCGATCGTCGGTGCGCGTAAACGGCACCGGACCCGACGCATCGGGGCGGAAGTGGTCGACGTCGGCACCCCATTCCACTTCGAGGATCCGGCGCCGTTCGATCCACGGTGGCAGGATGTCGGCCGACGTGGTGATGAACAGGTCGGTGCGCCGGCAGATCGCTTCGCGCCAGCGCCGCATCGGCTCGACGAGCAGCGCCTTGTCGAGGCGCGCCTTGGCCGATCCCGGGTAGTCGATGATCGGGGCGTTGACCTCGAGCGCTGCGGGGATGCCGAGACGCGAGGCCGCCAGGACGCCTTCACCGCCGAAGTTGTAGTAGCGCTCGATTACGACGTCGGGGCGGATACGGCGCGCGAGATCGGTGAGCCTGCCGGCGCGCATCCAGCGCAGCTCGGGGCGCCCGAGCGGCGGGCCGAGCTCGTGCCAGTGCACGCGCGCATCGGGCCAGTCGCCCTCGCCGCGCTGCGTGACCACGTGCATCTCGTGTCCGAGCGTCGCGAGCCCGCTGGCCACGGCCTGCACGTGGACCGAGCCGCCGAGCGTGCCGGGCACGGTCTGATCGAGTGCCGCGTAGAGGATGCGCACGTCAGGAGGCTCCGCCCGGCGGGCTGTGCGGCTTGCGCAGCAGCGCGAAGAAGGGACCCGTCGGCACGCGGCCGAAGAGCAGCAGGTCGAGTTTCATCAGCGCGGTTGCGCCGCGCAGGCTCCAGTACAACAGGCCGCCGCGGCGCACCCTGGCCTGCGCCGAACGGCGCGCTTCGCGCACGCCGGCCGCCGCGTCGGTGGCCGCAGCAGCCGGGAGTCGACGCGCGGCGCGCCGTGACATCCAGCGCTCGACCATGCGCGCGACGACGTTTTCGAAGAAGGCGCCGACAACGGGCGAGTAGTACGTGATGCGCTCGACTTCGAAGCCGCAGTCGGCAGCCACCCGGCGCAGGTGCGCATGATCGACGAGCGGGTTGACGTGATCGGACTTCCGCAGCCGTTCCTGTCGCAGATCGATCAGGCCCAGCCGCTCGCAGAGCGACGCGAGGCGGTTCACGGCGCGCACACCCGCGGCGGGCCAGCCGTTCTGCCGGACGTGCGTGTAGACGAACAGCGCGCCGCCGGGCACCAGCACACGGTTCGCTTCGCGCAGCATTTCAATCAGCGCCGGCTCCGACAGATGCTCGAGCACGTCGAGCGACCACGCCTTGTCGAACTGTTCGCTTGCCAGGGGCAGGCGCCGCAGATCGCCGAGGATCAGGTCGGCGTGCTCGATGGCTTCGGGCGCGAAGTAGGGGCTGATGTCGACGCCGAGGACAGCTGCCCCGGTCGCGGCGTTCCAGACGATGGCCCGGCCGTTGCCGCACCCGAGATCGACGATGCGATCGCCGGGGCCCGGACGGAGGAACCGGCGGAGCATGTCGTTGCGGATACGCGAGCCGAGGACCGGCGGCGCAATGGCTTCGTGCCGTGCGTCGGCGTGCAGCTCGTGCTCGAGGTACTTCGTCTGCTCGGCGAAGGTGGTGCTCGGGCGGAGATCGAGGTAGCCGCGGCTCAGGTCGAAGGTGCGCCGGCAGGCGGTGCACATCATGGCCGGCGCGGAGCCGGCGCGGTCGAGCGGCGCCGTGCAGTCGGGACAGCGGACGAGGTCGACGAGCGCGGCGGAGATCATGCGGCCGCCGCCTCCAGGGCGGCCTCGAGCCGCTCGGCTCGTGCCTCCCAGGTGAACGCGGCGGCGCGCGCCAGCGCCGCCGCGCCAAGCCGTGCGGCCAGCGCCGGGTCAGCGGCGAGCGTCTCGATGGCGCCGGCCAGCGCCGCCGCATCGCCCGGCGGCACCAGCAGCGCGTCGACGTCGTGCGTGAGCACCTCGCGGATGGCCGGCAGATCCGAGGCGACGATCGCGCGGCCGAGCGCCATGTATTCGAAGAGCTTCAGCGGTGACGTGTAACGCTCGGAGATCGCGCTCGAGGTGTTGGGCAGAACCAGGATCGATGCGGCGGCCAGCCGGCCCGCGACGTCGGCCGGCGGCAGCTGGCCGGTCAGTTCGACGCGACTGCCGAGGCCGAGCGCGTCGATGCGCGCTTCGACGCGGCGGCGGTCCTGTTCGGCCGGATGACCGCCGATAATCAGACCCCGCACGGCGGGCAGTTTCGCGAGCGCCTCGATCAGCACGTCGACACCTTTCCACGGGTAGAGATGGCCGGCATAGCCGACGACGACCCCGTCGGCGGCCGGAGCGGCCGGCGGGGTCGTCTCCGGCGTCGGACCGCCGTCGGGGACGACGAACACGCGCGGGCGCTCGCCGAAGCGCCCGCGCAGCTCGTCGGCCAGATGCGCCGTGATCGTGACGTAGGCCGGCGCGCGGCGCCAGACGCGCGCCTCGCGCCGGGCCAGCCGCGCCAGCTTGGCCGGCGAGGGCGCCAGCTCGGGCCGGCCCAGCAGGCGCGGCAGTTCGGCGCTGACGACGTCGGCCAGGCCGTGCGACTCGTAGACGAGGCGCACGGTCGGGCCGGGCAGCGCGAGCAGCAGCGCGGCCAGACCGAGGTCGCGCGTGAAGACGACCGAACGCGCCGCGCGGGCGGCCAGCGCCGCCTCGATGAGGAAGCGGACGCGCCGGGCCGTCGGGCCAGGCGCGCCGCCGATCGTCCGGATGGTCAGCGAGCTTGGGCGGTCGATGCCGTAGAAGGCAAAGGGATCCCGTGCCGGCCTCGACGTATCGGGCCGCACGACGAGTGTCACCTCGTGTCCCCGGGTCGCCAGCGCGCGACACGTCGCCATCGTCTGCACACCGTTGGCGCGTTCGATGGGGAATCTGGTGTCTGCGAGATAGAGAACCTTCACGATCTCCTGGCTGGCCCGGGAGCGCCGGGGCGTGACAGAAGGGACATCCGGATCCGACGAGATCGGGACGCGTTCTAGTCTAGCCGAGAGGTCACTCGCGCGGCAGCCCGTAGAACGACTCGCGGTCGGCGAAATAGCGGGCGACGAGCCCGGGCATCCGCGCCGGCAGCTCGACGAACGTCGTCCAGGCGTTGTCGGCCGGGGAGAGGCGCTGGCGATCCATCAGGTGCAGGCCGAACTGCGCCATCAGGCCCACGTTCCACCAGACGAGCACCGCCAGGCCCGCGGCGACGGCGGCTCTCACCGGACGCGTCGCGGAAACCGCGGGCAGCAGGGCGGCAAGGCCGACCGTGAGCACGGGCGTCAGCGCGACGAAGCGCCGCTGCCCGAACGCACCGGCTACGGTCCACGATTCGACGCTGCCCGATACGTACACCTGCAGGGCGACGATGAGCAGAAGGAGCAGGGCGAGCCAGCGCCGGTCGGCGGCCGGCCGCGAAGCGGCATCCTCGCCGGGCGCCGTGCGGCCGGCGGCCAGCCAGACCAGCCCGGCGAGTGCAACCAGCGCGAGCGGCGTCCAGAAGAAGAAGCCGTGCCGGGGGGAGAAGAGTACTTCCAGGAAGTGCGGCGACGTCCAGGTCATCTTCCGTGAGACCAGTACGGTCGGGCCCGGGTGGCCGTTGAGCGCGGTGTAGGCGAGCAGCTGCGGCAGGTAGCCGGCCAGACCGGTGGCCACGCCCACGGCGGCGCGGACGAGCGGTGCGCGCCACCCGTCAGGATGGGCCCGTCCCGTCCGCCACGCCCAGCGCAGAAAGTCGACGCCTGGCGCGATGGCCACGAACGCGTCCTGCTCGCGGACCATCGGCAGCAGAGCCGCGGTGAGCCCGAGCGCGACCATGCCGCCAACGGACCAGCGTTCACGGACGCGCAGCCAGGTCCACAGGAAGAGCGCGACGGCAAAGGCCGAGCACGCGTGCGCGAACACGGGCGCCACGTACATGTAGAACAGCAACGGTGTCCCGAACCAGACGACCGCAGCGGCCGTCGTGCCGTTTGCTCCGGTCAGCCGTCGTGCGACGGCGGCCGACAGCAGGACAGCGGCAAATCCGTAGAGGGCCGAGCCGTAGGCGACGGCCGCGATGTACGGCCGGCTGAAGCCGTCGGTGATGCCGCCGGTCAGGCCTGCGGCGAGGTGGCCGGCGGCGTAGAACGGCAGCCACAGGATGGCCGAGCCGATCGGCGCGAAGTTCGGCCGCCGGCCCGCCTCGTTGGTCATCTCGAGGAACGTCGCGATGAAGCCCGGATTGCGGCCCGGACCGGCGTCGACGAAGTAGCGGTATTCGTTCTCGAAGTCGACGTCGCGGTCGAACGTCCAGGAGTGGAGCCAGGCGAAGAATTGAATTTCGTCCGAGGCGTTGATGCGCGTGGTGACCGCCGGCAGCAGGGCCACGAAGAGCAGCGGCAGGATCCAGCGGCCGGATCGCCACGGACGGACGCGCCGGCCGGTGTTCGGCTCAGAGACCAAGGCTTCGGACGACAAGACCCTGCACCACCTGCATCGCGTTGAAACCGGCGTGATTGACCATCCCGAGCACCGCCGATCGACGCCGAATGTAGACGATGCCCCAGATCAGGCCAAGCGTGCCGACGGCAATGGCGACATCGACGCCCTGGTCGACGTGCAGCGCGCCGAACAGGAGCGTGAACAGGACGAGGCCGACGCGGATGCCGCCGAGCCGCTGATCGAACCGATGCAGCACGAAGGCGCGCTGAATCTCCTCGCGCACGCCGCCGGCCAGCACGACGACCACGAGGAACACCGCTGCACGGCCCGGTGTGTCCATGAAGGTGAGCAGCGGATTGTCAGGCACCGTCTGCAGCCACGGGGCGACGGTCCGGAGCGTCAGGACGACGGCAGCCACGACGAGGAAGACCGCGGGCACGAAGGCAACGCCGAGCAGGATTTCGCGCAGGACCGGGCGGCCACCGACGAGCACGTCGGAGAGCCGCTCGCCGGTCGCGCGCAAGAAGAGGCGGATCAGCCCGATCACCAGCAGCGTGTCGACGAGGCTCAGCGTGGCGAAGAAGCCGAGCGAGAGCCGGTCGCCGTCGCGCGGCGACATGCCCAGCCCCGCGTAGAGGAGTGCGCCGACGACCACCTGCGTCGGGACGCCGCTGACGAGCAGCGTCTCGAGGAGCGCGACGAGACGAGGCTGCGGCGGGCGGACGGCGACGACCGCCTCCGGGCTGGCAGGACTGCCCGTCACGGAACCTTCGAGCACGTAGCCACTGTATCAGCCGGTCCGGCGCGTCCGCGCGGTGGGAGGCGTGGGCCCCTGACGGGCGGCCGTCCGGGCGGTGGTGAGACCGGAGGGGCGACGCGGTGGGGGCCGGGACCGCGGGTATCCGGCTGACTTCGCAGGCTTGGGCGACGGGCCCGGCGTAGTCGGAAGGCCCGGGGGCGAGCCGGGGACCGGGGCCCGAGGGGCGACCGCCGTCGGACGGGCATCCGGGCTGCAGATCTGAGAAAATAGGGCAAGTGGAAGAACACCCCGTAAACTCGTGCTCTCCCCAGCATCTGGAGGTCATTGGCGAGCGCCGACCCAAGATATAGTGGGCAAACGTCTTGACAAGCCGGACGACGAAGGGCGTATAGTTCGGCTTCCAGTTTCCGCCGACACACGGCGCGCAGATACGGGAAAAACCAGTCAGCACCAGACGCGGGCGCGCCCGTCCGTGTACGGGTTCCAGAGGTGCTGGTGAGCATGGGCACGCAGTCGGCTGCGGGCTTCGGGGGGACGTCGATGCAGCAGGTTCAACACGTGGAGACGACGAGCACCACGATGGCGCGGACCTTTGGTCCGGGGCCGTCGATTCCTGGGCTGGAGTTCGAGCGCTACTTCTCGCGGGAGGGCGTTGACCCGTTCGACGAGGTCGAGTGGGAGCTGCGCTCGGCGGTGATCACCAACGAGCGCGGGGAAGTCGTTTTCGAGCAGCGCGACGTCGAGTTCCCGAAATTCTGGTCGCAGCAGGCGACCAACATCGTCGTCTCGAAGTATTTCCGCGGGCAGCTCGGGACGCCCGAGCGCGAGCGGTCGGTGCGGCAGCTGATCGGGCGCGTGGTCGACACGATTACGGGCTGGGCGCGCGAGCAGAAGTACTTCGCGTCGGAAGACGACCTGCTGGCCTTCCGCGACGACCTGAAGCACCTGCTGCTGTACCAGAAGGGCTCGTTCAACAGCCCGGTGTGGTTCAACGTCGGCTTCGAGAAGTCGCCGCAGTGCTCGGCGTGCTTCATCAACTCGGTGCAGGACACGATGGAGTCGATCCTGACGCTGGCGCGCACCGAGGGCATGCTGTTCAAGTTCGGGTCGGGGACCGGGTCGAACCTGTCGACGATCCGGTCGTCGCGCGAGATGCTGGCCGGCGGCGGGACGGCGTCGGGGCCGGTGTCGTTCATGAAGGGCTTCGATGCGTTTGCCGGCGTCATCAAGTCGGGCGGCAAGACGCGGCGTGCGGCGAAGATGGTCATCCTCAACGCCGATCACCCCGACATCGTCGAGTTCATCAACTGCAAGGTCGAGGAAGAGAAGAAGGCCTGGGCGCTCATCGACGCCGGCTACGACGGCTCGTTCACGGGCACGGCCTACTCGTCGGTCTTCTTCCAGAACTCGAACAACTCGGTGCGGGTGACCGACGAGTTCATGCGCGCGGTGCTCGACGACGGCGAGTGGAGCACGCGGGCGGTGACGACGGGCGAGGTGGTGGCCACCTACAAGGCGCGCGACCTCATGCGGCAGATCGCCGAGGCGACCTGGATCTGCGGCGATCCGGGCATGCAGTTCGACACGACGATCAACGACTGGCACACCTGCCCGAACTCGGGGCGCATCAACGCGAGCAACCCGTGCTCCGAGTACATGTTCCTCGACGATTCGGCGTGCAACCTGGCGTCGCTCAACCTCATGAAGTTCCTGCGCGAGGACGGTGAGTTCGACGCCGAGGCGTTCCGCAAGGCGTGCGAGACGTTCATCACGGCGCAGGAGATCCTCGTCGACAACGCGAGCTACCCGACGCCGGCGATCGCGAAGAACAGCCACGCCTTCCGGCCGCTGGGCCTCGGCTACGCGAACCTGGGCGCGCTGCTGATGTCGCGCGGGCTGCCGTACGACAGCGACGCCGGCCGCGACTATGCGGCGGTGATCACGGCCATCATGCACGGGTCGGCCTATGCGCAGTCGGCGCGGATCGCGCGCGACCACGGCGGGCCGTTCCCCGAGTTCGAGAAGAACCGCGAGCCGATGCTGCGCGTGATGCGGAAGCACCGGTCGGCGCTGCGCGACATCAACCGCGCCAACGTGCCGCAGGAGCTGTTCGAGTACGCGCGTGAGGTCTGGGACGAGTGCATCGAGCTGGGGGAGCAGCACGGCTACCGCAACGCGCAGGCCACCGTGCTGGCGCCGACCGGCACGATCGGCTTCATGATGGACTGCGACACGACGGGCGTCGAGCCCGACATCGCGCTGGTGAAGTACAAGAAGCTCGTCGGCGGCGGCGTGATGAAGATCGTCAACACGACGGTGCCGATGGCACTCGAGCGGCTCGGCTATTCGCAGGACCAGATTGCGGACATCCTGGCCTACATCGACGAGCACGAGACGATCGAGGGCGCGCCGCACCTGAAGGACAGCCACCTGGCGGTCTTCGACTGCGCATTCAAGCCGGCCCGGGGCACCCGCTCGATCCACTACATGGGGCACATCAAGATGATGGGCGCCGTGCAGCCGTTCATCTCGGGGGCGATCAGCAAGACGGTCAACGTCCCGAAGACGGCCACGGTGGAGGAGATCGAGCAGGCCTACATCCACGCGTGGCGGATCGGCGCCAAGGCCGTGTCGATCTACCGCGACGGCAGCAAGCGGACGCAGCCGCTCAACACGACGAAGGAGAAGGAGAAGGAAGCGGCGGCCGTCGAGGCGGCGCCCCGTCGCCGACGCCTGCCCGACGAGCGGCGCTCGATCACCCACAAGTTCGACATCGCCGGGCACGAGGGCTACATCACGGTCGGCCTGTACGAGGACGGCCAGCCGGGTGAGCTGTTCCTTACGATGGCGAAGGAGGGCTCGACGATCTCGGGCTTTGCCGACGCGTTCGCCCAGGCCATCAGCTACGCGCTGCAGTACGGCGTGCCGCTGAGCGACCTGGTCGACAAGTTCAGCCACGTGCGGTTCGAACCGTCGGGTATGACGAAGAATCCCGAGGTCCGCTTCGCCAAGTCGATCGTCGACTACATCTTCCGGTGGCTCGCCACGAAGTTCCTGTCGCCGGAAGCGCAGCTGCAGGTGGGCGTCAACGTCCGCGAGGATCAGGTGACGACACCTGAGCAGCTCGTGCTCGACGTCGCCGGCACCGTGCCCGGCGGCGATCGGGTCGCCGGCAGCAGCACGGCGCCGGCTGGCAATGCGCCGATGTCGACGATCCAGAACCAGGAGGATGCGCCGCCCTGCTCGATGTGCGGCGCGATCATGGTGCGGTCGGGCGCGTGCTACAAGTGCGCCAACTGCGGCAACACGAGCGGCTGCGCGTAAGGCACAGACGCGTCAGTTGGACGGTGTCACACGGGCGCGACGGCATCCACCGTCGCGCCCGTCGTGCGTACGCGACCGGCGGATCGCGATGGCGCGTCGCAGCGGACACCGTTGAACGGGGCCTCGACGCGCTGGCCACGCTTTGCCCTCTTTCTCCGGCTCCGAGGCGAGGCCGGGCCCCTGCAGCGCGCGACGCGACGCAGCCGGCCGGGTTGCGGGGAGACGCACAGGCGGACGCGGTGCACCCGCGCTCGATTGGCGCAGCCGCGCGGTTGAGCGATCAGTCGCCGCTGCGGGTGATGCCGCGCCGGTTGTACAGGTACGACGCCACCAGCAGCAGGACGCCGACACCGAGCACGGTCAGCATGCGGTAGAGCCGATCGAGGCCCGCGATGTCGTGCGCCAGCACCTTGACGCTCGTGATCCCGAAGAGCGCGATCGCGAAGTAGCGCGCCGGCGCGTACCGGCGACGGATGCCGACGGCGACGAGGACGAGTGCGTAGAGCGCCCAGCTCACCGACAGCGTGAGCTGGGCCGCGAGCGCGGCGGTCCTGTCGATGCGCTGCTGGAAGAACGCGTGAATCTCGGCCGACAGAAAGACGACGGCGAGCAGGTTCACGAGCGCGATCAGGACATCACGCGGCCGCTGGCGCACGGCGGGCGTTCCGTCGGCGCGCATCCGGACCGCCAGCCAGCCGAGCAGGCCGATGACCAGCAGCGTCGCCGCGGCACGCGCGTTGAACAGGGGCATGTCGGACGCGGCGAGCGGGCGTTCCAGCAGGCCGAGCGTGCCGATATACCCGCCGAGGATCAGGGCGACGGCACACCATCCGACGACGTGGCTCCGTTCACGCAGCGCCAGCCACGCCAGAAACACGCCCTCGGCGACCCACGCCGCCGGGACCGCGGGTCCGTCGACGGCCACGACGACGGCCGCCGCCGTCAGGGCGGCGCCGAGCACGGTGAACTGCATCGCCATCCGCGGCGCCCGCGTCCGGGCAGCGAGCGCGAGGACGACGTTCCACATTGCCGGAACGGTGACTGCCGCGATGCTCCACGACGGCGAGTGCGTTTCAGCGGTCAGGTACAGCGTGAAGGGCAGCAGCAGGCCGTTGGCCTGCGTGTGCATTGCCTGCGGGACGTTCAGGGTCCCGCGTTCGTCAGCCGGGGCCGCGGCTTCCCACTGCGCGGCCAGGTGCAGCGTGTAGATCGCGATCGACACGCCGACGCCGGCCGCCAGCCAGCGAGGAAACGCCAGGTCCAGCAGCCACAGCAGCGCCGGTCCGCCCACCAGGAGCAGGACGCCGAGGCGCAGCATGGGCGAGCGGAGGCGCTGCGCGACGGCGAGTCCTGCCGCCGAGGCAAGTACGAGGTAGACCAGCCACGCGGCCGGGTGCCTCGCGAGCAGAACGATCGAGGCGAGGTGATAGGCAACCGGGGCGGTCGCGAGCAGGCCGATGGCCACGACGGCGCGCAGCGATCGATCAGGCGAAGCGATGAGATCGCGCAGCACGATCGTGAACAGTACGACGTAGAGCGTCAGGAACAGCTCGGTCAGCAGCCAGTGCGAGGCGTCGTACGGGCCGGCCAGCCAGGCGAGGACGAGGATGGCGGTCGAGACGTAGCTGCCCGCCGCCAGCAGCGGCCAGTCGTGCCGCCGCGCGAGCAGGGCAGTGCCGGCCACGAGGACGGCCATGTAGGTGAAGAGGGTCCCCGGCGCGTTGCGCTCGCCGCCGATCAGCACCGGGGTCGCGAAGCCGCCGACGAGCGCCAGCCCGGCGAGTATCTGCGACTGATGCCGGTCGGCCAGCCACGCGGCTGCGGCTGTCACGGCGATCATCATCGCGAAGGCCGGCCCCGCAGAGACGAGCGCGTAGAAGTGAAGCGCCGCGTAGATCGAGAGGTACAGCGTCAGGATGCCGCCGCCGGCCAGCGCCTGGCCGAACCAGGCGAGTCCCCGTCGCGACAGCCGGAGTCCTCCGGCCACCAGCGCCGCGCCGACCGCGAGGCCCGCCGCCACGCGCATCGGTTCGCTGATCCACCCGCTGTCGAACGCGAACTTGACGAAGTAGCTCACGCCGAGCACGACGGCGGCGAGTCCGGCATAGAGCAGCCAGCGGCTGCCAATGCGCTGCTCGAGATCCTCGGCGCCTGCCGTCCGTGCGCCGGCCGGCCCGGGACCGACCGCTGGCTGATCAACCGTCGGCCCATCGACAGGCCGCAACACCGACGGGCCGGGAGGCGCTGCGGGTCCGGTTCGGCCGCCGGTCGGGGTGCCGGGCGCGACGTCTGCAGGCCGGGCCGACAACGTGGCTGCCTGGAATGCCGGCGGCGCGGACGGATCCGGCGAGGGAGCCGGGGAGACTTCGGCCGGTGCCGACGCGGAGGTCCGCGACAGGTCGGCGTCGGGGGGGCGCCGATCTTCGAGCCGCGCGACGGCGGCTTCGAGCGCCTCCAGCCGGTCGGCCATCGACCGGGCAATGCGGCGCGCCTCCCGCGCTCTCAGCAGCGAAAGGATCGGCACCACTATCGTCAGGAGGATAGCGCCGGTTGCGAGCAGGAGTCCGATGAGTGCTCCGAGCACCTCTCCGGTTATCGGCAGCAGTGGCGTCCGGCCTGAGCGGAAATCCGGAGTTCACCGGATTGACGACGCCGGGAGCCGTGGGGCAATATGCGCGCGGTTTCCGACAATTCGATGCACGGCTCCCCATCTCCCCTGGCGCTCCCCCAGGTCGACCGCGAGCTGCCCCTGTACTTGCGCACCAGTGCGCCCGTCGTGTTTGCCGACGGGTTCTACGATGAAGAGCGGCACGGGCTCGACGCCTTCCGCTGGATGCGCGAGTCGGGCCGGCTGGCGTTCGCACCCGCTGACGTCCCGCGGTTTCTCGAGGTCTGGGTCCTCTCCGAGTTCCACGACCTGTCGCAGCACCTCGAGGTGTCGTGCGGCCCGGTCAGGGAACGGATTCCGCTGCTGACCGGCTGGGGTCGGCTGTCGCTGCCGGTTCCAGCCGGGACGGATCACGTCGCGTTCACCGTCAACCGGATCTTCCCGCGCGAGTACTACCCGGACGACTCGCGGACGCTCAGCGTGCGGATGCGGCCGCCGCTGCTGCACGAGGATACGGACCGGCACACGCACATCAGGCGCCAGTACGCCAACGCCGTGGCCAACACGCGCGAGATGCTCGAGGGGCGGACGGCCCTCGCCTCGACGCCGCCGAGCCTCGGCATCGATCTGTACGGCGTCTGCAACGTGAAGCCGCCGTGCGTCTACTGCGAATGGGACTTTGCCAAGGCGCTCGAGGGGCGGCACGTCGACACACCGTTCACGCTCGACACGCTCCGTGAGTGGGGGCCGTTCTTCGACAACAGCGTCAGCCTCGTGAACTGCTCGATCGGCGAGCCGTTCATGATGAAGAACATCGACGAGCTGCTCGACGCGTTCGGCAACGCCGGGAAGGTGCTGGAGATGACCACCAACGGTCAAATCCTCACCGACCGCAACATCCGGACGCTGCTCGGCCGGCCCATCGACCTCTACGTGTCGCTCGACGCCGGCACGCCGGACACCTACGCGAAGCTGCGCAACCAGCGGTTCTCCACCATCCTCGAGAACCTGCGCCGGCTCGTCGAGGCGAAGGGTGGACCCGGCGCGCTGCCGCACGTGCACCTGGTCTTCATGCCGATGCGCGTCAACGTCGGCGAGCTGGAGCAGTTTGTCCGGATTGCCGCCGATCTGCGCGTCGATCGCCTCGTGCTGCGGCCGCTGAACTACTCCGACGGTATTGCGCTCGACTGGGAGCGCGGCGGCTACCGGTTCGAGTACCAGCGGGAGCTGCTGCCGTTCGAGGAGCTCGTGCGCGTGAGCGGCCGCGCCGCCGAGCTCTGCCGGCGCTACGGTGTCGAGCTGGCCGATCAGATGGACTTCGGCGGCGACCTGGGCGAGCGGTTTGCCGAGCTGTTTCAGGAAGGCCGACAGTCGGTGATGGTCGAGCCGGGCGGCGAAGCGACGCGCGAGGCCACGCCGCCCGGCGGCGACGAGTCGTCGACGCAGACGCCGGACGCGTCGGCAGTCGTGGCCGGGCCGGCAGGAGCGCCCGTGTCGCCGCCGTCCGTCACGCAGTCCGTCGAATCACACGACGCTCTGGCGGGTCCTTCGTTCGACGGCCAGCTTGCCCTTGCCGACGGACACTCCGCGCCGATCGAAGTGCGGCCGGTGGCGATGCCCGCCGAAGCCGCGCGACCGTCGCTCGGTGCAGAGCGGAAGCCGGCATGCACCGAGCCGTGGAGGAGCCTGTACATCCTCCGGCGTGGCGTGCTTCCGTGCTGCTACGGCGGGGCGCCCATTGCCGACATGACGGAGTACCGCTCGGCCTGGAACTCACCGCTGCTCCAGGACATCCGCGCCGAGCTGGCGGCCGGACGGTTCCATGCCTACTGCCTGAAGTCGCCGGCGTGTCCGATCGTTCGCAAGTCGGTACAGGCGCGCGCGCTGCCCGTCCGCCAGGCGGTGTACGTGCAGCTGCGGCGCGGATGGACCCGCTTCGACCGGATGACCCGTGGCGGCGCCGGGCGGCTGCTGCACTGGAGCCGGCTCGCGGTGCGTGGCGCGCGTCGTGTCTTGACCGATCCCGAGTACCGGAGGCGCAGATTCGCGCGTCGTCTGCCGAACTGAGGCCGCGCGTCAGCCGGCGCCGGCCGATCGGTGGATGTCGGCGCCCGCGAGCAGTGCCCGGACGACATCGGCCGCCAGGTAGCCGGTCGATTCCTCCGGCATGAACGAGCGGATGCCCGCGAGCCCGTCGCCCGAGGTGACGATGGGCGGCTCGACGTGGCGTCCGGCGCGGATCTGCGGGTGGCCCGCGCTCGCCATCAGCGCGTTGCAGATGCACTTGCGTCCGGTCGTCTCCTGCTGATCGCCGCCCTTCGACACGAACACGTTGACCGGCTCGGCCGCGCAGCGGTAGTCGATGCGGCCGTCGGGCGTGACGTACGACTCGCGCAGGTAGCCGAGATCGCAGATGCGCGGACGCGCGGCGTAGACCTCGGCATCGGCCACCGTGCCGGGGACCTGCACGACCTTGAAGGGGAACCCCGTGGGCGAGGCGAGCGGATCGGTGCGGACCGGGGCGCTGCCGCGCCTGACGGCGAGCCGGATCGTTTCCTTCATGTCGGCCCTCAGGCCGGACTCTTCGCAGTAGGCGAACGCCGTGCCCACCTGCACACCGGCGGCACCGGCCGCCAGGGCGCGCTGCACGGCTTCGGGATCGCCGTAGCCGCCGGCCAGCCAGAACGGCACCCCCAGCTCGCGCAGCGCCGCGAGGTCCACCCGATCGCGTTCGCCGTACACGGGCTGGCCCAGCTCGTCGAACGTGGGTCTGCCGCGCGGCGGGGCATTGTGGCCGCCGGCCGTCGGGCCTTCCACGATCAGGCCGTCGACCCTGCCGTTGGCCCGCCGCAGCATGGTGGTGGCCAGCGTGTTGGAGGCGATGATGGCCAGGAACTTCGGTCGCGCGGGCGGGTCGATCGGCGCTTCGATGAAGTCGGCCGGCGTGAACGTCATCAGCGTGTCGTCGCCGGGGCGCGCGCCGGTGACGGTAATCGGATACGAGGCCGGCTCGAGCCGCGCGAAGGCATCGAGCACGCCCGGAATCCTGAGCGGGATCCCGGCGCCCATCAGGACGTAGTCGACTCCCGCGAGCATCGCGCCGAAGATCGACGCCAGGTGCGGCCACTGAATCTTCTCGAGATAGTTGATGCCCACCGGGTGGCCGTGCCCCTCCTTTGCGAGCCACACCTCGACGAAGTTGGCGACGATGCACAGCTCGACCAGATCGCGGGGCGGGTGGAGACTCCACATCGGCAGCGGGCGGTAGCTGGCCGTGAGCGGTCGACCGCCGGCGATGAAGTAGCGATCGAGAACGCGCGCGGCCATGTCGGGAAACGGGAATGCCGCGAGCGCGCGCCGCATATGGCCCTCGGGGTCGCCGTCCTGCAGGCGCCGCGCAAGTACCTGATCGAGCGCGGTGCCGGACACGACGCCGAGCTGGCCGGTCGACGACACGGCGTTCGCCAGCCGCCAGTTCGAGACGCCGACGCCCATGCCGCCCTGAATGATGGTGGGGAGTGTGTGTGTCGTACCCGCAGCAGTCATGGTCTTTCATGACACCACGGATTCACGCGTCCGACTGTGAGAGTCCTGTGAGAGTTGCACGCTCGGTCGGCGTCGAGGTGCGCGCCGGAGGCAGACCGACGGGGGAACGCAGCACGGCGACCCGGCGCACGTTTGTCAGCACCGGACCCGTCGTCGTAAGCTAGCGGCGGCTTTCTGCTCAAAGAGGACGTGCGGTCCGGGCTGCCGGTGACTGACCGGCCGGCGCGGTTCGTGGAACCGGTTCGGCCGCCCGTGTGGCGGCTGCGCGTCCGCTCGTGTGTAGGGGGAATCGAATGGCGAAGAAAGTGCGCGTGGGCATCGTCGGCCTCGGCTTCGGTGCCGAGTTCATCCCGATCTACCAGCGGCATCCGGATGCCGAGATGTACGCCATCTGCCGGAGGGACCGCGCCGAGCTCGATGCGTGCGGCGACCGGTTCGGGGTGGAGAAGCGCTACACCAGCTTCGAGGAGATGATCGCCGATCCGGATCTGGACGCGGTGCACATCAACACGCCCATTGCCGACCACGCACCGCAGGCCATTGCGGCTCTTCGGGCCGGCAAGCACGTGGCCAGCACCGTACCCGCGGCCACGAGCATCGATGAATGTCGCCAGCTCGTCGAGGCGCAGCGCGCGAGCGGCAAGGTCTACATGATGATGGAGACCGTCGTCTACAGCCGCGAGTACCTGTTCGTGAAGGAGCTGTACGACAAGGGCGAGCTCGGGCGCATCCAGTTCCTGCGCGGCAGCCACCAGCAGGACATGGAGGGGTGGCCGTCCTACTGGGAGGGCTTCCCGCCGATGCACTATGCGACGCACTGCGTGAGCCCGTGCCTGGCGCTGCTGGGCAAGCACGCCGAGTCGGTCGTCTGCCACGGGTCCGGACGCATCGACGAGTCGCTCATCCCGAAGTACGGCAGTCCTTTCGCCATCGAGACGGCCACCTTCAAGCTGCGCGACTCGGACGTCTGCGCCGAGGTGACGCGCAGCCTGTTCAACACGGCGCGGCAGTACCGCGAGAGCTTCGACGTCTACGGGTCGAAGAAGTCGTTCGAGTGGCAGCAGATCGAGGGGGAGGATCCGGTCATCCACACGAAGAGCACGAAGGAGCATCCGCTCTCGGAGGCCGAGATTCCCCAGCGCGTCCAGGTGCCCGACTACGCGCACCTGCTCCCGGAGTCCATCCGCATGTTCACGCAGCCGTCGGCGATTCAGGATGCCGACCACCTGTCGTTCCTCCAGGGCGGTGGGCACGGCGGTTCGCATCCGCACCTGGTGCACAACTTCCTGCAGGCCGTGCTCGGCCGGCAGCCGGCCATGCCCGACGTCGAGACGTCGGTCAACTGGACGATGGTGGGCATCTGCGCGCACGAGTCGGCGCTCAAGGGCGGCGCGCGGATCGAGATCCCACGGTTCTGACGACCATGCGGTTCGGCGTCAACACCTTCATCTGGACGTCGGAGTTCACGCGGGCGAACCTCGACCTGCTCCCGCGCATCCGCGAGGCCGGCTTCGACGGCGTGGAACTGCCGGTGGCGCAGCCGGCGGCGTTTCCGGCGGCAGACGTCCGGCGTGCACTCGAGGCCAGCGGCCTCGAGTGCACCGTCTGTTCGGTCATTCTCGAGGACTACAGCCTGGTCGACGACGATGCCGACGTCCGCCGGCGCACGCAGCAGCACGTCCGCGACGTGATCCGCGTGGCGCACGACCTCGGCGCTTCACTCGTCAACGGGCCCCTGTACGCGCCGGTCGGCTACCTGCCGGGCCGCCGGCGGACCGACGACGAGTGGCGGCGCGCGGTCGAGGGATACCAGGCGCTCGTGCCCGATCTCGAGGCGAACGATATGACGCTCGCCATCGAGCCGCTCAACCGTTTCGAGACGTACTTCCTGAACACGGCGGCCGACGCGAAGGCGCTCTGCGACGCCGTCGGTCATCCGCGGGTCGGCGTCGCCTTCGACACCTTTCACGCCAACATCGAAGAGAAGGATCTGGCCGCGGCGTGCCGGCACCTGGGAGCGCACGTGAAGCACGTGCAGGCGTCCGAGAACGACCGCGGCACGCCCGGCAGTGGTCACGTCGACTGGCCGGGCCTGTTCACCGCGCTTCGCGACATCGGCTACGACGCCTGGGTGACGATCGAGAGCTTCGGGCCGCACCTGGGCCGGTTCAGCTCGGCTGTCTGCATCTGGCGCGACATCGAGCCCGACGTCGAGTCGATCGCGTTCGACGGCCTGCGCTTCCTGAAGACGCTGTAGGGACAGTCCCTGGACATCGGGCGCCGCGGCCGCAAGGCCAGTGTTCGAGCGCCGTGGCGCCCGGTCCTGGAGCGGAATCGGCTACGATCGTCGCCGCGTGTCCGATCCGCTGCTTTCGATCCTCGAACAGTACTGGGGCTACACGGCGTTCCGCCCGCTGCAGCGCGAGGCCATGGACGCCGTCCTCGCGCGCCGCGACTCGCTCGTCGTCATGCCGACGGGCGGCGGCAAGTCGCTCTGCTTCCAGGCGCCCGCGCTGGTCGGCGACGGCCTGGCCATCGTCGTATCGCCGCTCATCGCGCTGATGAAGGATCAGGTGGACACGCTGGTCGGCAACGGCGTGCCGGCGGCCTGCCTCCACAGCGGTCTTTCGGACGAGGCCCGGGCCGATGTGCTGGCCGGGATCGCCGGGGGCCGCTACCGGCTGCTCTACGCGGCGCCGGAACGGCTCGTCGGCGAGGGCCGGCACGCGCTCTTTTCGCGCATCGGCCGGCAGCCGGTGCAGTTCATCGCGATCGACGAGGCGCACTGCATCAGCCAGTGGGGGCACGACTTCCGGCCCGAGTACCGCCAGCTCGCCGACCTGCGGCAGCGCTGGCCCGGCGTGAGCCTGCATGCGTTCACGGCAACGGCCACTGCCCGCGTCCGTCGCGACATCGTCGAGCAGCTCGCGCTCAGGGAGCCGGTCGAACTGATCGGATCGTTCGACCGCCCGAACCTCGTCTATCGCGTGCTGCCGCGGTCGAACCTGCGCAGGCAGCTGCAGGACGTCCTGGCGCGGCACGCCCACGAGGCCGGCATCGTCTACTGCCAGTCGCGGCGCGAGGTCGACGACCTGTCGGCATGGCTGCGTGAGCAGGGCGTGCGGGCGCTGCCGTACCACGCGGGGATGGGCGACGAGGAACGGCACCGCAATCAGGACGCGTTCCTCAACGAAGACGTCGACGTGGTCGTGGCGACGGTCGCCTTCGGCATGGGGATCGACCGATCGGACGTGCGCTTCGTCGTGCATGCCGGCGCGCCGCAGTCGCTCGAGCACTACCAGCAGGAAGCGGGGCGTGCGGGGCGCGATGGCCTCGAGGCGGAGTGCGTGCTGATCTATTCGGGCGGCGACTTCGCCCGCTGGCGGACGATGTTCGAGCAGGCGGGCGGAGAGGTCGAGGCGCGGCGGGCGCTGCTGCGCGACATGGAACGCTACGCGTCGACCGTCGGCTGCCGGCATCGCTTCCTCGTCAGCTACTTCGGCGAGCGGTGGGAAAAGGACGGCTGCGGCGCCTGCGACTACTGCCTCGGCGAGCTCGAGCCGGTGCCCGATGCGGTGACCGTCGCGCGCAAGATCCTGTCGGCCGTCGCACGCGTCGGCCAGCGCTTCGGCGCCGCGCACGTCATCAACGTGCTGCGGGGGCGGCCGACCGAGGCCGTCGTCCAGCGCGGGCACGCCGACCTCAGCGTGTTCGGTCTGCTCGGCGAGCACTCGGTCGAGCAGGTGCGCGGCTACATCGATCAGCTGCTGGCCGGCGGGTGGCTGCGTCAGAGCGAGGGCGACTACCCGGTGCTCCAGCTCACGCAGGCCGGCATCGCCCTCATGAAGGATCCGGCGACTGCACCGGATCTGGCGCTCGCCCGGCAGCGCAGGCCGCAGAAGGGGCGCGGGGCCGGCGGCGCGCGCGAGGCCGCGTCGTGGGAGGGCGTCGATCGCGACCTGTTCGAGTCGCTGCGCGTGCTGCGGCTGCACATCGCCCGCGCCCGCGCCGTGCCGCCCTATGTCGTGTTCCACGACACGACGCTGCGCGAGCTGGCGCGCGTGCGCCCGTCGACGCTCGAGGAGCTCCGCCACGTGTATGGGGTCGGCCAGCGGAAGGCCGACGATTACGGCGAGGCGATTCTCGAGGTCATCCGCGAGCACTGCCAGCCGACCGGCTGAGTCCGCTTGCCTGACGCGTGGATGATCACGTATTGAGATGGCAGTCCCGCATCGTGATTCGGCAATGACTGGTCGGAAGCACTCCGGACCGGGGGCACCGCTGCCGCCCACGCTCATCTACACGGGGGGCTTCCTGCTCGGCTGGTGGCTCGAGCGGAAGGCGCCGCTCTGGCCCGCGTGGCAGACGCCGATGGTCGTGACCATCCTCGGCTGGCTGCTTGCGGCCGCCGGGCTTGGGCTGTTCATCTGGGGCCTGGCGACCTTCGCGCGCATGCGGACCGGCATCATGCTCCAGCAGCCGGCAACGCGCGTGGTCGACGTGCCCCCGTACTCATGGTCGCGCAACCCGCAGTACGTGTCGTTCACGATGATCTATGCCGGTCTTGCGCTCGTGGCGGGACTGTGGTGGCCGCAGCTGCTGCTGCCGGTCGTAATCGGGCTCGTGACGGTGGCCGTCATCGGCCGCGAGGAGCGCTACCTGCGGGCGACGTTCGGGGAAGCCTACGAAGACTATTGCCGGCGCGTTCGCCGCTGGATCTGACGGTACCCGGACCGTTCCGTGCTACCGTCGTGGCCGTCGCGGACAGGGGGTGGCATGGAACCGTTCGACGATCTCGATCGGCTCGTCGAGGAGCTCGAGTCGGAGCGGCTCGAAAGCGCCCGCGATCGGGCGGGGCTCGACCAGTGGCTCGACATCATGGTGGAGCGGCAGGCGAGCGACCTGCTGCTGCTGGCTGGAGAACCGCCCGCGTTCCGCATCCACGGTCCCGTCGTGCGCGCCACGGCCGAGCCGCTCGACAGCGACGACATCGAAGCGCTGGTCCTGCCCGCGCTGCCACGGCACGCGCAGCGGGCCTGGCGCGACACGGGCATCGGCGAGGGGTCGTACCGGCTGCCCGGCGTCGGGCGGTTCCGGGTCCACCTGCACCGCGAGCGGGGGCGGGCCGCAGCGGTCGTTCGCGCGCTGCCGACGCGCGTGCCGTCGCTCGCCAGCCTGGGCCTGCCGCCGGGAATCGAGGCCCTGACCCAGCTGACGCGCGGGCTGGTCATCATCGGCGGCGCCACCGGTTCCGGCAAGACCACGACGCTGGCCGCGATCGTCGACGCGATCAATCGGCGCGACGCGAAGCACGTCATCACGATTGAAGACCCCGTCGAGTACGAGCACACGAACCACCGCAGCGTGATCCAGCAGGTGGAAGTCGGCGCCGATGCGCCCGACTTCGCCACGGCCCTGCGTTCGGCTCTCCGCCAGGCGCCCGACGTCATCGTCGTCGGCGAGATGCGGGACCCGGAAACGATGCAGATCGCGCTGGCGGCCGGTGAGACGGGCCACCTGGTGCTCACGACGCTGCACACGACCGATGTACCGTCGACGCTTGCGCGCATGACCGACTCGTTCCCCGACGAGCGCCAGCCGACGATTCGTCAGGAGATCGCCGCGGCACTGTCGGCCGTCTGGGTCCAGACCCTGCTGCCGGGGCGCCACGGTGGTCGTGTGGCGGCGGCCGAGCTGCTGATGGTCGGCTACGGCGCGCGCCAGCACATCCGCCGCAACGCGCTGCAGCACCTGCATCAGGAGATGACCATGACGCGCCGGCACGGGTCGTTCACGCTCGAGGACAGTCTCGTCCGCCTCGTCAAGGCGGGGCTCGTCCCGCGTGAAGACGCCATCGTGCGCGCGAATCACCTCGAAGAGTTCAACCGCGCCCTCGACGCCACGGCGTGAGGCGCCTCGATCCCCGGAGGACTGACATGGGACGGCTCGTGTCTTCGATGACTGCTGCCGCGCTGGCGGCTGCGATGCTGACGACGGTCGTGCGCGCCGACGATGAACGGCTGAAGAACGCGGCCATCGTGCTCGGCGAGATGACGGCCGCGTCCGACAGCGGAATCCCGCAGAGCCTGCTGGCCAGGGCGCGGTGCATTGTCGTCGTGCCGGGCGTGAAGAAGGCGGCGCTCGGCATCGGCGGGCAGTACGGCCGCGGCTACATCTCGTGCCGCCGCGAAAGCGGCGGCTGGAGCGCGCCGGGCGGCATCCGCGTCGAAGGCGGCAGCATCGGGTTTCAGATCGGCGGAGCGGAAACGGACGTGATTCTGCTCGTGCTCAACGAGCGGGGGGCCGATCGCCTGCTGTCGAGCCGGTTTACGGTCGGCGCCGACGCCTCGGTGGCCGCCGGGCCCGTCGGCCGGAGCGCGGCCGCGCAGACCGACGCGACGATGATGGCGGAGATCCTCGCCTGGTCGCGCGCCCGCGGCGTGTTCGCGGGTATCTCGCTGCAGGGATCCACGCTGCGCGAGGACAACGGCGAGAACCGCGAGCTCTACGGACGCGACATCACGAACCGCGAGATCGTCACCGGCAACACGGAGCCACCGCCGGCCGCGGCAGTACTGATGGACGCCATCGAGAAGGCCGCGGCAGCCGCAGCTGCCGCGGACGCCGCGGACACAGCGGCGAACTGATGCATCGCCGCGGGCTCACCGCACGTCGAGCAGCTCGATGTCGAACACGAGCATGCCGGTGGGCCGGTTCGGGTCGGGGCTCGACTCGCCGTAGGCCAGGTCGGCGGGAATCCAGAAGCGGCGCTTCTCGCCGACGACCATCAGCTGGAGGCCCTCCGTCCAGCCCGCGATGACCCCGGTGAGCGGGAACTCGGCCGGTCTGCCGCGCCCGAGCGAGCTGTCGAACATCTGGCCGTCGGTCGTCCATCCCGTGTAGTTGACGACCACGGTCGACGTGGCAGTGGGGCGGACGTTGCTGTTGCCCGGCTGCAGGACCTTCGAGGCCAGGCCGGACGGGGTGAACGAAGCGTCGGCCGGCGGGGCCGCGACGTCGGCGGGAGGAGGAATCGAGAAGGCTTCCTCTTCCTTCAGGCGGCAGCCGCCGACGACGGCCAGGACCAGGAGACACGCCACGAGACGAACGGACATGCTTCCGATCGTCGGCGACCTGCGGAGCCGAGATCAAGCGGGACATCCTGCGGATCGTGCGCCGGGCCCTGGACCTAGAATGGGCTATGACTCCGAAGACCGCTTCGCTCGCTTCCGGGACGCTCCGCTACTTCGACGCCGGCAGCGGCGCGCCGATGGTGCTGCTGCACGCCTTCCCGCTCGGCGCGGAGCAGTGGCGGCCGCAGCTGCTGTCGCCGCCGGCCGGCTGGCGCCTCGTCGCCCCCGACCTGCGCGGCTTCGGCGGTTCACCGCTCCTCGGTCCGCCGGCGGCGATGACGATCGAGCGCTACGCCGACGAGGTGTTCGAGCTGATGACCCTCCTGGGCATCGAGTCGGCCGGCGTGACGGGACTGTCGATGGGGGGCTATGTCGCGCTCGCGATGCTCGAGCGCGATCCGTCGCGAATCAGCCGTCTCGTGCTGGCGGACACCCGCGCCGCGGCCGATTCCGACGATGCCCGGGCAGGGAGGGACCGGATGATCGACCTGGTGCGGCGCGAAGGTCCGCCGCGGATCGCGGCCGAGATGCTGCCGAAGCTGCTCGGCAGCACGAGCGCGCGCGAACAGCCCGATCTGGCGCTCACCGTCGAACGGCTCATCGAGAGCAACGCACCGGAAGGGATCGAGGCCGCGCTCACGGCCATGAAGACGCGGCCGGATCGAACGGCCCTTCTTGCCACGGTCGCCTGTCCTGCCGTGGTCGTCTGCGGCAGCGACGACGTGGTGACGCCGCCCGCCGAGTGCGAACGGATGAGCCGCCGGATTCCCGGCGCATCGTTCGTGCAGATCGACGGCGCTGCGCACCTCAGCAACCTCGAGCGGCCGGAGGCCTTCACCCGGGCGATGGTCGGCGGCGGACAGGCGTAAAGCGCCGCGGCACGAGGCCGGTCGTTGGGGGGGCCGATCGTCCTGCGCTACCATGCGCCGGATGGATCTGGAACTGACCGACAAGGTGGCAATCGTCACCGGCTCGAGCCGGGGACTCGGACTCGCATCGGCCAGAGCGCTGGCGGCTGAAGGGGCCCGCGTCGTGGTGTGCGCCCGTGGTGCCGAGGCGCTCGCGGCCGCGGCGCAGTCGCTCGGCCCGGCCGATCGCGTGAAGGCCGTCGTGGCCGACGTCTCGACGCCGGAGGGGGCCTCGCGCGTGGTCGATGCCGCAATCGAGGCGTTCGGCCGCGTCGACATCCTGGTCAACAACGTCGGCAAGGCGACCGGCGCCGATATCGTCGCGACCGACGACGCCGAGTGGCAGAGCGCGCTCGACCAGACCCTGTTTCCCGCCATCCGGATGTCGCGTCTCGTCGTGCCGCACATGCGGAAGCAGGGCGGCGGCGTCATCCTGATGATCGCGTCGATCTGGGGCCGCGAGTCAGGCGGACGCCTCGCCTACAACGTCGTCAAGGCGGCCGAAATCAGCCTCGCCAAGGCCATGTCGCAGCAGCTGGCGAAGGACAACATCCGCGTCAACAGCGTCGCGCCCGGATCGATCCTCTTCGAAGGCGGATCCTGGTGGAAGCGGCAGCAGGAAGACCCCGAAGGCATGGCCGCCTTCGTCGCACGCGAGATTCCCATGGGACGATTCGGTCGCCCCGAGGAAGTCGGTGACGTCGTCGCGTTCCTGGCGTCGGCGCGCGCGAGCTGGATCACCGGTGCCTCGATCACGGTCGACGGCGGCCAGAGCCGATCGAACATCTGAGATGTTCCGGCTGGCGGTTGCCGCGTCGGTCGTCCTGTTCTGGTGCCAGTTCCTGCTGACGGCCCGATGGGCCGACGTCGACGGCGCGCTGCACGGGGCGAAGCGGCCGTGGTACGTGCTGGCGCTGATCGCGACGTCGATCGCGCTGCTGACGTGGCGGCGCGCCGGACGGCCGGTCGCCGGCCGCGACACGCTGCTGGCGGGGCTGGCCGGCCTGGCGACCATCGCCGTCGGCGTCTGGATCTGGTTTCCTCCGACCGTCTGGAGCGCCATCCCGTACCTCGACAACTGGGCAACGCGGTTTCAGAGTTCAATCGACGCCATTGAGCTGCTGAAGCAGGGCAGTGCCACCGGCTGGAACTGGTACTTTCTCGGCGGCTACCCGCTGGCGACCGACATCACCCAGCACCTCGGTCTGCTCTCCTACCTCCCGGTCTCCATCTTCGGGCCCGCCATCGGTTTCCACCTGCTGCACGTCGTCCTGCTGTTCGCGATTCCGCTGCTGGTGCTGGCGGATCTGCGACTCTCGGGCGAGCGCGGCGGGGCATGGCTGGCGATGGGCCTGGTGTGCGCGACGGTCGCCGGCCTGTCGTATCCGCTCTTCCGCAGCGGCGACACCAACTCGCTCGCGGGCGTGTGCCTGACGATGGCCGTGGTGGTCTCGAGCCACGCGGCGAGGCTCGGCCGGCGGTGGGGCGGACCGCTGCTGGTCGTGAGCCTGGCGGCGCTCGCATGGTCGCACGTCGGCTTTCTCATCTACGCGGTGCTGCTCGTCGGCCTCGACCTGGTGCTCGCCAGAGCCTGGCGGTCCATCGGGCTGGTCGCCCTGGGCGTCGTCACGGCGCTCGTCGCCTCGCTGCCGCTGACCTGGGAGCTCTGGCGCTACCCGTCGCTGTTTCTCGCCAACAACGTCCGCTTCGATCCCGACGCGCCGATCGTCTGGAGTGCGCTCGCGCGACAGATGTTCTACAACCTCGAGCTCTCGTGGCTGCCGGGGCGATGGCCCAACGACTACGTCGGGCTCTCACGCGTGCTGCTGCCCGTGCTCGTCTGGGCCGCCATCGCCTGTCGCCGGCAGCGGATGGGCTTCTACGCGGCCGGCGCGCTGGCGATGATGGGGCTGCTGCTGTTCAACGCGGCGGAGTTCGGGTACGTCTTCCAGCGCCCGGTGCACCTGCTCAGTGTGCTCACGCCGGTGGCGCTGGCCGGTGCGCTCCTCGAGGGCGGCGCCGCGCCCTGGCGCCGAGCCATCGTTGTCGTATTCCTGTTCGTCTACATCCAGGCGTGGTGGCGGCCGGTGCCGCATATCGACGGGCTGCACGAAGTGGAACCGATCGTGGCGGCCAACGTCGCGCAGAGTCGCGGCGCCCTCGTGCTGGTCGAGAATACGTTCCACCGTGACATGGACCGCTCGCCGGAGCGGCGAAGCGAGCCGACGCCGATCCCGGTGCACCTTGAACGCATGCTGTCGCTGGCGACCGGCAAGCGCTTCTATGCGGGTATGTGGGATGGCATGCAGTGGGTGCCGTACCGGGAGCGGCTGCTGTCGGGCGGCACCTTTCACGGAGCGCCCCTTGCCGAGACGCCCTACGGGTCGTTCTTCGAGGAGATGCGCCGCTGGGGTGTCGAAGATCTCGTGGTCTGGAGTGAGGGCGCCCGCCGCTATCTCGATGCCGCGCCTGACGTCGTGCCGACCTGGAGCGACGGCCCGTGGCACGCCTACCGGATTGAAAACGCCGATGTCCGCTCCGTGGCAACGGTGACAGGCTCGGGTGCGCTCGACGAACTGACGCCGTTCGGCGCCGTCGTCCGGCTCGACGGGGTCGTCGCCGGTGAGCCGGTGATCGTGCGGACCAGCTTCCATCCGTCGTGGAGTGCGGAGGTCGACGGCGAGCCCGTGCCGCTCGTCGACCGCAACGGGCAGTTGTCGTTTACCGCACCGCGCGACGGCAGCGTTACGGTGCGGCTGGTGTTTCCAAAGCGGACGGGGCTGCTGTGGCTTGCGGCGATCGCGACGATTCTGGCGGCGGCGCTGGCAGGTCGGGTTGCCGCACCGCCAGCCGAATCGGCGACGTCGGCAGTCCCCCGACGTCCGTAATCGTCCAGCCGTTGTCTTCGAGATACTGCGGCAGCCAGGTAAGCGCCTGCGAGCGGCCGAGCAGATACAGCCGCGATGCACGTGCGATGTCGTGCCGGGTGAAGCGCGCGAGGCGCATGCCGAGGTACGGCTCGCCACGGATGTAACTCAGATCGATTGCGTTGGTGCCGGTGTACTCGACGGCCAGGCCTTCGTCGGCGACGTAGAAGACGCGCGGCAGCCAGGCGTCGTCTGCGCCGTGATCGAACGGGAGGATGTCGGTCGGGTTGACGAGCAGGATGGGGACGTCGGGTTCGAGGAGGTCGGCCGCACTCCGCAGGCTGCGGATCGACGCGGGCTCGGATGGAATGGAGCCGGCGAGACGGTTCGGCAGGTAAACCGCTGCCGACAGGAGCGCGACGACGGCCGCTGCCGCGCCGGCCGCTTCACGCCGTCGTCCGATCCAGTTCAGCAGACCACCGCCCAGGAGGACGCCGCCGACGATGGCGAGGCAGCCGTAGCGCGGCATGAAGACGCCACCGGTGACGACGGCCAGCGTCCACGGCACGAGGGGCGAGGCGACGAGCAGGGCGCCCACGACCCATTCGTCGAGGGCGAGCGTGCCCGTTCGCGGCGCGTGTGCCTGCCGACGCGACGTCAGGTAGCCGGCCGCAGCCGTCGCCAGCACGAGCGGCAGCAGGTATCTCACTGGCGGCCGGCCGCTCGCGAGCACCTCGGCCAGCTTGTTGAGGCCGGGGGCGTAGACCTCGTTGTCGAACACGAGACCGCGCGACGCGCGGACGAGCGGCACGTAGATGGCCGTCAGCGGCGCGGCTGCCGCCAGCGCGCTCGCCGGTCCGATTCGCACCCGGCGTTCGCGTGCCGCAATCACGAGTTCGCCAGCAACAAGAACCGCCAGGAGCAGCGTGCCCCACACGTGCAGCAGCAGCGCCGCGCCGGTGCAGACCGCAAGGCCGAGCGCCGACGGCCACGCCAGGCGGCCGTCCCGGGCGCCCGCTCGCTGCCGGAAGTGGAGCGCCCACGCGGCGACGCCGGCCAGCAGCATGTACGGGCGCGCGTCGGTGCTGTACTGCACGGCTACGCTCGTCAGCAGGACGGGCGCCACGGCGCCGAGCGCATACCACGATCCGATGCGCCGCTCGAGCGTCGCGAAGAGGCCCGTGACGAGCAGCGCCAGACCCGCCAGCGCGGGCAGCCGGCCGGCGAGCGGATCTGACGCGACCGCAAGGTGGCGTGCCCAGCGCGTCAGGATGTAGTTGAGCGGCGGGTTGAAGTCGAAGCCGGCAGCCAGTGCCCTCCAGATGTCAGTGATCGACGGAAGGTCCGCCAGTCGCACCGTGAGGTGCTCGTCGTACCAGAGCGGCAGTACTCCAGCCACGCGTCCGAGCAGCAGCAGCGCGCCGGCGAGCAGGACGCCGAGCAGCACTCGCGGGAGTTGTCGGACCGATGCCAGTCGTGTCCGTTCGTCCATGCGGGCTCAGGACGATCCCAGGGCGAGCTCGACCGCCAGCGAGCTGCCGAAGGGCACGAGCCGCCCGCCCAGCCGCTGCTCGATCCGGCAGATGCGGTAGAGCATGTCGTTGATCGCGGCCGGCGGGATCGACGGCATGTCGGTGACGAGCCCCACGCGCTCCTTCAGCCGCTCGACCAGCTTGGCGGCGAACAGCCAGTGGAACAGATACCGACTCTCCAACACGGTCAGACCGGCCTCGTCGGCGGTCCGCCGGAACGTGGCCTTCGTAAAGCGTACACGGTGCCGGTTGATCGTGTCGTGGTGCGTCCAGAGCAGGTTGAAGGCCGGAACGGTCACGACGATGCGGCCACCGGGCTTCAGCAGGCGACCGGCGTGTCGCAGGGCGCCCGCAGGATCGTCCAGGTGTTCGACCACGTCGAGCATGAGGATCAGGTCGTACGGCTCGGCGCCCTGAAACGTCCCGTCGAACGGCCGCTGGTGGATCCGCTCAAACCACGGGCCGTCGGGCGTGACCACGAGCGGATCGGGCTCGATGCCCTCGACGGATCCGAAACGTGACAGGAAAGGGAAGAGGACGCCGTCGCCACAGCCAACGTCGAGGATTCTGGCGGCAGTGGCGCCGGCCATCAGCCGCTCGATCTGCCCGCAGACCCAGGCGTTCCGCGCGCGCCACCACCAGTGGCGCTGCGCGAGCTCACGATACCGGCGGGCGTACGCTGGATCCATCCGGCGACCTGACGACCCGTTCGACGACGTAGGCGGGTCGGTCCTTGACTTCGTTGAAGATCCGTCCGAGATACTCGCCGATGACTCCCAGAAACAGCAGCTGCACGCCCGACAGGAACGTCAGGGCGACAATCAGCGCCGTGAAGCCTTCGGGCGAGTGTCCCACGACGAGGCGGACGTACACCGAGTAGGCGGCAAAGAGCAGCGATGCGACGACGGCCAGCGCGCCCGTCGCGGCGGCGGCACGCAGGGGCACCGCGGAGAACGTCAGCATGCCGTCGATCGCGAGCTGCAGCAGCTTCGAGAACGTGTACTTGGACGTGCCCGCGCGGCGCGCATCGCGCTCGACTTCGATACCGGTCTGCCGGAAACCCGCCCAGCTCCGCAGGCCGCGCAGGTACCGCTGGCGCTCAGGAAGGCCGTTGAGCACGTCGACGACGCGACGCGACATCAGGGAAAAGTCACCGGCGTCGACCGGGACGTCGATCGACGACAGCCGCGCGATGAGGCGATAGGCGAGCCGGTAGGCGAGCCGGAGGTGCCAGGGCTCCTTCCGCTGCACCCGCGTGACATAGACGACGTCGTACCCGCGGTGGTACTGCTCGAGCAGCCGGGGAATCGCTTCGGGCGGATCCTGCAGGTCGCCGTCCATCATCACGACCACGTCGCCGGTCGCGTGCTGGAGCGCGGCACTCAGCGCCGCCTGATGCCCGAAATTGCGCGAGAGCACCACCAGCGTGATGCGCGGGTCGGCGGCCGCGGCAGCGCTGACCAGCTCGACCGTCCGATCGCTGCTGCCGTCGTCGACACAGACGAGCTCGTGCGGACCGCCGGGCACGGCGTCGAGGACGGCGGCCACCCGGCGCAGCAGCTCCGGGACGTTCGCTTCTTCGTTGTAGAGAGGGACCGCGACGGAGAGACGCATTACGCTCGTCGTCCACCGACGAAGTAGACCATCGACCACAGGCCGCCCGCGAAGGTGTACGGCTCGAAGACGTGGCGGACGAAGTGGCGATCGAAGAGCGCGCCCCACGCGGGAAGCGGCCGGGCGTAGCGGCCGCGATCGAGGCGCGCCATGAGCCGTGCCGGCGACCAGCGGTCGGGCAGCACGAGATCGAGGATGTGCACCTCGCCGTCGGGCGTCAGCAGATCGTGCACGGCCGTCAGCGTCCGGTGCACCTCGTCGTCGTCGAGATGATGGAGAAGGCTGTTGACGAGAATGAGGTCGGCCGGCTCGACTTCGCCCGGCGCGAGCCGCGTGACGTCGGCGACGCGGAAGTCGCGCCCGGTGCGCCGCCGGGCGTCGGCAATGTAGCCGGGGTTGATGTCGAGGCCGATGTAGTCGACCTGGCTGAAGATCGACGCGTTGGTCCCGGGGCCGCAGCCGACATCGAGGACCCGCCGGACGCGGGCGGGATCCAGGCGGGCCAGGAAGGGGCGCAGCTTGTCGCCCGCGAAGGGCGCCTGCCAGGCCCGGTAGGCCCATGTGTTGTTCATGACGTCGGCGAGCCGCATTGCCGACGCATCATAAACCAACCGGCTTTCGCTGCTTGATCGCCTCCAGGCGCGCTGCTAGCATGCCTGCACCGTGGTGACGCTGCCCGCGCTGACCGGGGACAAGGATCGTTCGCTGCAGGTCGTCCTCTCGCGGCTCGAGGCCGAGCACGAGGCGGCCCTTGCGGCGGCAGCCGAGGGACGCGCGGCCGACGCGCACGTCACGGCGGTGCGCCGGCTTCCGGCCGCCGAGGCGGTCTACGAGCCGTTTCCGGACGTGCTCGACCCGCGGCTCGGTCGGGCGCTCACCGCCCGCGGCATCACGCAGCTCTACTCGCACCAGGCCGAGGCCATCCGCCACGCGCTGGCCGGGCGGCACGTGGTCGTCGTGACGCCGACGGCGTCGGGCAAGACGCTCTGCTACAACGCCCCGGTCGTCGGGAGCATCCTGCGCGATCCGTCGACCCGCGCGCTGTACCTGTTTCCCACGAAGGCGCTCGCCCAGGATCAGCTGGCCGAGCTGCATCAGCTGACCGCGCTCGTCGCCGAGGAGGGTGGCGACGGCATCGGCGTGTTCACCTACGACGGCGACACGCCGCAGGACGCCCGGCGGGCGATTCGGACGCGTGCGCACGTCGTGCTGAGCAATCCCGACATGCTTCACTCGGGCATCCTGCCGCATCACCCGCGCTGGGCGAAGCTGTTCGAGAACCTCCGCTTCGTCGTCATCGATGAGCTGCACGCCTATCGCGGCGTCTTCGGCAGCCACCTGGCGAACATCCTGCGCCGCCTGCGGCGCATCTGCCGCCACTACGGTTCGGATCCGGTCTTCATCTGTTCGTCGGCGACGATTGCGAACCCGCGTGAGCTGGCCGAGCGGCTCACCGGACAGCCCTTCGAGCTTGTCGATCGCAGCGGCGCGCCGCGCGGCGAGAAGTACTTCCTGTTCGTCAATCCGCCGGTCGTCAACCGCGAGCTGGGGATTCGCCGGTCGTACCTGGCCGAGACGCGGCGGATCGCGCTCGAGTTCCTGCAGCGCGGCCTGCAGCTGATCGTATTCGCGCAGAGCCGGCTGTCGACCGAGATCCTCACGACCTATCTGAAGGACGCGTTTCAGGGCCCGCCGGGCACGCCCGACCTGGTGCGCGGCTATCGGGGCGGCTACCTGCCGCTGCGCCGCCGCGAAATCGAACGCGACCTGCGTAACGGCAGCGTCCGCTGCGTCGTGTCGACCAACGCGCTCGAGCTCGGCATCGACATCGGCGCGCTCGACGTCGTGGTGATGGCCGGTTATCCGGGGACCATCGCCTCGACATGGCAGCGCGCCGGGCGCGCGGGCCGGCGGTCGGGACGTTCGGCAGCGGTGCTCGTCGCGTCGAGCGCGCCCATCGACCAGTTCGTCGTGCGGCACCCGGACTTCTTCTTCGAGGCCTCGCCGGAGCACGCGCTGCTCGATCCCGACAACCTGCACATCCTGCTCGCGCACATCAAGTGCGCCGCGTTCGAGCTTCCGTTCACGACGACCGAAACGTTCGGCACGCTCGACGTCCAGGAGATCCTGTCCATCCTGGCCGAGGAAGGGTTCGTCCACGAAGTCGACGGGCAGTGGCAGTGGACGCAGGAGTCGTATCCGGCCGATGCCGTCAGCCTCCGCTCGGTCACGTCGGACAACTTCGTGGTCATCGACACGACCGACGGCGAACGGGTCATTGCGGAGACCGACTTCACGAGCGGTCCGTCGACCCTCCACGAGAAGGCGATCTACATCGTCGAAGGCCGGCAGTACCAGGTCGAGCGGCTCGATTACGACGGCCGCAAGGCGTACGTGCGGGCGGTCGAGTGCGACTACTACACGGACGCCATCACCTATACGCGCGTGACCATCCTCGATACCTTCGCCAGCTCCGACGCCGACGGCAGGCCGGAGGCGGGGCCCGGGCTCGACACGGCGGCACTGGCCGCCGGCATCGAGGAAGAGGACCGGCGGCCCGATGTGCCGTCGTACGCGCTGAGCACCGACGCGCCACCCGCGCCGGTCTCGCCCGGCGTCGTCGCGCAGCGCGCACACGGTGAAGTTCACGTCGTCTCGCGCGTCGTCGGCTTCAAGAAGATCCGGTTCTACACGAACGAGAACGTCGGGTCGGGCGAGCTCGATCTGCCCGAGCAGCAGATGCACACGACGTCGTACTGGCTGACGATTCCCCGCGCGGTGATGGACGCGCTGCCGTTCGAGCAGGCCGACCGTCGCGACGCCGTCATCGGCCTGGCGCACGCGATGAAGAACGTCGCGCCGCTGCTGCTGATGTGCGACAGCCACGATCTCGGGATGTCGATCGATGGCGTCAGCCTGGAGGGGGGCAACCGGCTCGGCGGGACCGTGCGCGGCGAGGCCCCGCGGGAGCTGTCGGCGTCGCCGACGATCTTCCTGTACGATGCCTATCCCGGCGGCATCGGCTTCAGCGAGCCGCTCTACGGCCTGCACGAAGTCCTGCTCACGCGGACGCTCGAGCTCATTGAAGGGTGTCCGTGCGCGACGGGCTGCCCGTCGTGCGTCGGGCCCGAAGGCGCGACCGGCCCGCGTGCACGCGCAGCGGCGCTGCACCTGCTGCGCCTGCTCCTCGGGACGATCCCCGTGCTCTGACCGCCATGCGGGACCTCACCGCTCGTCTTCGCGATATCGTCCGCCGTGAGAGCGGGGCTGCGCCCGCAGGGGCGCCGCCTGTCCGCGAGCTCACGGTCGTGCCGGAGGTCGGTTTCGACGCGGCGCCGGGTGAGTCCGTTGCGCAGCTCGGCGGCCGTCCTGTCGATCCGCGCGGGGCCTGCCTGCAGATCGACTACCGCTATCCCGGCGATCGCCCGCACGGGCGACGACCGATCGAAGCCTACCGCCTGCACGAGGCCGCGCCGATCGCGCTGTTCGACCCGCGCCTCGGGCGCCTCGAACAGTGGACGCGCCGCGTGGTCTTCTTCGACATCGAGACCACGGGCCTGAGCGGCGGCGCCGGGACGCTGGCCTTCCTCGTCGGCTGCGGCTGGTTCGACGACGAGGGGCACTTCACGGTGCGGCAGTTCTTCCTGGCGGGCCCGTCGGGCGAGAAGCCCATGCTCGACGCGCTGGGACGGCTGTTCGACGAGGCGACGCTGCTCGTCACCTACAACGGACGGACGTTCGACGTGCCGTTCATGGAGACGCGCTGGGCCTTTCATCGCGCGTCGCCTCCGACCGACGACCTGCCGCACGTCGACATGCTGCCGCCGGCGCGCCGGCTGTGGGGGCGACGTGACCTGGCACGACCCGGCGCGGAAGGCTGCAGCCTGACGTCGCTCGAACGACGCGTGCTCGGCGTGCACCGGCACGACGACGTGCCCGGCTTCGAGATTCCGGCGCGTTACTTCCAGTTCCTCCGAACGGGAGACGTCTCGCTCGTCGACGGCATCCTCGAGCACAACCGGCACGACCTGATCTCGCTCGCCGCCGTCACGTCGCACGCGCTGTGGCTCGTGCAGCAAGGGCCCGAAGCGTGCCGGGAGCCCAGTGAACAGCTGGCGCTCGGGCAGCTCTACGAGCGGGCGGGAGACCTCGAGCGCGCCGTCGCGGCCTACGAAGCGGCCGGCCGTTCCCGCGAGGCCGACGTGCAGCGTCTGGCCTGGACACGCCTGGCGCGGCTCCATCGCCGGCACCGGCGATACGACGAGGCCGCGGAGGCCTGGCAGCAGGTGCTCGACCTGGTTCCGCCCGGCCGGCGCGTGCTGACGGCGCTCGAGCGCGAGGCGGTCGAGGCGCTGGCCGTCCATCACGAACATCGCGCGCGCGATCTCGACCGCGCGCGCGCGTACGCCGAGGCACTCGGCGCGGCGGTGACCGGCAGGCACGCGCAGGATGCGGCCAGGCGCCTGACGCGGATCAGGCGCAAGCTCGCCGGACGATCGGATCGACGACTGGATCTCTGAGGCCGCGCGGTGACGCGGCCGGCTGCCGGTGGGGAACCGACCGGGCCCGCGCGCCGCAAAGCGGCGCGCCAGGCGGGGTCTGGTGCAGACGGGAGAGGCCGGCGATCAGGCGCCGGCCGACTTGCGGCTGGCCCTGGCGGCCCTGGCGGCCTTCTGCGCCTTGGCGGCTTCCTTGAGGGCGGCCGCGCTCTGCGCGCCGAAGCGCTTGGTGAACCGGTCGACGCGGCCCTCGGAGTCGACGAGCTTCTGCCGGCCCGTGAAGAACGGGTGGCAGACGTTGCAGATATCGAGGGTCAGCTCCGACTTGGTCGAGCGCGTGACGAACGTGTTGCCACACGCGCACCGCACGGTGACTTCTTCGTAGTTGGGGTGAATCCCGGGCTTCACAGCGTGCTCCTTCGCGACAGCGACAAGAGAGCAATTATACGGCCTCGGACTGCCGACCGGCAACCGAGGCCGCTCGCGGTCTCGGGGCCTCAGGGCACGAAATACGTCCGCACCCACCGGTGCCGGCGGAGCCGTTCGATGAGCTCCGGATCGAGCGGCCGGCCGTCGGAGACGCCCAGGTTCGTCTCGACGTGCAGCTTGCGGCGCATGCCCGGGATGACGGTCGCCACGTCGGGGTTCGACAGGATGAACCGCAGCGCAAGTTCGGGCATCGACATGCCCGCCGGCACGTCACGGCGGACCTCTTCGACCCGCTTCAGAATCTCAGGCAGCTTGTCGGGCGAGAAATAGAGATTGCGCCAGTCGCCCTGCGGCCAGGTCATCCCGGGCCGCATCGTGCCCGTCAGGCTCCCCTCGTCGAACGGCACGCGCGCGATCACGGCGATGTCGCGTTCGCGGCAGGCGGGGAACAGCTCGTCCTCGGGATTCTGGTCGAAGATGTTGTAGACGACCTGCACCGAGTCGACGAGGCCGGTGTCGAGCGCCTTCAGCACGTTGGTCGGCTCCCAGCGGTTGACGCTGATGCCGAATCCGCGGATGAGCCCCTGGCGCTTCATGTCGTCGACGGCGCGCTGCCACCGCTCGTCGTGCGCCCATTCGTCGGTCCAGACATGGAACTGCTGCAGGTCGATGGTCTCGATCCCGAGGTTCTTCAGGCTCGTCTCGGTCGACGCGAGAATGTGATCGGGGGGGAAGACGTCCTCGAGCCTGTAGTCGGGCCGCGCCGGCCACTGGCCGTTCTTCGGCGGGATCTTCGTGGCCACGTAGACCGTGCGGTGCGGGTGCCGCTTGAGCACCTGGCCGAGCAGGCGCTCGCTGTGCCCGTCGCCATACGCCAGCGCGGTGTCGAAAAACGTGCAGCCGCGCTCGATCGCGTACTCGAGCGCCGACAGCGACTGCTCGTCGTCGGAGCCGGACCAGCCGCCCATGCCCCAGAGACCGTAGCCCACCTCGGAAACCTGCCAGCCGAGCCGGCCGAACCTGCGAGTCTGCATGCGGGTCATCATACCTGCATACCTGCACACGGCCGCCCTCCACGGCCCGACCGGCGGGTATGATGCTCGCGGAGCTGCCATGAAACGGAGGATTGCCGCCGTCCTGGCCGGGCTGTGTGCGCTGTTCGTCGGCGGGTGGGCGCCCGGCGCGCAGGGCACCGAGCCCGTCGACGAGGCCGCCATCGCGCGGATCCGCGAGGAAGGTTTCTCGCGATCGCAGATCCGCGACACGGTGTTCTGGCTGACCGATCGCTACGGCCCGCGGCTGCAGGGGTCGCCCGAGCACGAGGAAGCGGCCGACTGGGTGATCGAGCGCCTGCGCGAGTGGGGCGTGAGCAACCTGCGGAAGGAGCGCTTCCGCACCGGGCGCGGCTGGTCGCTCACGGCCTTTCACGCGACGCTCGTCGAGCCGCGCGTGATGCCGATCATCGGCATGCCGCAGGCCTGGACGCCGGGCACACCCGGTGTCATCCGCGCCGAGGTCGTCCGTCCCGTCATCCGGACCGCCGCGGATGCCGAGGTCTGGCGCGGACGGCTGAAGGGGCGCATCGTCCTGCTGCAGCCCGAGCGCCAGGTGCGGATGCTCGAGTACGGCGACGGCATGGTCGTGCGGTACGACGATCAGGGGGGACGGTGGCGGAAGGAGGCGATGACGCCCGAGCCGCCGCCGGCGCCCGAGGCGGCACAGCCGCCTTCGTCGCCGCCGCCGGCCGCCGCGGCCCCGTCGTTCGATCTGCTCGGCTTCTACCGGTCCGAGGGTGTTGCAGCGCTCTTCACCTACGGCGCCGAAACCGACATGGCGCAGGGCGGAAGCAACCTCAGCTGGCGCCACCAGCGGCCCGATGGCGGCACGGTCTTCGTTCAGGCGGGCGCCTCGCCCTACGCCGATCCCGCGTCGGGCCTGCCGCGCGTGACGCTGGCCGTCGAGCACTACAACCGCATGGTCCGTCTGGTCGAGCGCGGTGTCCCCGTGACGGTCGAACTGAACATCGGTGTCCGGTTCCACGACGAGGATCCCGCGCACCCGAACGGATTCAACGTCATCGGGGAAATCCCGGGCACCGACCTGGCCGACCAGGTCGTGCTCATCGGCGCGCACCTCGATTCGTGGCATGGCGCGACCGGCGCCACCGACAATGCCTCCGGCGTCGCGACGATGATGGAGGTCATGCGGATCTTCAACGCCACGGGCCTCCGTCCGCGCCGTACGGTCCGCATCGGGCTCTGGGGCAGCGAGGAAACCGGGCTGAACGGGTCGAGCGCCTACGTGCGCGAGCACCTGGGCACGCCGACCGATCCGCGCCCGGAGCTGGCGCGCACGACCGCGTATTTCAACCTGGACAACGGCACGGGGCCGATCCGCGGCGTGTGGATGCAGGGCAATGCGGCCGTCGCGCCGATTTTCGAGGCCTGGGCCGCGGCCGTCCGCGATCTCGGCGTCGACCTGCTCAGTCCGCGCCGCGTCTCGTCGACCGACCACGTGCCGTTCGATCGCGTCGGCGTTCCCGCGTTCCAGTTCGTGCAGGAGCGCTACGAGTACACGTCACGGACACACCACTCGAACATGGATTTCTACGACCGGATCCAGTTCGACGACCTCGAGCGCAATGCGGTGATTGCGGCGGTTTTCGTCTGGCACGCGGCGACGCGTGACGAGCCGCTCCCGCGCCGCGCCGATCCGTGACGCCGGCTCCGTACGCCCGAGGCGGCCCCGCTCGTCGGGCAGCGTTCCGGAACCATCGCGTTCGCCGCCCGCACAGGTGCGACGGGCAGCGCGCCGCGGTGGTGCTGTCGGGTGTCCGAGGGGGGCGGCAGACCGTCCCGACGACAAGGCGCGGAGCCGGATCGGAGGGCAGGAGAGGGCGCCGGTGTCAGAAGGAAAAAAGCGGGTCCGGTCGATGACCGGACCCGCTGACTGTTCCGCGTCGGCCGCGTCGGCCGTGCGTCCTCAGTGCCTGGTCTGCACGTCGGACTGGATGTCCTCGGTCGGTGCCGCCGGCGGGTGCACGGGCAGCGGGCCGGCCAGGGCGATCTTGAGCACCTCGTCCATGTTCTCGACGAGGTTCACGTTCATCGCGTCGAGCACGTTCTTCGGGATGTCGGCCAGGTCCTTCTCGTTGTCCTTGGGCAGGATGACGTTGTAGACGCCGGCCCGGTGGGCCGCCAGCAGCTTCTCCTTGACCCCGCCGATCGGCAGCACCTTGCCCCGGAGCGTGATCTCGCCGGTCATCGCCACGTCGCGGCGGGTCGGTACCTTGGCCAGGGCCGAGACCATGGCGGTCGCCAGCGTGATGCCGGCCGACGGTCCGTCCTTGGGGATGGCCCCCTCAGGAATGTGCACGTGCACGTCGGTCCGGCGGTTGAAGTCGGTGGCGATGCCGAGGTCGCCGGTCTTCGACCGGACCCAGCTCATCGCGGCCTGGGCCGACTCCTGCATCACGTCACCGAGCTTGCCGGTGAGCGTGAGCTTGCCGCGGCCGGGCATGAGCGTCGCCTCGGTGACGAGGATCTCGCCGCCGACCTCCGTCCAGGCGAGGCCCGTGGCGATGCCGATCTCGTTCTTTTCCTCGGCCATCGACGGCCGGAAGCGCGGCACGCCGAGGTAGGCGGTCACCTTCGCGCTGTCGATTTCCTCGCTGAAGTCGTGCCCTTCGACGACGACCTTGCGCGCCACCTTGCGGCAGATCGACGAGATCTCGCGCTCGAGGTTGCGCACGCCCGCTTCGCGCGTGTAGCGCTGGATGATCGTGCGGAAGGCATCCTCGGTGAAGCGGATGTTCTTCTCGGTCAGGCCGGCACCCTCGATGGCCTTCGGCGCGAGGAAGCGGCGGCCGATCTCGATCTTCTCGAGCTCGGTGTAGCCGGCCAGCTGCAGCACTTCCATGCGGTCGCGGAGCGCCTGCGGAATGGTGTGCAGCACGTTGGCCGTGCAGATGAACATCACGTTCGACAGGTCGTACTCGACGTCGAGGTAGTGGTCGAGGAACGTCGAGTTCTGTTCGGGGTCGAGGACCTCGAGCAGGGCGGCCGACGGGTCGCCCCGGAAGTCCATCGACATCTTGTCGACCTCGTCGAGCAGGAAGACCGGGTTCATCGTGCCGGCCTTCTTCATCATCTGGATGATCTGGCCCGGGAAGGCGCCGATGTAGGTCCGGCGATGCCCGCGGATCTCGGCCTCGTCGCGCACGCCGCCCAGCGAGAGGCGCACGAACTTGCGGTTCATCGCACGCGCGATCGACTTGGCCAGCGACGTCTTGCCGACTCCCGGCGGTCCGGCCAGCGTGAGGATCGTTGCCTTGGGCTTCTTGACCAGGGCGCGCACGGCCAGGAACTCGAGGATGCGCTCCTTGATCTTGTCGAGCCCGAAGTGGTCCTCGTTGAGAATCGCCTCGGCCTTCTTCAGGTCGCGGCTCTCGCGGGTCTTCTTGTACCAGGGAACCGCGATGAGCCAGTCGAGGTAGTTGCGCGAGACGGTGGCCTCGGCCGACATCGGCGGCATGGCCTCGAGCCGGCGCAGCTCGTCCATCGCCTTGCGCTCGACTTCCTTGGGCATCCGCGCCTGCTCGATCTTCTTCTTCAGATCGTCGACCTCGTTGCCCCGGTCGTCCTTGCGCCCCAGCTCGCGCTGGATCGCCTTCATCTTTTCGTTCAGGTAGTACTCCTTCTGCGCCTTCTCCATCTGCTTCTTGACGCGAGACTGGATCCGGCGGTCTACCTGAAGCTTGTCGACCTCGACCTCGAGGACGGCAATGATGCGCGAGAGCCGCTCGATCGGCGGGATGATCTCGAGCAGGTTCTGCTTTTCCTCGACGCCCACCTGCAGGTGCGCGGCGATCGTGTCGGCGAGCCGCGACGGGTCGTCGACCCGCACGGCCGCGACCATCGCGTCGTACTGCAGGTTGTTCGAGAGCTTGATGTACTGCTCGAACAGCGACACGACGCGGCTCATCACCTGCTCGGTGTCGGCCGCCGTTTCGCTCTTCTTCGGGATCACCTTCACGGTGACCCGGTAGAAGCCCTTGTCTTCCTTCCACTCCACCGCGCGCGCCCGGTCGACGCCCTCGACGAGCACCTTGATGTTGCCGTCGGGGAGCTTGAGCGACTGCACGATGTTGGCGACACAGCCCATCGTGTAGATGTCCGAGGGCTGCGGATCGTCGATGGCCGCATCGTGCTGGGCCGCCAGGAAGATCTTCTTGTCGGTGGCAAGCGCGTGTTCCAGCGCCCGTGTCGACGAGGGCCGTCCGATGACGAACGGCATCATCATGTGCGGGAAGACGACGACATCACGGAGCGGAACGACGGGGAGAGTTTCGTAGTGATCCATGGGGAGTGATCGAGCGTGAATATGGATCCGGCGCCGATCCGCCGGTTCAACCGGCCTTTTCCATTACCGTGATCGGCTTCTCCTTCGACTCTACCACCTCGCGCGTGATCACGCACTCGCGAATCTTTTTCTGGCCCGGCAGCGTGTACATCAGGTCGAGCATCAGGTCCTCGATGATCATCCGCAGGCCGCGGGCGCCGATCTTCCGGCGCAGCGCCGCCTCCGCGATGGCGGCCAGCGCGTCATCGGTGAACCGGAGCTTGACGTTCTCGTACTCGAACAGCCGCTGGTACTGCTTGGTGATGGCATTGCGCGGCTGGGTCAGAATCTGCACCAGGGCGTCGCGATCGAGCTCGTGCAGCGTCCCGATGACCGGCAGCCGCCCGACGAACTCCGGGATCAGGCCGTACTTGATCAGGTCCTCGGGCTCCAGATGCTCGAGCAGCGATGACGAGGTCCGCACCGACTTCACGTCGGCCTTGAAGCCCATCGTCTTGCGGCCGAGCCGGCGGGCGATCTGCTTGTCGAGCCCCACGAACGCGCCGCCGCAGATAAAGAGGATGTTGGTCGTGTCGACCTGGAAGAACTCCTGGTGCGGGTGCTTCCGGCCTCCCTGCGGCGGCACGTTGGCGACCGTGCCCTCGAGGATCTTCAGCAGCGCCTGCTGCACGCCTTCGCCCGAGACGTCGCGCGTGATCGACGGGTTCTCGTCCTTCCGGCAGATCTTGTCGACTTCGTCGATGTAGATGATGCCCTGCTGCGCCTTCTCGATGTCGCCCCCGGCCGCCTGCAGCAGCTTCAGGATGATGTTCTCGACATCCTCGCCGACGTAGCCCGCTTCGGTGAGCGTCGTGGCGTCGACGATGGTGAAGGGGACGGAGAGGAGCCGGGCGAGCGTCTGCGCGAGCAGCGTCTTGCCGGTGCCGGTCGGCCCGATCAGCAGGATGTTCGACTTCGCCAGCTCGACGTCGTGCCGGCCGCGCGACTGCTTCTGGATCTCGAGCCGCTTGTAGTGGTTGTAGACGGCGACGGCCAGCTTCTTCTTCGTCTGTTCCTGTCCGATGACGTACTCGTCGAGGAACTTCTTGATCTCGGTCGGCAGCGGCAGCGCCGAGCGCGCGCCCCGATCGAACTTGCTGTCGTCGGCGATGATGTCGTTGCAGACCTCGACGCACTCGTCGCAGATGAAGACAGTCGGGCCCGCAATCAGCTTGCGGACGTCATTCTGGTCCTTGTTGCAGAACGAGCAGCGGAGGATGTCGGTGTCGCCGGTCTTCTTCGTGGTCATTGCCCCTTCTCGCGCCTTCCTACGATATCGGCGCCGGCCGGCGGCGTCGACAGCGGGGACGTCCCGGAATACTCAGGTCCGACGACTGAGTACATCGTCGATGATACCGTATTCCTTCGACTGCTCTGCGCCCATGATGTAGTCGCGGTCGGTGTCCTCCTCGATGCGGGCGATGGGCTGTCCGGTGTGCTGCGCGAGGATCTCGTTCAGCCGCTGGCGCATCCGCAGGATTTCCTTCGCGTGGATGTCGATGTCGGCCGCCTGGCCGGCCAGGCCCGACATGTGCGGCTGATGGATCAGAATCCGCGAGTTCGGCAGCGAGAACCGCTTGCCCTTCGTGCCGGCCGCCAGCAGGACCGCCGCCATCGAGGCCGCCTGCCCGATGCAGTAGGTCTGCACGTCGGGCCGGATGAACTGCATCGTGTCGTAGATCGCCAGTCCCGCCGTGATCGACCCGCCGGGCGAGTTGATGTAGAGGAGGATGTCGCGCTCCGGATCCTCGGCCTCGAGGAAGAGCATCTGCGCGATCACCAGGTTCGCGATCTGATCGTCGATCGGCGTCCCGATGAAAATGATGCTGTCCTTGAGCAGCCGTGAGTAGATGTCGTAGGCGCGCTCGCCGCGGTTGGTCTGCTCGACCACCATCGGCACCAGTTGAGCTCGGGAATTCGGCATAGAAACTCGGGGGTCGGTCGGGGAGCAGCCTGCCGCGCCGGCCGTCTGCTCCGGGTTATCGGCCGCACACGGCGCCGGATTATCCGCGCACCTGCACGCCGCTGCGCTCCGTCGCGCAAAGCTCACGTCGTAATCTGCGCCTGCTCGAGCAGCCAGGTCATCGTCTTCTCCCGGCGGATGCCCACCCGCAGCCGCGGCAGCGCCCCTTCCTGCTCGAGCCGCGCGCGCACGGCCTCGGGCGTCCGCCCGGCCCGCTCGGCGAACTTCGCAATCTCGGCCTCGAGGTCCTCGTCGGTCGCCTCGATCTGCTCGCGACGCGCGATCTCGTCGAGCACCAGCGTGCTGCGCACCGTTTCTGACGCCGCCTCCTTCTGCCGCTCGCGGAACTCGCGCCAGTCGACGTCGACCTGCATCGGATCGATGCCCTGTTCCATCAGCCGCCGGACGAAGTCCTCGAGCCGCCGATCGATTTCGGCCTCGACCAGCACCTCGGGCGCCGTCGGCAGCCGCGAGGCCAGCTGCGACAGCAGCGCGTGCCGCACGGCGTGATCCGCCTCGGCTTCCGCGTTCGCCTGGAGGTTCTCGCGGACCCGCTCACGCAGCGCTTCGAGCGTCTCGACGTCGCCCACTTCCTTCGCGAACTCGTCGTCGAGCGCCGGCAGGACGCGCCGGCGCACGCCCTTGACGGTGATCGCGTAGTCGACCGTCGCGCCGGCCAGCTCCTTGATCTCGTAGTCCTCCGGGTAGTTCACCGCGAACTCCCGCCGGTCGCCCTCGCGGACGCCGGTGAGGTTCTCGTCGAACCCGGGCGGGTTGGCCGACGCGCCAATCTCGATCGTGACGTTCTCGAGCGATTCCGACTGGTCGCCCTCGGGCTCGGGCTGGCCGGGCACGGCAATCAGCCGGCCACGACGCGTGCGCGTCAGATCGACGAGCAGCGTGTCGCCCGTCTCGGCGCCCCGATCCTCGACCGGTTCCCACCGCGCATGCTGCTGCTGCAGCTGCTCGAGCGCCTGGTCGACGGCGCCCACTTCGAGCACGGCCGGCGGCTTCTGCAGCGACAGTCCGACGTACTCGCCGGGATCGATTGGCGGCAGGGTCTCGAAGTCCGCGACGAAGGTGAGGGGACGGCCTTCCTCGAGCACCACGTCCCGGATGTCGGGCGTGGCCACCGGTTCGAGCCCCCGTTCCCGCAGCGCGTCGTCGAGCAGGCGGGGGATCAGATCGTGGGCGACGTCGTGAAGGATCTGCTCCCGGTAGCGCTGCCGGACGACGCTGGCCGGCACCTTACCCGGCCGGAATCCCGGCACCCGGGCGGATCGGCGGTATGTCTGTGCGACCCGCTCGATCGCCTCCTCGACCACGTCGGTCGGCACCTCGAAGGTCAGGTGCTTGCGGGTCTCCGAAACCTCTGTGAACTCGGTCTTCATTCCGGACATTATGCTCCGAACGCCGGCGGCTCACCATCCCGGCACGGCACGGGCCGCAGGTCCGGCCGCGGCTGCGGGGCAGGCCCGGATAGACCGGTCGGCGCCCCGGCGCGACCGGTGCGGATATCGACAATAGGGACTGGTGGACGAGGTCGGACTCGAACCGACACGGGATTGCTCCCACGGGCTTCTAAGACCCGCGCGGCTGCCAGTTACGCCACTCGTCCGGACCCGCACGATTATGCACCGGCCGGGTCCGGTCTGGTGCGTCGGGGTGGCCCCCCGATCGCCACATACAGCGAGCGCTCGCTTCGTCGCGGGCGAACGTTAGACGGGACGCGAAGGCGCGGGGTTGTCGCGGCTGTCGAGGATTTTCCGGCACTCGTCGGCGATGGCGTCGGCCAGCGACCTAGGCGCGACAACGCGCGCGTCGGCGCCAAAGCCCAGCACCCAGGTCCGCAGGGCGGGGTCGACCGAGACCCGCAGCGTCATTCGGACGCCGCCATCGGGCAGCGGCGCGATCTGCTGCGATTCGTGCCAGATGCGCGACTGGACGTACGGTGCGATGGCGGGCGAGAACTCGATTTCGACAGGCTCGGGCGTGCCCGTGAAGACGCCCATCGAGTGACCGAAGACGTCGGGCGGCAGCTCCTGCCGGTGTCGGAACGTCTCTTCGAGTACCGACAGCTTCTGGATGCGATCGATGGCAAACGTCCGGAACTGTCCGTAGGCAGGTACCCACGCGACCAGGTACAGTCCGCCCTGAGCGACGGTCAGCCGGTACGGCTCGGCGCGGTACGTCTTCTCCTCGCGCGACGACAGCGAGTAGTAGCTCATCGTGACCACGCGGCGGTCGCGCACCGCCTCGAACAGTCGGCGCGTCGTCGTGATCTGTTCGGCCGATTCGGCCGAGAGCCGGGGGCCGGGCTTCGCGTTGAGCACCTGCGGCAGCGCCGACAGGAACGCGCGCATCCGCGGGTTCAGCGCCTGCTCGATCTTTTCGAACGCGCTGCGGAGCTCTTCGGCCAGCGGCCAGCCCGATACCCCTTCGACGACCGAGCGGCTGAGGTACAGCGCGGCCACGTCGGCGACCGACAGGCCTTCCTGCACGGTCCTGAAGGGGCTGCCCTCGATGCGCCAGCGCTTGGTTTCGTTTTCTTCGCCTTCGTCGTAAATGGCGAAGCCGGCCTCCTGAAGTGCCTGCAGGTCACGCCGGATGGTGCGCGTCGAGCGGCCCGTCATCTCGGCGAGCTCGTGGATCGTCACGCCCGTCCGGCGGCTTTCGATCTCACGGAGGATCTGCCACTGACGGATGACTTCGGCATTGCGCTGCCGCGGCTGGGGAGAGCGAGACGGTGGCGTCGACATACCCGGACCCAGGATGCGGGTCATTGTAGCCGCAGCCGGCCAACGGCCGCCGTGACCCGCTCTGTCACACCGCCCCCGTAGCCTCGTGGTGGAAGAAGGAGAGTCCCATGATCCACTTCGATGGCACGTTCGCCCGTCAGCTCGATCTGCTCGATGTCCGCCGCCCGGCTCCCGTCAGGGCTGTGGTCCCCGCGCGAACGCCTGCAGCCCGGCCGGGCCCGGTGTCTGTCCCCGTTGCGTCGCGCGTGCGCGGGCGGCAGCGCGACCTCCGGACGCTGCGCCAGGACGTGTACGCCGCCATCGAACGCCGGCGGCGGCAGGCGCAGATTGCCGCGCGCCGGGCGTTCGACGATCGGCGTCACGACGGCGATCAGGGATAGATCCCGAGCGCCAGGTACGACTCGGCGATCTTGTCGATGGCGACGCGATAGGCGGCCGCCCGCAGGTCGCCGAGGTGCGGGTTGCGCAGCAGCGTCTCGCGGATGGCGTGATAGGCCGCGGCCATCGTCTCTTCGAGGCCCGAAGCGACGATGTCCTGCTCTTCGGCACCGCGGACGAGCAGGCGTCGTTCCTCCTCGTCGATGCGCTTGCCGGTCAGCGTCTCGAGCGCACGGACGAAGCGTGCTTCGTCGGCCTCCTGCAGCCGCTTCTGCAGCCGGCCGAACCGGACGTGCGAGATGTTCTTGAGCCACTCGAAGTACGACACCGTGACGCCCCCGGCGTTGGCGTAGATGTCGGGGACGATGAGGACGCCACGCTCGCGCAGAATCGCTTCGGCGGCGGGCGTCGTCGGGCCGTTGGCACCTTCGAGGATGATGCGCGCCTTGATCCGCGGCGCGTTGTCCTCGGTCAGGACGTTCTCGACGGCTGCCGGGACGAGCACGTCACAGTCGATCTCGAGACCGGCCGATGCCGGCGTGATGTTCGTGGCACCGGGAAAGTCGAGGATCGATCCGCGTTCCCGCCGGTGCGCCGCGACGGCGGCCGGATCGAGTCCATTCGGATTCGTGATGGCCCCGTCCCACTCGACGATCCCCACGATGAGCGCGCCGGCGGCCTGGCAGAACTGCGCCGTCGGGTAGCCGACGTTGCCGAAGCCCTGGATCACAATGCGCTTGCCTTCGAGCCCGCGCGACAGGCCGAGGCGGCGCATGTCTTCCTCGACACTGCACGCCTCGCGCAGCGCGAAGAAGAGGCCGCGGCCGGTCGCCTCGCGCCGGCCGCGGATGCCGCCTTCGGTGACCGGCTTGCCCGTGACGGCCGCGAGCGCATCGAGCGCGCCCGGATGGTGCGCGATGTACGTGTCGGCAATCCACGCCATCTCGCGCTCGCCCGTCCCGTAATCGGGGGCGGGCACGTCGACGCCCGGACCGATGAAGTTCTTCTTGATCAGCTCGTGCGTGTAGCGGCGGGTGATCCGCTCGAGGTCCTGGACAGCGTACGCCGACGGGTCGATCTGCACGGCGCCTTTCGCGCCGCCGTAGGGGACGTCGACGATGGCGCACTTGTAGGTCATCAGCGCCGCCAGGCCCTTCACCTCTTCTTCATCGACGAACGGCGCGTAGCGGATGCCGCCTTTCGTCGGCAGACGATGGTGGCTGTGCTCCACGCGCCAGGCGTTGATCGTTTCGAACGTGCCATCGCGACGTTCGAAGGGGAACGTGATCCGGTAGACCGCATGGCAGGCCTTGATGATTTCGAGCAGCCCCCGGGGGTATCCGCAGCCCTGCGCCCCCCGGTCAACGTAGTAATTGACGAAATCGTAGACACTGCCTGGTTGCACACTACCTGCCTGTTTCACAACGAGTCGTCTCCACCCTGGCGGCCCGGACCCCGCTGGTCCCCCCGCGCAGGGCAAAAACCGCGATTATACGAACGGGGCACTGATAAAATGCAATGATTGCCCGCCAGAGTCCGGTTGGCGTCCCAAGGAGCGAAAGTGATGTCGAAGCTGCTGCTCGTTATCGCGTTGTGTGTCGGCCTGGCCGGTTCGGCCGCGGCCCAGGCTCCGGAGACGGGGCTGAAGGTGGGCGACAAGGCGCCCGATTTCGCCCTCCAGGGCACCGACGGCCGCGTGCATCGTTTGTCGGATTACCAGGGGAAGGCCGTCGTCCTGGCCTGGTACCCGAAGGCGTCGACGCAGGGCTGCACGATCGAGTGCAAGTCGCTGCGCGACAGCGCGAGCCTGATCGGCCAGTACGACGTCGTCTATTTCATGGCGAGCGTCGATACGCCCGAGGATAACCTCACGTTCGCGCGGAACAACGAGGCAAACTTCCCGCTGCTGTCGGATCCGGGCAAGGAGACCGCCCGTGCCTACGGCGTGCTGTCGGAGCGCGGCGTCGCCAACCGGTGGACGTTCTACATCGGTCCGGACGGCCGCATCCTGCACATCGATCGACAGGTGAACCCGGCGACGGCGGGGCAGGACCTGGCCGAACGGCTCGATGCGCTCAAGATCGCGCGCAGGTAGCTGACTGCCGGTCCGTGGCCGATCCGATCGAACGTTACCGACAGTGGTTCGAGGACGCCGTCCGCGCCGGCGTCGGTGATCCGAAGGCGGCCTGCCTGTCGACCATCGGGCTCGACGGGCGGCCGTCCTCGCGGATGGTGCTGATTCAGTACTTCGACGCGGACGGCTTCGCCTTCTTCACCAATCTCGGCAGCCGCAAGGCTCGCGAACTCGCAGCGCGACCGGCTGCCGCGCTGTGCGTTCACTGGTTCGCCCTCGAACGGCAGGTCCGCATCGAAGGCGACGTGGTGCCGGTCAGTGCGGCCGAGGCCGATGCCTACTTTGCCCGACGGCCGCGCGAGAGCCAGATTGGCGCGTGGGCGTCGCGACAGAGCGAGCCGCTCGACTCGCGTGCGACGCTCGAGGCCCGGGTCGAGCAGTACGCGCGTGAGTTCGAAGGACGCACGGTGCCCCGACCGGACTTCTGGTCGGGCTACCGGGTCGTGCCGCTCCGCATCGAGTTCTGGACGTCGGTCGTCGGCCGGCTCCATCACCGCGAGCTGTTCGAACGCGATGCGCCCGGCGCCCAATGGCGCACCCGTCTGCTGTATCCATGAGCAATCACCCGCCGAAGGGCGCCGGAGCGCCCACCATTCCTGCCGTTGATCCCGAACCGGTCGACCGCGCGCTCGTCGGCGAGGGCGCGATGCCGAATCCCGCGGGCCGCAACCCGGGTATCGGCCGCGGATCGGATGCCGGCGCGTCGCCCGTGCCGGCCGGCCGCTCCGACGAGGTGCTGCTCGCCGGGCCACACGGGCGGTTCCGTGAGCTGCGGCTGCTGCTCCGGGCAGTGCGCGACTTTCTGCGCGGCTTCCGCGTCCTGCACTTCGTCGGCCCGTGCGTGACGATCTTCGGATCGGCGCGGTTCAACGAGTCGCATCCCTACTACGCGATCGCGCGTGAAGTCGGCCGCCGCACGAGCGCGCTCGGCTTCACCGTGATGACCGGCGGCGGTCCCGGCCTGATGGAGGCGGCCAACCGCGGGGCGCGCGACAACGGCGGACGCTCGGTCGGCTGCAACATCGAACTGCCGATGGAGCAGGAACCGAACCCGTACCTGGATCGGTGGATCAACTGCCACTACTTCTTCGTCCGCAAGGTCCTGCTGTTCAAGTACTCGTACGCGTTCATCGCCCTGCCCGGCGGGCTCGGCACGCTGGACGAGCTGTGCGAGGCGCTCACGCTGATCCAGACCGGCAAGATCCGCAACTATCCCGTCATCCTCATCGGCATCGACTACTGGAAGCCGTTCGTCGACCTGCTGAAGGAGATGGTCGAGGAGGGGGCGATCAGTCCGCACGATCTGGATTTGCTGCTCGTCACCGACGACATCGATGCAGCGATGACGCACCTCGAGACGAACGCCATCGGTGCGTTCGGGCTGCGCCGCGTCCCGCGCCGCGATCCGAAGTGGTGGCTGGGTGAATACGGCATCGTCGGCCGGCGCAACGCCGCGCGCATCGACGCCGAGCCGCACCGCGCCGAATAGACGTCCCCGCAGCCATGACTGCGCACCGCATCCTCGTCGTCGATTCGCCGGCGCGGGAGCTGTGGGCGCTCGCGGCGCGCCTGCAGGCCGAAAAGCTCGCGGTTGTCGAGGTGACGTCGGCCGCGGCCGCGCGCGACGTCGTCGCCGGTGGTGCAGGCGCCGTGGTCGTGCATCATCACGCCGACGAGGCCGCGGCGCTCGTCGAGCTGGCGCGCTCGCGTCTGCCTGACGCCGACGTCATTGTCGTGCTCGACGACAGCCGGTCGGCCGTCGAATGGGCAGCGGCCGTCGCGCCCGATGCGATCGTGTGGACGTCGGCGCTGGCCGACGGCGCCGCGCGAATCATCCGTCGCCTGCGGCGCCGCGCGGCATCAGTCACGGTTCCCGCGTCCGTCGGCGGGGCCCGGCTGCAGCCCGATGATCTCGTCGGTGACTCCGACGCGATAGCGCGTGTCAGGACCCTCGCCGCGCGGCTCGCCGACGTCGACGTGCCTGCGGTGATCGTGGGCGAGCCCGGCACCGGCCGCGCGACCACGGCACGAATCGTTCACGACAGCGGTGGCCGCGCGGATCGGCCGTTCGTCCGCGTCGACTGCGGGCGCGCCACGACGACCGATCTCACCGCCGAGCTGTTCGGCGCCGGCCGCCAGCCGGGCATCGTCGAGGCGGCCGACGGCGGGACGCTGCTCCTCGAGCGCGTCGACCGGCTGCCGCTCACGGCGCAACTGCTCCTGCTGCGACTGATTGAGGACGGCACCTTCCGTCCCCGGGGCGCCTTTGCCGACCGCACCGCCAACGTTCGCGCCCTGACGACCACGACTCGTCGCCTCGAGAGCGATGTCGAAGCCGGCCGTTTCCGCCGCGACCTGTACTGCCGCCTGAGCGTCGTCACGATCGACGTGCCCCCGCTGCGCGCCCGCGGCGACGACGTCGTGAAGCTGGCGCGCCACTTCGCCCGTCGGGGCGCGGAACTGACCGGCATCGAGCTCGACGACGAGGTCGAGGCGCTGCTGCGTCGCTACCACTGGCCCGGCAACGTGCGCGAGCTGGACCTCGTCGTCGCGCGGGCCCGGCTGCTTGCGCCCGACGCGCTCAGGCTCGGCCCGGCGGCCTTCCCGGGGCTGGCCACGCCGCGGGCAGTCGATCAGGGACTACTCGTGCTGCCCGACGACGGGATCGATCTGGCCCGGCTCGAGCGGCAGCTCGTGGAGCAGGCGCTCGAGCGCACCGGGGGGAACCAGACGCACGCGGCACAGCTGCTGGGCCTGCGGCGCGACCAGATCCGCTACCGCATGCTCAAGTACGGCCTGCAGCAGTGACCGCGCCTGGCCTCACGCCAGGCGCACGACGGCCGGTGTGATCGGCAGATCGGCAGGGACCGGTTCGTAGAAGACGCGCTCCAGAAAGAGGCCTGATGCCGGGGCCGTCAGCCGGGGTGGCAGGTCGGAGTCGCGCGTCAGAAGATCCGGGACGGCGGCCGGATCGAGGCCGCCGCGGCCGACTTCGGCCAGTACGCCCGCCAGCCGTCGGACCATCTTCCACAGGAAATGCGAGCCGACCACCTGAAGCAGGATGAGCCGTCCGTCGCGCACGAGGCGTACCCGCTCGATCTTCACGGTCGTCGACTTCTCGGCCGGGTCGTCGTCGGTGAACGCCCGGAAGTCGGCGAAGCCGACGAAGGCCCGGGCGGCTTCCTGCATCCGGTCGAGATCCAGCGCGTCCTGCACCCACCAGACGAACGGCTTCGCGAAGGCGGTCCGTCGCTCGGCGAACTGGTAGACGTAGCTGCGGGCGACCGCGCTGTGCCGGGCATGGAACCGGGCGGGGACGCGCTCGACGTCCAGGATGTTGATGTCGGCCGGCAGCTGCTGGTTCAGCCGGCGGAGCAGCGTGGCCGGCGGCACGACTGATGGCAGATCGAGGTGCGCCACCTGGCCGAGCGCGTGGACGCCGGCGTCGGTGCGGCCGGCACCGTAGGTCTCGGGACGCTTCACGCCGAAGGCCGCGCTGACCGCGCGGTTGAGCTCACCCTGGATCGTCCGGGCGTTCGTCTGGATCTGCCAGCCGCTGTACCGCGTGCCGGCGTACTCGAGCGTCAGTTTGAAACGGGGCATGAGTGGTGCGACAGTATGGGGCGGCGTCGTACAGGGCATGTCGCCGCGTCAGCATGGCGAAGCATCGCACAACTCCCGAGGCCGCCGCGGCCGCCTTCGGTATCGGCCGCATCGAACGGCACATCTTCCTGTGCACTGGTCCGGACTGTGTGCCGGCCGACCAGGGCCAGCCCACGTGGGAATATCTCAAGCAGCGGCTCAAGGCCCTTGGACTGAGCGGCGCGCACGGCACCACCTACCGGACGCACTGTCGGTGCCTGAGAATCTGCACGGCCGGCCCAATCGCGCTCGTCTATCCCGAAGGCACGTGGTACCGTGATGTCACTCCCGAAAATGCCGAGCGCATTATCCAGGAGCACATCATCGGTGGCCGAGTGGTCGAAGATCTCTGTTTTGCCCGCAATCCTCTTCCGCTCCCCGGTTCCCGGAAGGAGACGTCCTGACGCATGGAAAGACAAGCGGTCGTAAAAGCCTGGGGACTGATCCTCGGCGGCTATCAGCCGAACCTGTCCATCGAAATCACGCGTGAGTGCCCCCTGCGCTGCCCGGGGTGTTACGCCTACGGCGACGACCACCTCGGCGGCGGGGTCGTCCTGCGCCAGCTGGCCGACTACAAGGGACAGCAGCTGATCGACGGCGTGCTCGACGTCGTCAAGCGCTACAAGCCGCTGCATCTGTCGATCGTCGGCGGGGAGCCGCTCGTTCGGTACCGCGAGCTCGAGGTGCTGCTGCCGAAGCTCACGGGCATGGGCATTCATACGCAGGTGGTGACCAGCGCCGTGCGGCCCATTCCCGAGAGCTGGGCCAACATGGAGCGACTGCAGGTATGCGTGTCGGTCGACGGCCTGCAGCCCGAGCACGACGCCCGTCGCAAGCCGGCGACGTACGACCGCATTCTCAAGCACATCAGGGGGCAGCACGTCACCATCCACTGCACGATCACGCGTCAGCAGACGCGGCCCGGCTACGTGACCGAGTTCACGAAGTTCTGGGCAGCGCTGCCCGACGTCAAGCGCATCTGGTTCAGTCTCTACACCCCGCAGATCGGCGAGGATTCACCCGAGCGGCTGCTGCCGGAGGATCGCGCGCGCGTCGTGCAGGAGATCGCGCACCTGCACACGGTCGAGCCGAAGCTGATGGACATGATTCCATCCGTGGTGCAGGGATACCTGCGTCCGCCGCAGAATCCGTCTGAGTGCATCTTTGCGAAGACCACGGCGTGCCTGTCGGCCGACCTCGAGACGCCGATCGCGCCGTGCCAGTACGGCGGCAATCCCGACTGCACCCAGTGCGGCTGCATGGCGTCGGTCGGCCTGGGCGCGGTGGGCGACTATCGGCTCGCCGGCGTGCTGCCGCTGCGGACGATTTTCAACGGGTCGCTGGCCGTCGGCCGGGTGGCGCGGGCGCTGCGTGGCGGCGAACCGAAGCCGCGCAAGCCGCCGTTTGCCGCCCCCGAGGTCAGCGCGGCGAAATAGCACGACGCGGCCGCGTCCGTCCGGAGGCGCGGCCGCGGTATATTCATGGGTTTCATGATTCGACGGATCTTCTCGACGACCGCCCTTGCGGCAGCTCTGGCCGCCGGCGCCGCCGTCGCCGCGCAGGAGCCGGCGACCGAGGCAGAGCATCACCACGTGCATGAGGCGGCTCCCGCTTCGTCGCAGCCGCTCGTCCGGCCCGGCGAACCGATCGTGGAGCTGAGAGGGTGCCTCACCGAGGGGCACGGCGACCATCACGGTCCGGTCCTGACGCAGGTGCAGCGCAGTTCGATCAGCGTGGCGGGCATTACGTCGCACGACGCGTCGGCCCGGGTCGCGCCGGTGGCTGCCGACGAAGAAGCGGCCGCCGTCCGCGCGCTCGTCGCACGCGACTCGACCGCGCCGCTCAGCCGGGCCGAGTTTCCGCTGGCGTCGCCGGCCGTCGACCTGCAGCCGTACTACGACCAGCAGGTGCGCCTGACCGGGGTCGTTCGGGACACCAACGGACAGGTGACCATCTACGTGGTCCGCGTGAGCCCGATCGGCGCGCTCTGCGCCGGCGCCCACTGACAACGACGGTCAACGACCGGCTCGCCGGTGGTGCCGCGGGTGCTACCGAGGCACCACCGAGTCGTTCCCGCAGGCGTCGCAGATCACGTGGTAGTACGACTCGGCCTCGTCGATCCAGGCGGTCGTGTCGTAGCTGCCGCAGAGCGGACACTCCCTGCTCGTGTGGCCGTTGGCGCATCGATAGGCGTCCAAGTACGGGGCGCCTGACTCGATGTCCGCCAGCGTGCCCGCAAACGGCTCGGCACGGAGCACGGCGCGTTCAGTCCAGTACATCGACTGCCCGCACTGCGGGCAGCGGCGCGACGCCGGATCTCCGGGCTGCGGCATGCTCATCGCGTTCACTCCACACCGGCTTCGGCGGCGGTCGACTTCCGGTGGTGAAGCGGTTTCAGGCGACGCCGGCGGATCGCCCGATGGACCGACATGCCCGTCGCCCTGACCGCCGCGTCGACGGCCAGCTGCAGCGCCGCGTCGGTCCGTTCCACGACCACGCTTGGCAGGCCGCGCAGCACGACCTTGATCACGCAGCGGTGATCGACGCCACCCTTCGGGCCGTTGACGTCGGCAATCCGCACGCTGACCCGCTCAATCGCTGACGCGAACTTCGTCAGCCTCCGCGTGAGCTTCGTCCGGACCATCTCGCGATCCTCGGGCGAAAGGATCGCACCGACCACCCGGACGTGCACGGGCGGCTCTTCGACGCCGCGCTTTGCGATCCGAGGCGCGGAGGGGGGAACAGTCCGCCTGGTCCGCTCGGGCGGCAGCCGACGTGCGCCTCTCGGGCCGGTCGGCCCGCGCAGCGCCCGGCGTCCCTGCACCGTTCCGGTCGACGGCGGCCGCCTGACCGGCGGCTTTTCGACGCGCCCGGTCGGCCTCGCGGTGCCACGGCCCAGTTCGTCGAGCAGATCGGTCGTCGTGACGAGCCCGACAACGGCTTCGTCCTGGACGACGAGCAGGCAGCCGATTGTGCGACCGCGCATCAGGTTCGCCGCCTGACGGAGGGTCGTCCGGGGCGAAGCCGCCACGATTTCGGTCGCCATGAAGTCGCGGACCGGCCGCCCGTCGAGACGTGCGCGGGCGCGGGTCGAGGCGCGCGGCCCGCCAATGTCGCGCTCGGAAAGAATCCCCACGGTCCGCGAGCCGTCGACGACGACGAGGTGGCGGATCTGTTCGATCCGCATGCGTTCCCGGGCAAGACCCACCGGATCGTCGGGGCCGATCGTGACGACACCTTCGGTCATGATGTCTTCGAGGCGCATGAGACCCCCTGGCGGGTTACGACGCAGCGGAGCGCGCCGACGATGTGCCGCCGGCCAGCGGATCGTCAGCGGTGCGCGAGGTGCTCTCGGCGACGTACCGCACGAAGTCGGCCTCCGTCAGGATGCCCACGAGCACGCCCTGTTCGAGTACCGGCAGGCAGCCGTACTTGCTCTCGAGCATCACCGTTGCCGCTTCCACGACGTCGTCGTCGGCGTCGACCGTCTCGGGCTCGTAGACCATGACCTCGTGCACCTTCACCGCGGCGGCAACCTCAGCGCCGACGGTCAGCGGCAGTTGCGCTTCGAGCTGACCGGCCCAGCGGATCAGGTCGCGCTCCGAGACCAGTCCCACGAGACGCCGGTCGTCGTCGACGACCGGGACGTGGCGGACGTAGCGACCGCTCATCACGTCGCGCAGTCGGGCCACTGAATCATCGGGGTGAACAACGGCGACGTCGGACGTCATGAGATCGCGGACGCGCAGTCGCGACACGGGTGCCCTCCTTCGGAATTCGAGGACGCAGCGACGCAAACGGGACGCGTGCCTGGCGCCCGTCGGTGCGTCGCACATCCTGCGACAGCGCATCCGCTGGATGCACACTGCGCGCCAGCCCGGCGTCGGATCAGCCCGCGCCAGGATGCCCAACGCGAGCGCGATCAGCGTGGGCACGCAGCGGGCCGAATCTGCCGAGCGACGGGCGAGCGGCAGGTGCGGGGCAGGACCGGGTCGGCGCCGACCACTGACGTCGGAATGCAGCGGGAAGAGCCTGTGAGCCGGCGGGTTGTTCCCGGCACGCTGCGGAATTGTCCGCACCGTGTGCCTTCCTTCGGGCGTTCACGGCAATCTCAGCATTGCTCATGTCTTCGTGAGGACGTGCCCGCACGCCGTGCGTAGAGTGCGTCGTGGAGGGAATCGACATGATGGAGAGCACCCGCTTGAGAGCCGGCCTGCTCGTCGTGCTCGGGCTGGCGATTGCTGCGATGAGCGTGTACGTCGCCGAGGTAGACGACGCCCCGGGCGCCGCGGCGATCGGTCTGCTGGTCCTGATGGGGAGCCTGGTGCTCGCGGCCCGCCTGGTGCGTGGTCGATTGCCGGCATGGGCCGTCGGCACGTCGCTCGCTGCGGGCCTCGCCCTTGCGCTGCTGCTGGCGCTGCTGATGAACAACGTCAGCCTTGCCCCGCCGCTGTTCGCCGGACCCGACGATGTGCCGTCGATCGTGGGCGTCACGCCGCCGCCCGGCCGCGAAGCCGCTGTCCAGCGTGCGCGGGAGGCGGTACGCGCGGCGATGGCGGGGCAGAACGTGCCGGGACTGTCGGTGGCGGTGGGCAGTGGGGGAACGCTGCTGTGGACGGAGGGGTTCGGGTGGCGGGATGCGACGACCGCGACGCCCGTGGGGCCCGACACGCGCTTCCTCCTCGGCACGGCCGCGCCGGTCGTGGCGCCGACGGCCGCGTCCCTGGGGCTCGTCGACACCGGTCTCGAGCCGGCGGCCGCGTGGAGTCCGGAGCACATCGGCGAACCGGAGGAGGATGCGCCGCCGTTCAGGCTGGTGCGGGCACTCGTCCTCGAGCCGCTCGGCCTCGCGGCGTCGGACTATCCGCTGGCCGGCAACCGCGCGACGGTCTACGTGCCGCGGTCGGACAGCGATCCGCGGCGAGGACGACGGCTGGCCGCGATGCGCGACCTGGTGTGCTGCGCGGACGGCATGGCGGCCTATGCGACGCCGGCGCAGCTCGTCCGGTTTGCAGCGGCGACGCGAACCGGTGACGTCGACGGTCGACTGGCGGGCGGGCTGGTGGTGTCGGTGCGGACGCAGTCCGATGGCGGACTGGCCGTGGCGGTCATGTCGAACATCGCGTACGCGGACACGGCTGCGCTGGCCGAGCATATCAGGGACGTGTTCGCCGCGACAGGGGAGTCGACAGCACGGTAACGCGCCGGTTCTGAACGCTGCAGGGAGAAGAAGAAAAGGGTGGTGAGCCCGGAAGGAATCGAACCTTCAACCAACAGATTAAGAGTCTGCTGCTCTGCCAGTTGAGCTACGGGCCCACGAAGGGGTCTGGCATGCGGTTGGACGGCGCCGAGCACGGAGCTCGATGGTGCGCCCGGCAGGATTCGAACCTGCGACCTTTGGCTCCGGAGGCCAACGCTCTATCCAGCTGAGCTACGGGCGCGTCTGGCCTCGGAGCCGTGCTCCGACGCCGGTTACCGGCCGGCGGCCGACCTCACACGCGTCTGGTGCGCCCGGAGGGACTTGAACCCCCAGCCTACGGGTTCGAAGCCCGGCGCTCTATCCAATTGAGCTACGGGCGCACAGCCGACGAGCGTATCACGCACGGCCGCTCGCAGCCAATACCAACCTGCCTATTTTACTTCTTCCGACCGCCCTGGCGCGAGCCCTTCTTCGTCGTGGTCCGGGTCGCAGCCGACCGGGTCTTCCTGGTCGCGGCCCTCTTCGTCGCGGTTTTCGGGGTCTTCTTCTTCGACGACTTCCTCGTCGCCGACGTCTTTGCCGAACGCGTCGCGCTCTTCTTCGACGGGCTCCTCTTCGCCGAGCGCTTCGAGCGGCCGCCGGTCGACGCCGGTTCGGCGGGAACCTTTGCGCCCTTCT
>ERZ777003.508-NODE-508-length-73491-cov-18.471567_pt1 | contig 73491 bp, 46 predicted proteins | sample MGYA00374956_ERZ777003 | MGnify/ENA primary metagenome ERZ777003 (study PRJEB29302, sample SAMN06268252) | bioreactor metagenome | isolation source: Joint BioEnergy Institute, California, USA | place: USA:Joint BioEnergy Institute, California, USA | collected...
CCCGAGCCCAGCTCGCCGTCGAACGCCCGGCCGGGCGTCACCTCACCGAGCACCCGCAGTTTCACCGGCGTGTACGTGCTGGCGCCCTGGGTCGCCGCGCCCCGCAGGGCGTAGCCGTCCATCATGGCGCGGTCGAACGAGGGGACATCCAGAGGGCTGGCGATATCCTCGGCCAAGATACGGCCGACCGCCTCGTGCAGATCGACATATTCCGGCTCCAGGGCCGAAACATGTTCATCGAGCCAACGAAAAACCTCGGCCACCGGCGTGCGCTGGACAAAGCCGCGCATGCGAACATCGGCCGTTACGCTCGTCCTGGCAGAAGGCTCGCTCATGCCGCGCATCATACGCGAACGCCCGACCGGGAGACAAATTTTTCCCCACGGTCGGGCGATTTCTTGACGTCGGTATGTCGCGAGGCGGCCCTGAGCTTAAGTAACCCGCGGTTACTGCGCCGGTGCGGCCACCTCGGTGGTCACGTGCTCGATGGTCCGCTGTTCGATCTCCGGCTGGTATTCGCGGCTGTCGATCAGCGTCATGCCCAGGAACAGCGCTACAAACGCCAGCGAGGCCACGAAGATCAGGGCATTAAACGGCTTGTCGTACCACAAGTGCATGAAGAACAGCACGACCAGCGAGGCCTTGATCGTGGCGATGGTCAGCGAGACCACGATTTCCCACCGGCCCAGCGGAAAGTTGGCCGCCACCACGGTGATGATCGTCAGCGCGATCAGGGCCGCGAACACCCCGAGCAGCATGCGCGGCGCCATGGGGTGGGCAAACGAAGCGTGCGCGTGCTCGCCGTGCCCGTGTGCGTCGTGAGCCGAGTGAGGATGGTTAGCCTGTTGCGTATCAGCCATGGCGTCGATCGCTTAGTGAATGAGATACAAAAGGGGGAACAGGTAGATCCAGACCAGGTCGACCAGGTGCCAATACAGGCCCACGCTGTCCACCGGTCCGAAGTACTCTGCCTGGAATTGCCGCTTCAGCGCCCGCCACAGCAGCCACGCCAGGGCAATCACGCCACCGATGATGTGCACGGCGTGCAGGCCGGTCATCACGTAGTAAATGCTGAAGAAGATCCCGGCGTTGCGGGGCGACTCCACATCGTCGGCCAGAGCGTGCGCCGGATCGGCGTGCGTGGCCACCACATGGTGGTCGGACTCGCCCGCGTGCTCCTCAACATGCGCGGGACCGTGCGAATCGCTGCCCGCCACGGCCGGCACCACGAAGCCGCAGCCCACGCCCACAAAGAACGCGACCGAGGCCAGCGCCAGGATGCCGTAGAAGCGGTAGCCCTGCTCGTAGTTTTTCTGCTTGGACACGACCGTCGCCGCGATCAGCGCCACGCTGATCAGGATGAACGGCAGGCAGAGCCAGAACAGGATCATGCTGCCGCCATGGTGCTCGGCCGTGGGCGCGAACTTGCTGGCCCAGTACAGGCCGATATCCCACTTGTGGCTGTACTCCACCGCCTTCACGCCCAGGAACAGGAACGCGCAGGCGATCGTGATCGCCAGGTTCCTGATGAGCCCGCGGTTGTTCACCAATTGCGAGTCGCGCACCGCCCAGGCCATGGTCAGACTGCTGAGCAGCAGCACCACCGTGTTGAACGCGCCCAGGCTCTTGTCCAGGAACTGGTGAGCGTAGACGAAGATCTCGGGGTGGTTGGCGCGGTAAACGGCGTAGGCGACGAACAGGCCGCTGAAAAACAGGATTTCTTGAATCAGGAACAACCACATCCCCAGCTTGCCCGTGTCGTACTGCTGCTGGGGCGTTTCAAAGTGGTGCGCCAGGAATTCCGGATGGTCGCCGTGATGGTCGTGGGTCGCGGCAGCTTCCGGTTCGACAATGCTCGCCATGGATCCAGTCTCAAGCGGTGGTTTTCACTGGCAGACGCGGCGCGGGTGCCAAGCGCTGCATGTTGGGATTGATCGATCAGTTGCCGGATGGTGCTCCCGCCCGCCGTTACACCGTGGCCGGCTCCGGCTCGGCTTCGCGCTTGGCCGGCTGCTTCTTGGGCTCGAAGACGTAGCCTTCTTCCTCGCCCTTGTAGACCAGGCCGTCGAAGTCGTACGGGTCGCCGACGGTCGGCGCGACGGCGAAGTTCTCCAGCGGCGGCGGCGAGGCACAATGCCATTCGAGGGTGGCGCCGCCCCAGGGGTTGGCCGGGGCCTTCCGTCCACGCCGCAGCGACTGCCACAGCACCAGGGCGCAGATCACCAGGCCCACGCCCAGCAGCAAAGCGCCCGTCGTCGACATCACGTGGAAGGGCTGGAACTCAGCGTCGTACCGGGCGTAGCGCCGCGGCATACCCCGGCTGCCCATGATAAACTGCGGGAAGAACGTCAGGTTCAGCCCCACGAACACGATGAAGCAGGCCAACTGGGCCCAACCCTCGTGATACATGCGGCCGAACATCTTGGGCCACCAGTAGTGCAGGCCGGCCAGGAAGGCGATCAAGGTGCCACCCATCATCACGTAGTGGAAGTGGGCCACCACGAAGTAAGTGTCGTGCAGGTGCACGTCGGTGGCCAACGCCCCCAGGAACAGACCGGTCAGACCGCCGATGCCGAACAGGAAGATGAACGCCAGGGCGTAGCACATCGGCGTGGCCAACCAGATGGAGCCCTTGTACATCGTGGTCAGCCAGTTGAAGACCTTGATGGCCGAGGGAATCGACACGCTGAAGGTCAACCCCGAGAAAATGATCGCCGCCCGCTGCGACTGGCCGCTGGTGAACATGTGGTGTCCCCAGACCAGAAAGCCCAGCAGGGCGATGGCGATACTGCTGTAGGCGATGAATCGGTAGCCGAAGATGTGCTTGCGGCTGAACACCGACACCACTTCGCTGATCACACCCATGGCCGGCAGAATCATGATGTACACGGCCGGGTGCGAGTAGAACCAGAAGAAGTGCTGGAACAGCACCGGGTCGCCACCCAGCTTGGGATCAAACACGCCGATCCCCAGCACGCGCTCGGCGGCCAGTAGCACCAGCGTGATGCCCAACACCGGCGTGGCCAGCACCTGGATGATGCTGGTGGCGTACAGTGCCCACAAAAACAGCGGCATCCGGAACCAGGTCATTCCGGGCGGACGCATCGTGTTGATGGTCGCGATGAAGTTCAACCCGGTGAAAATCGAGCTGAAGCCCAGCACGAACGCGCCGATCGTGGCGGTGACCACGCTGGTGTTCGTGGTGGTGCTGTAAGGCGTGTAGAACGTCCAGCCGGTATCCAGGCCACCGAGCACGATCGCCAAGAGGAAGAAGATCGCGCCCGCCACCCACAGGTAAAAGCTGGCCAGGTTCAGACGGGGGAACGCCAGGTCCTTGGCGCCCAGCATGATCGGCAGCAGGAAGTTGCCCAGCGCGGCCGGAATGCTCGGGATGATGAACAAAAACGTCATCACCGCCCCGTGCAGCGTGAACATGTGGTTGTACAGGTCTTCGCTCAGAAACAGCCGCGTGGGCGTCACCAGCTCCATCCGCAGGATCAAGGCCATGATCCCGCCGAGCAGGAACGCCGACAGCACGGCGACCAGGTACATGACCCCGATCCGCTTGTGGTCGAGCGTGAACGCCCAACTGCGCCAACCGCGCGTGACCGTCAGGTAATTGGTCGGCGCATCGGCTTGGGGATGCGGAGCGGACTGCGTAGCAACGGTGGCACTCATGATTCTTCAGATCGCTTAGTGGGGGGCGATGGAAATCGCGTGATTTTCAGGGGCAGGGGGGTAGGGCCATGGCCGCCCTGGGCCGCCGCTATTTGAGCGACTTGATGAACTCGATAATCGCCGAAATCTCGGCGTCCTTCAGTTGGCCGCGGTAGGTCGGCATCACCGGCCGGTAACCGGCACGCACCTTGGTCAGCGGCTCCAGAATCGATTCGCGGATGTAGTTCTCGTCGACCGTCACCGTGCTGCCGTCGGCCAGCGGCTGCTGCGTGCCGAAGATGCCACGGAAGCTGGGGCCCGTCTTGGACGTGCCGTCGATCGTGTGGCACTGGATGCAGCCGCGGCGTTCGTACAGCAGCTTGCCGGCTTCAGCCGGAGGCATCTTGTCGAGGAAGTTGCTGGCGTCTTCGAGCCAGGCTTCAAACTCGCCCGGCTCGTGCACGACGACGTTGGCCGTCATGTTGGAGTGCTCGGTGCCGCAGTACTCGGCGCAGTAAAGCCGGTAGGTACCCGGCCGGGTGGCTTCAAACCAGGCCTTGGTATAGCGTTCGGGCACCAGGTCCATCTTCACCCGGAATGCCGGGATATACAGGCTGTGGATCACGTCTTCCGACGTCATCACCAGCCGCACCGGCACGCCCATCGGCACGTGCAGGTTGTTCTCCACGTGGCCGTTGGGGTACTGGAAGGCCCAGTTCCACTTGCGGCCGGTCACGCGGATTTCATAGGCGTCATCGGGCGGGTTGCGCAGGTCCAGGTAGCCCAGCACACCTTCGACGAAGATCACCACCACCAGAATGATCGGGATGATCGACCAGGCGGCTTCCAGCAGCAGGTTGTGGTGCGCCGTCTTTTGGGCCTCGACGCCGTTCCGGCGACGGTACTTCACCACGAACAGCACCATCAGCCCGACGATCAACGCGAAGAAGAACGCTGAGATCCAGAAAATCAGGCTGAACAGGCTGTCCACCATCGGCGCAACGGTGGAGCTGGGCGGCGACAAAAACAGCGAGCCGCCTTCGGACTGGGCAAACAGCATGGACGATGCCCAATTGCTGAACATGTTTTCGACTCTTAATTCTCTGGGAACCGGCCGGGCTGGTCACTGCGGCCGCTGGCTGGGGTTGGTTCGTGATCGGACAGTTCGGCGGAAGCGCTATCCGCGGCGTCGTTGGCGGGCTTTTGCGAGCGGCGCCACCAGTAGGGCACCAGCACGCCGCCCAGCACCAACACCGTCAGCAGGCCGCCGACCTTCATCAAGTTGCGGGCCGTGGGGCCGTACCGCCCCTTGGTGGCGTCGTAGTGGAAGCAAAACAGCAGAACCTGGTCGAGCGTGCTGCCGATCTTGCCTTCAGCCGCCTCGACCAGCGACAACCGCAGCGTCTGAGGGTCGTAGTTCACGCCGTACAGATAGCGCGAGATGCGCCCTTCAGGCGTGCAGACCACCATCACCGCGGCATGGATGTATTCATCGCGATCCTTGTCGTAGCGGTATCCAAAGCCCACGGTCGAGGCCACGCGCTGGATGGCCTCCTGGTCGCCGACCAGGAAGTTCCACCCGTCGCCTGCCTCCGGCCGGCCGTACTGCTGCAGGTACTTCTGCTTCGTTTCGTTGGCCCGGGCGGGCGTCTCCCGCGGGTCGATGCTGATCGAAACAATCTTGTATTCCTGGCCCGCGGTCCATTGCCACTGGCTCACCGCTTCCACCAACCCGTTGAGCTGCACCCGGCACAGCATCGGGCAATTGGAATAGTTGAGCGAGAGGATCACGGGCCGCTCGCCGTCGAACAACTGACCCAGGGTGATCGCCTGGCCCGAGTCGTTCACAAACTGGGTATCCAGCGGCAACTGGGCGTCGAGGTGCTCCTCGACGGTCACTCCTTCCAGTTCCTTGGGCAGCGGTTCGATCCGCTGCGCGAGCGCCTGCGATGCCCCGGCCTGCACGGCCAGCACAGCCGCGCACAGCGCCAGCATCGCCACTGCGCCGCGGTGGCAAGCACCGCCGCAGCGTACCCCCAGGAAACCACTCAGGATGGACTTACCGCGAATGGTCATGCTTCACGGGACCTTCGGTCACGCGGGGATAAGCCTGCTGCGATTCGGCAACCACAAGCTCCATCGCCCGCTCGATCGGGATAGCCACCACGCCCTGGCTGCGATCGACCCAGCCGTACTGCGACAGTTTGGCGATCTGATGATGCAGCACGTCGTTCGCCTTGATGTCGGTCACCGCGATTTCCTTGCGGAACGACTCCTGCGCGGCGTAGTACCCGTACAGCGCCTGGATCCCGACGATCAACGCGAACACGATCACGGCGCTGACAAAGCCGAACAGGGCCAGCTTGCCGGTTTCCAGGTCGTCGTAACGCGGGCGGTCCTCAGCAGCATGCGGCGTGGCAGTGGCACTCATCGTCGTCAATACTCCTTGTACCGTCGTGGCAATCGGCCAATTTCTGTCAAACGACGCGTCGAACGGATCTCGATCAATAAGGCACGTGGAACGCCAGCGACTCGGGCAGCCGCGGGTCATGCACGGGAATCAGGGCATGCTTGGCGGCCACCTTCGACCATGCAGCGACCAGCAAACCGCCAAACGCGGCCAAGCAGCCCAGCTCGGTCAAACCGATGCTCGGCGAAGGCAGCACCTCGGGCATGGCCACCCAGTACAGGTCCACCCAGTGCATCACCAGCAGCCAGGCGGCCCAGCCGGCCAGCAGCTTGGGTGTCCGCTTCACGTGGCGGGACATCAAGCCCAGGAACGGCACGAGAAAGTTGCCGAACAACAGCAGCAGCGACACCCACTGCCAGCCATTCTCCATACGCTTGAGATACCAGATGGTTTCTTCCGGGATGTTCGCGTACCAGATCAGCAGGAACTGGCTGAACGCGATGTAGGCCCAGAAGAAGGTGAATCCAAACAGCAGCTTGCCCAGGTCGTGGTAATGCTCCACGTTCACCGTGTGCGTCAGGCGGCCCGAAGCCTGCAGCGCCCGCGTCATCACGATCAGCAGCGCCAGGGCACCGACCACGCAGCCGGCAAAGTAGTACACGCCGAAGATCGTGCTGAACCAGTGCGGGCTCAGCGACATCAGCCAGTCGAACGAGGCGAAGGTGAGCGTGATGCCGAAGGCGAACATCGTCGGGGCGCTCACCGCCTGCATCCGCAGGGTCAGTTGCACGTCATCGGTCGCGTCCTGTTGGACCGAGCGGCTCCAGAAGAACCTGGCCAAGGCCACCCACACGCCCAGGTAAACCAGGGCGCGGATGGTGAAGAACGTGGCGTTCAGGTACGGCGCCTTGTGCTGGATCAGGTGATCGGTCGCTTGCGCTTCGGCGCTGGCCCAGGGGAACAGTTGGCCGCTGCCGGCGATCACCGACAGCACGATCGGCAGGGCCGTAACGGCCAAGGGCACCATCAGCACGGACACCGTTTCGGCCAGACGGCGAACCACGACGCCCCAACCGGTCCGCGTCAGGTGATACAGGGCCACCAGAAACAGGCAGCCCAGCACCAGGCTGACGAAGTAGCAGAACGTCGTCAGGTAAGCGAACTGCAGGCGCCGCCAGCCATCGGTATGGATCGCGGCACCGATCAGGGCCACAACCAGCCCACCGCCGCCCACGGCCGCGCCGTACCGCAGCAGCTTGTCCGCGGCGGAGCCCAGTTGCAGCTCGCTCGAGTTAGCTTGAATCGGATGGTTCATCGTCGGGTTAGTAACTTACGGTGTGTTGAATTGCGGGTTTACCGGCCGGGTGATGCGGTCATGCCTCAGGGCAGGTCGCGCAGTTGCGGAACCAGATCCTCAGGTACGTCACCCACCGTGGCGTGGCGGCTGCGCTGGAGGGCTCGCACGTACAGCACGATCGCCCAGCGGTCTTCGGTCGTAATCTGCGATGCGTAGCCGGGCATCTTGCGGATGCCGTTGGTGACCGTGTTGAACAGCTTGCCCACCGGCTGCTCACGCACCGGCGGCGAGTGCAGCGACGTGGGCGGCACCCAGGTGCTTTGCTGCAGTTCCATCGCCCGGCGAGCCACCAGACCATCGCCGTCGCCGGCCAGGCCGTGGCAGACCGCGCAGTAGATGTTGTAGCGCTGCCGACCACGCTCCATCAGTTCGCTGGTGACGGGCAGCGGGAACTGCGTCACCCAGTCGGGCTCGGGTTCTTCCATCGGATTGGCGCCCGGCTCAGCCTGTTGAGGCGGGGCGGCCGGAGCCTTATCGTCGCTGGCGGCGCTGCCTGCTGCGGACTCGTCGGAGGCTTTCTCTTCGGCAGCGCCGCCTTCGAACGAGGCAGGGCGGGCAGGAACCGGCTGCTCGCCGCCAGGCCGGATCCCGCGGTAATAGGCGTCATCTTCTTCCAAGTCACCCCAGGCCACGGTGCCTTCCACCTGCGGCCGGGCGGCGCGGCCATCGGAGAAGAACGGCGACGGGTTCTGCGGCTTGGCCTGCGGCTGGAAGTCCATGTTGGGCACAATGTGTACGCGAGGCTCTTCCGAGTGCTCGTTCATCGCCTTGAGGACCATCAACGGCGGAACCATCGCCAGCGTGCCGAGGATGATCAGGCCATACTTCACCACCGTGGGCAGCGGACCCGCCGGTTCATCTTCGTGGATCTCGTGCACCCCCTGCACCTCGGTGGCATCGAGCAGCTTGGTCAGTTGCTCCGAGGTATCGCAGGCGGTTTGCCGCGGGATGTACAGGAAGAACGCATCGTCGGTCACGCGACGGAACTCCGGCTGACGGAACAGCGGGTTCCGCAACCGCGGCAGACCGTTGAACGCCAGCATCCCGAAAAATGCGGCAAACGCGGCGAGCAGAATCGTCAGTTCGAACGCCACCGGAATATTGGCCGGCAGGCTGAACAGCGGCTTGCCGCTGATCAGGAACGGATAGTCCACCGCATTAGTCCACCATTGCAGCAGAATGGCGATGATGGTCCCGCTCAGTCCGGCGCCCAGCACCAGCCACGGCAGCCGGGTGCGCCGCATGCCCACGGCCGCGTCCAGCCCGTGAATCGGGTAAGGGCTGAACGCGTCCAGGTCTTTCAAGCCGGCAGCGTTGGTCTTCTTGGCGGCATCCAGAAGCTGCTGCGCGTCGGCAAACTGCACCAGCCAGCCGGCGACGGGCTGCGTCTTGGGCTGTTTCGTGGTGAGCGGTTCAACGACGGTAGCCATCGTTACGATTCCTTCGGTGCTTTATTTGGGAGTCGCCGGTTACGGCGTCTGTCGTCGGGTCAGCAGGGCCGGAGCAGGGGAGGACTAGTGGTGGTCGTCGCCGTGGGGCTGCGCGTCGGGCAGGTAGGCCTTCACTTCGGACATCGCCACGATCGGCAGGTACCGGCAGAACAGCAGGAACAGCGTGAAGAACAAACCGAAGCTGCCCAGCAGCATCAGCACGTCGATCTTGGTCGGGCTGTAGTAACCCCAGCTCGACGGCAGGAAGTCGCGGCTGAGCGAGGTGATGCAGATCACGAACCGCTCGAACCACATGCCGATGTTCACAAAGATGCAGATCACCACCATCATCCACGGGGTGGTGCGGACCTTGCGGAACCAGAACAACTGCGGGGCCAGCAGGTTGCAGCTCACCATCGTCCAGTAGGCCCAGGCATACGGACCAAACGCCCGGTTGACGAAGGCAAACTGCTCGTAACCGTTGCCGCTGTACCAGGCGATGAAGAACTCCATCGCGTAGGCGTAGCCCACCATGCTGCCGGTGGCCAGGATGATCTTGTTCATGTTTTCCAGGTGACGCATCGTCACCAGGTCCTTCAGCCCGAAGAACTCGCGGGCCGGGACCATCAACGTGACCACCATCGCAAAGCCGCTGAACACGGCACCGGCCACGAAGTACGGCGGGAAGATCGTGGTGTGCCAGCCGGGCAGTTGGCTCACGGCGAAGTCAAAGCTCACGATCGTGTGCACCGAGAGCACCAGCGGGGCGGCCAACGCGGCCAGCAGGCCGTAGGCGATTTCGTACCGCGACCAGTGCCGGGCCGAACCGGTCCAGCCCAGCGAGAAGATGCCGTACAGCATCTTGCGGATCTTGCCGGTCGCCCGATCCCGGAACGTGGCCAGGTCGGGGATCATGCCCATGTACCAGAACAGCAGCGACACCGTGCCGTAGGTGCTCACCGCGAACACGTCCCACAGCAGCGGACTGCGGAAGTTGGGCCACATGGCCAGGTCGGTCGAGGGCAGGGGGAACAGCCAGTACGCGAACCACACGCGACCGACGTGGATGCCCGGGAAAATGGCGGCGCAGATCACGGCGAAGATCGTCATCGCTTCGGCGAAGCGGTTGATGCTCGTCCGCCAGTTCTGCCGGAACAAGAACAGAATGGCCGAAATCAGCGTGCCGGCGTGGCCAATACCCACCCAGAACACGAAGTTGACGATCGGCCAGGCCCAAAACACCGGGCTGTTGTTCCCCCAGATACCCGTACCTTCGTAAACCAGGTAACCGATCAGGGAGAAGAACATCAGCGTCAGCGACGACGCAATGGCGAACGCCACGTACCAGGCCCGGGGAGGCTTGGGACGCTCGGCAATCTTGCTCACCGTTTCGGTGATGCTGTGCAGGTCCTGTTCGCCGGTGACCAGCGGCGGACGCCGGCGGGGATCGTTCAGGTCGAGTTCTGTGGTGGCCGTCGCCATGGGTGGTGGTATCTACGAGGCTCGTTGTGCGAGTGATCTGCGGCTGTGCGGACAAATCCTCAAGCGTGGTGCGAACCGGCCGCGGCGGCTTCGCCGTCGATCAAGGCCGGGTGCGGGTTGCGGATCCGGGCCAAGTACCGCGTCCGCGGCTTGATGTTCAGCTCCTCGAGCATGGCGTACGCCCGAGGATTGCGGTGCGCCTGGGCCACCTTCGATTCCGGACGGTTCAGGTCGCCAAACTCGATCGCCTTGGTGGCGCACGCCTGCTGGCAGGCGGTGACGATTTCTTCCGGCCCCAGCGGCCGACCTTCGCGACGGGCCGCAATCTTGGCGTTCTGGATCCGCTGCACGCAGTAGGTGCACTTCTCCATCACGCCCCGCATGCGAACCGTGACTTCGGGGTTGAGCAGCAGCGACGTGAGGTCGTCGTTGGCCTGCTGGAGCCGCGGATCGTGGGCACGGAAGTCGAAGAAGTTGAACCGCCGCACCTTGTACGGGCAGTTGTTGGCGCAGTACCGCGTGCCGATGCAGCGGTTGTACGCCATGTCGTTGAGGCCTTCGTTGCTGTGCACCGTGGCCGCCACCGGGCACACCTGCTCGCAGGGAGCGTTCTCGCAGTGGTGGCAGGTGACCGGCTGCGTGACGACCTGCGGCTCCTCGGTATCGCCGCTGAAGTAGCGGTCGATGCGGAGCCAGTGCATCTCGCGGCCCATCTCGACCTGTTCCTTGCCCACCACCGGCACGTTGTTTTCAGCCTGGCAGGCGACCATGCAGGCGTTGCAGCCCAGGCACTTGTTCAGGTCGATCGACATGCCCCAGGCCTGGCCTTCGTACGAGACCTCTTCCCAGAGCGAGAACAGCGGCGGGTGGTGATGCTCCTGCGGCGGGAACGTCGCATGGTGCTCGCCGTGGCCATCACCGTGGTGAGCGTCATCGTGCTTGTGCGCGTCGTCGCTCTTGGCGGCCACCGGCACCACGTTGGCCTCGTGGGCAATCGTGCCGGCCGGCACGGCCGCGGCGGCCTTCAAAGCCGGATGGTTCGGGTAATGCTCTTCGAGGAACCGGCGGTAATCGTCGAAGGTGCCTTCGCGGACCAGTTGGCCGATGCGATGGCCAATGGCTTCCAGGCCAACCGTGTCGATTGCCTGGTGGTCCTGCGTGGTGGCCAGCGTCGCGGCACGCGTGCGAACCGCGGTGGCCTTGGCCTCGGGAGCAATGTACCAGGTGCTCCGGGTACGAAGCGGGGCGACGTTCACGCCCACCGTTTCGATCCCCAGCGCTTCGCTGCCGCCCACGTGACCGGCGGCGGTGCGGCCGTAACCGAGCACTAAACCGACGGTACCGCGAGCCATGCCCGGCAGCAGGTAGACCGGCACATCGACGCTGGCGCCGTTGAGCTCCACCCGCAGGTTCTGCCCCTGCGAAACTTTCAGCGCCGCGGCGGTCGCCGGACCAACCAGGGCAGCGTTCCCCCAGGTGACCTTGGTGAGCCGATCAGGCAATTCCTGGAGCCAGCTGAGATTGGCATAGCGGCCGTCGTACACGCTGTTGCTGCCCAGGAACACCACCTCGACCTTGTCGGTGGCGATGTCGGCCTTGCGCCAGGCAGCACCGGAGTCGTCGGCCGGCACTTCCAATGAGGCCAGCGCTTCCAGCTTGACGTCGGCCGCGGCCGGACGGCTGTCTTCGGCAAAGCCGTCGTGCACGAGCCTCCGCCAGGCGCGATCCGAGGCGTTGCCTTGCCGGGCAGCCCAGGTGCGGCGAACCAGGTCGCGACCGCTGGTGCGCTCGTCGCCGATCAGCAGGGCCAGCAGCTCAATCTGCGACTTGCCGTCGAACAGCGGGTCGATCAGCGGCTGGGCCACCGAGTAGATGCCCTGCTCGCTGAGGGCGTCGCCCCAGCTTTCCAGACCGTGAGCCTGCGGCAGATACCACTGGCATGCCTGGGCGGTTTCGTTCTCGTACAGGCCCAGGTAGGCCGAGCCTTTGATGTTGAGCACCACCTGGCCGAAGTTCAGTTCGGCGGGGGCGTCGTAGACCGGGTTGCCATCGAGCACCAGCAGCGTGCTGATGTCGCCATTGCCGGCGGCGTCGGCCAGCTCTTCGATGGTGCCGGCCTGCGAGTCGACGTCGGCTTCCCAAAATTCGATCGTCTTGCCGATGTTGCCCAGGCGGCTGTTGATGCGGTGCGCCCGAGCGTGCACGTGCGCCGGCTGCTGCGGCCCCACGACCACCAGGCTCTCGCCGGCGTGCTCGACCAGGTCGGCGGCCAGCACATCGAGGAACCGTTCGCGGCGCGCCACCACGTCGCTGGCTTCCGGCATTGGTCCAGAGGGCAGGGCGGGCTTCTTGCCGTCCTTGGTTTCCTCAAGCAGCTTCTGCACGCGGGCTTCGAGCGAAGCCAGGAAGCTGTCGATCTGGCTGCTGGCCAGCGGCAAACGGTGATCGGCGGCCACGCCGGTGGTGCTGTAGTTGGCTTCCACGGCGTACAGCCGGTTCATGCGGCCGTTGTCGACATCGCGGCCAGCCACGTAGTCGCGGGCATACGTCACCGAACCGGGATGATTGCCCAGCGGGTCGGCGTCGAAGCAGGCAATCACCGCGGCCTTGTCCAAGAGCAGCCGCGGACGATACGGTTTGCCGAAGGCCTCGATGATGCCCAGTTGTTCGTTGCGGTTGTCGAGCGAGGTGTGCTCGAACCAGCGGGCTTGCGGGAACCGCTTCTCAAACTGCTTGCGCAACTGCAGCCGCGTGGGAGAGCTGGACGGCGTGGCGAGCACGGCCACACCGGCCCCGTCGTTGCCGGCCTGCTTGGCGAACCAGTCGATGAACTGTTCCCAAGTGCGGGTGTAGTCGGTGCCCACCTCGCGCTGCCGCACCCGGCTTCCGCGATCCGGGTCGTACAGCTCAAGCACGGCGGCTTGCGAGAAGGCGTCGGTACCGCCACGGCTGTCCGGATGGTTGGGGTTACCCTCCACCTTCAGCGGGCGGCCGTCCAGGCTCGTCACCAGCAGCGGCCGGGCACCGCCTGCCACTTCCAGCGTGGTGGCAAAACGCTGCGGGTTGCCCGGCGTGCGGTTGGCGGGCCGCTTGGCAAGCGGCACGATCGTTTCTTTTTCCCAGCGGCAGCCGGCCAGGGTGCCCAGCGCCAGCGACGCCCCCATCACCTGGAGCCACCGACGGCGCGAGATGCCGGTCGGAAACTCCGAGGCAGCCTGGGGGAATTCGCGGGCCAGAAACTCGCGGAACTGCGGCGTGTCGGCGAGTTCTTCGAGGCTCCGCCAGTAGTTGTTGTGTGGTCCGGTCGAAGGCTTCATCGATGGCACGTCGAGCAGTTGGTCGATGTCTTGATGTTCAGTTGCTGATGCACTTCGCGGCCGACTTCCACCGGGTCGCGCTCGGGCACCCAATCCATTTGCGTGATGGCGTCCAGCGGCCGCAGATGCGGCGTGGGATCGCGGTGGCAGTCCAGGCACCAGGCCATCGACAACGGCTGAGCCTGGTACACCTGGTCCATGCGATCGACACGGCCGTGGCACGACACGCAGCCCACCCCGCGGTTGACGTGCGCGCTGTGATCGAAGTAAGCGAAGTCCGGCAAGTCATGGACACGAACCCAGGGGATCGACTTGCCGGTGGCCAGGCTCTCGCGCACCAGAGCCAGCCGAGGGCTGTCGGCCAGCACCGACGCGTACGGCACCGTGCCGTCGCCCTGCGTACCGCTGTGGCAGTTGCCGCAGGTTTGCGTGGGCGGAATGGCCGCGTGTGCCGACCGCTCCACCGTGTTGTGGCAGTAGCGACAGTCGAGCCTGAGCTTGCCCGCGTGGGTCTTGTGGCTGAACGGCAACGGCTGCTTGGGCGAATAGCCCACGTTGACCGTCCGCGGCTCGGTGGCGATGTAGGCCACCGCCACGCCGTACAGCACCGTGACACCAACGACGCCGGCCAGGACCGCTACCACGCGGTTGGTCCAGCGGGGGAACTCCCAATTGGCGCCGGAGCCATCGTGACCATCACCGCTGCCGTGCAGCGCTGCGCCATTGCCGTCCGTTTCCGGCTGGGCAGGCACCGGCTGGCCGTGCGCAGGAGAAGAAGAATCGTGAGACGCAGCCATTGGAAAATTGTCGAGCGAGTTCGTTCGGGTCCAGGCTTGTCAGGCAAGAGCCAAAACGACTGCGGCTGGCGGGGGATTCCGAAGAGGCAGGCCGCCCGGCGGCACGCAGCAGCTTGGCTTATGGGTTTCGTCTGATTTCCGTCGGGGTGCTGAACGCTAACGTCGCACTGCGGCCGACTTCTGCCCCGACGCCAGCGCGCACTTTGAGCGCGAACCGCCACAGTGGGCGTTTTTCATTTCAATCGCGTGCAGAGCAGAAACGCTGGGCGGGCGAAGCGGGGTGTGACCGCGGGTTGGGGCGGCCTCCGTGTTTTTTCCGGGGTACTCTGCTGGTCCCGGTACCATCGGCGGCCGCTCAGTTACCTGTCGGTGAAATGATAGTCACAATCCAAGCTGTGTTTTAGGTGGTAAATCGTCGCACTCGATCGGGGGGGTATACCCCAGACAATAAACACAACCCTTTCGTCAAAAAACACTTAAATTGTGTCCAATCCCGCAAGATTTAGCGCCGGGCGCGGCGCTATGGGCCACCAATCCAGGGCGAGCAATCCGCCAAAACCGCCACAATCATCCGCCTCCGAGAACATTTCGCCATTCGCCCCAGCCAACCTATTCAACCACCCCCACTTGACGATCTCCAGGCCGTCCGCTGCCCGGCGCAGCTCCCAATGGCTACGGTTCAGGCGTTCCTGTACCTGGCGTCGAATCGGGCCGCGGCCCCCCGTCATGTGCCGCGCCACCGCAAACGCAACCCCATCAGGCACATGGCCCTAGCCGCCCCCTATGCGATGGTGGCCACGGCTGGTACCTTGGCGGTTTATTCGGTGTTTGCCTCTAGTCCCCTTGCTGCCAAGATTACGTGTTCCGTGGACCTTGGCAGTCACCGAGGACACGTGCCCCAGAACCTCACCATCGGCACGCGGTGTTTTCCTCGCTGGGCACGTACATCGTCTTCCCAATGGGGCAACCGCAAACCGGGCCCGGCACGTAACCGGCCAGGCCGGCGAGTGGTCAGCGGGGCCACCCTCCCTGGATTTTGTGGCGAATAGGCCGGCGGCTTGCTGGCTGTCGATATGTTCCGTCCGACGCACCGTGTCGGCGAAGGATCCTCCGCATGAATCAACGTTTCGCGCTCTTCTTGTTGTTGTCGGGTGCGTTGTTCCTGGCCAATGTCGCCTATCTGGCCATGAACCAGCAGAACCGGCCCCAAGCCGAACAGGCCGACGCCCAGCGGCCCCGGCAACAGCAAGCCAAGCAGCCGCCCGCCGAACTGGAAATCGCTCCGTTCTTCGATCCTCGGCAGGAACTCACCGAAGCGCCCGAGCGGTGGCTCACGCTGGGCTCGGCCGATCCCAGCACCGGCTACCGCCTGCTGCTGACGTTTACCAGCCGCGGGGCTTCGCTCTATCGGGCGGAATCGAACCTGCCGCGGTACCTCGACCTGGAAGCCCGACAAAATGAGAAAGGCTACCTGGGCGAGCTCGCCTTGCGCGTGGCTCCCGGTGGCAATGGCGTCGAAGTCCGCGTGGTCGGCCCCGGCACGGCTGCCCAGCAGGCCGGCCTGCAAGTGGGCGACGTCATCACCGGCATCACCGGTCCTGATCAGCAATTGGTGCCTATCAAGACGCCGGCCGAGTACAGCCGGGCACTCGCGAAGTTCGAGGTCAAAGATCAGATCACGCTGCACGTTCAGCGGCCCCAGGAAGGCGGCACGACCGAGCTGACGCTCAAGGCCACCTTGGTGCCGGTGCAGCTCAGCATCCTCGATCCCGATCAACCGTACGCGGCCTACAATCCGCACTCGATGCTGCTCACCCTGCAGCGGTTCGACGATCAAACCATTCCCGCCGTGGTGGCCGATCTGTCGCCCATCGGGCTGGAAGCCACCACAAGCGATGAGGCCGGCGTACTGGTCGCCAACGTGATGCCCAATTCGCCGGCTTCCCGGGCGGGCTTGCGGCCGGGCGATTTAATCACGGCCGTCGATAACACCGAGATCGAAACCGTTACCGACCTGGTGCAGAAGCTGCACGAGACGCCATCGGCGATGCGGGTGCCGCTCACGTATCGCCGTAACGATCTGGTCACGCTGACTACGCTGGAAATGCCGGCTGAGATCGCGGCTGGCCCCGCCGGCCCCGCGATCGAGCTGCGGGACGCCAACTGGACGGTGCACCACGTCACCGAGTCGACCGTGGAGTTTCGCCGCGAGTTGATCGGCCGGGGCGTCACGGCCGTCAAACGCTACACGCTGGGCAAGGTGGCTGACCGCAACGAGGCCCCAGCCTACACGGTCAACCTGGAGTTTGAGTTCATCAACCAGTCGGATCGGCCGCACACCGTCGCCTATCAACTCGATGGCCCCCGCGGGCTGCCGATCGAAGGCTGGTGGTACTCCAACAAGATCGGCCGCCAATGGGGCGCCGTGGGCGTCCGCGACGTGGCGTTCTACGTGCAAGACAACTCACCGCAGATGGTGAGCGCTTACAGCCTTGCCCAGGGTAACCCTACGCCGATCCAACCGGCCGAACCGCTCTGGTACGTGGGCGTCGATGGGCATTACTTCGCCTCGGCGCTGCTGCCCACCTCGCAGTCGGCGCTGCTGCCCGCCACCATGCTTCCGCTGCGGGTAGGCCCCGTCCCGGCCAACTCCAAAGAGCACAAGCTGGTCAACACGTCGTTTCGGCTGATTGGCAAGCCGGTTGAACTGCCGCCGGGGCAACAACTGGGCGACGAGTGGCGGCCCGGTCCCACGGCGCAAAGCCTGCGGCTGTTCATCGGCCCCAAGGCTCCGGCCCTGCTGGCGCAAGAAGGCGACAACCTTTCCGAGCTGGTCTACTACGGCTGGTTTGGCTGGGTTGCCCGACCGATGCTCGCCATCCTGCGGATCTTCTACGGGATCGTGGGCAACTACGGCATCGCGATCATCCTGCTGACGGTGCTGGTGCGGGCGGCCATGTTCCCGCTGAGCCGCAAGCAGGCCCTCAGCGCCCAGAAAATGCAGGAGCTGCAGCCGGAGCTGCGCCGCATCAACGAGAAGTACAAGAAGAACTATGAAGCCCGCACCAAGGCCACGCAGGAACTGTTCCGCAAGCACAACTACAACCCGTTCGGCGGCTGCTTGCTGTTGTTCATTCAGTTGCCGATCTTCGTGGGCTTATATCGCGGGCTGATGGTGAATGTGGAACTGCGTCAGGCTCCGCTGATTCCGGGCATTTCGTGGTGCTCCAACCTGGCCGCTCCCGACATGCTGTTCCGCTGGGACGGTTTCATGCCCGCCTTCATTGCGAGCGAAACCGGCTGGCTGGGGCCGTACTTCAACATCCTGCCGATCATCACGATCAGCCTGTTCATCGTGCATCAGAAGCTGTTCATGCCGCCTCCGGCGGACGAGCAGCAAGCCATGCAGCAGAGCATGATGAAGTACATGATGATCGTCTTCGGCCTGTTGTTCTTCTGCGTGCCGAGCGGACTGTGCATCTACTTCATCGCGTCCAGCCTGTGGGGCATCGCCGAGCGCAAGCTGTTGCCCAAGACGCAGCATGCCACAGCCGCCATGCCGGCCGCCACCGAGCGCGCCGCCAAGGGCGGCAATCCCAATGGCTCGCCTCCGGGCGGCAGCCGCAAGACGCAGCGGGGCGGTAAGTAAGTTGCCGCGTTTTGAATGATCCCAGCCTCCTAACCAGATCGAGAAACAAACATGAAGGTCGCCACCATCGAAACCCAGCGCGGCACCATCCGCCTGCAACTGTTCGACGACAAGGCTCCCAAGACCGTCGCCAACTTCGAGAAGCTGGCCAAGCAAGGCTTCTACGATGGCCTGAAGTTCCATCGCGTGATCGCCGACTTCATGATCCAGGGCGGCTGCCCCAAGGGCACCGGCACCGGCGGCCCCGGCTACACATTCGAGGATGAGTTCCACCCCGACCTCAAGCACGACGGGCCGGGCGTATTGTCGATGGCCAACGCGGGCCCCAACACCAACGGTTCGCAGTTCTTCATCACTCACGTGGCCACGCCGTGGCTGGACGGCAAGCACTCGGTGTTTGGCCGCGTGCTGGAAGGCCAGGACGTAGTCGACGCGATCCGCCAAGGCGACATCATGGAGAAGGTGACCGTCACCGACGAATAGTCGCCCCGGCGGCCGATTCTGCCCAGTTTGCCAGGCGTCGCGGCCAGGCATCTTCGATCGATCAATGTATTGCCTAGCGCCGTGGCCGATGTGTTACACTGGTAGCCACGGCGGGGGGCAGCGTCTGCGCGTGCGCCGTCCAATCCATGTCCTTGGCTATTGGCCCATCTACGGCAGATGCGATCGAAGCGCCCATCTTCTGCGCCCAGGAAACCAGGCCTTGGCCTTAGCGGCCATCGCCGCCCCGATCCATTTGTGGCCGCTCGCTGGACCGCGTGGCTCATCCTTGTGCTGGCAATCGCCGGGGCAGGGCGGTACACGCTGGTCGCGCAGCCCCCTGGCAGCCAGGCGCAACCAGCGCCCTTGGGTGCCGCCTCGTCGGATGCCGCGGCAACGCCGGCCAATCCTCAAAACGCTGGTAGCGATCCGTTCTCATCGGAGACGACCGGCAAGTTCTACGAGCAGGAACCGTTCGAAGAGTTGCGGTTCACCACCGGCGAAGTGGCCCGCATCGTGCCGCTCAAGCCCGGTCAGATTCCCGCGAACGTCCGCCGTACGACGCCCATCACCGTGCAACTGCTTGGCGATGAGCAGCAGTACACGGTGGAGTGGGGCAAGATCCAGCGGCACCTCACCTTCCCCGAACTGATCCTCGAAAAGGCCGAGCAACTGGTCGACGCCGAAAACTACGAACAGGCGTACGACTACTACCAGTACCTGCTCAAGGCCTACCCGCGCCTGCAAGGATTGGAAGAATCGATCCAGCGTTGGCTCTTCCACGAAGCGACCACCTGGCATCGCCGCAACAATCCGGCCCAGGTGCTCACCGTTTTGCGCGAGCTGTACGACCGCAACCCCAAGTACCCCAACCTCGATGCCGGCATGGCCACGGCCACCGATCGGCTGATCACCGCCGAGATCGAGCAAGGCAATTACGCCGCCGCGCGTGCGCTGCTGGCCAACCTGCAAGCCTGCTTCCCCAAGCACGAGGTCGCCACCAGTTGGCAGCAGCGGCTCACCGACGAGGCCACCGAGAAGCTGGCCGCCAGCCGCGAACACCTGGCGGCGGGCCGCACCCACGAAGCCCGCGAATTGGCACTGCAATCGGTCACGATCTGGCCGCTGGATGAAGCGGTGGATTTTCTGAAAGAAGCGCAGCGTCAGTCGCCGCGGGTAGTTGTCGGCGTGACCTCGCCGGCCACGTCATTCGATCCGGCCTCGCTCGACAACTGGTCCGCGCGTCGGGCCGGCGCACTGCTGGATCGCCCGCTACTCACATACCTGGGTCCGGGCGCTCGCGGCGGCCGGTATCATTCGCCACTGGGTACGCACGAGAAACTGGGCCTCGGGCGGCAGATTCGCTTCCGGCTCAGCCCCGATCTGCGGTACAGCAACGGCGCAGCCGGCCCCACCGGTTATGACCTGAGCCGCCGGCTGATCACGCTGGCCGATCCGTACGCGCCCGAGTTCCAGGCCGATTGGGCATCGTTGTTCGAAAGCTGCCAGGTGGAGAACATCTACACGGTGACGATCACCTTGCGGCACCCGCACGTTCACCCCGACGGCCTGTTTCAGATCGTTCTACCCACGACCGATCCCACGGCCACGCTCGGCCCCTACGCGATCCACGCGCAAAACGAGCGAGAGATCCGCTACCGCATCACCGGCACGCTGGACGCCAGCGGCTCACAGCCTGCCGAGATCATCGAACGGCATTTCGACGACGGCCGCGCGGCGGCCCGGGCGTTGCGATTGGGCGAGATTGCGGCCCTGGACCGCGTGAACCCGTGGGACGTGCCCCCTCTGCGGCAGGTCTATCACGTCAACGTGGCCGCGTATTCGGTGCCCACGGTGCACGTGCTGGTGCCTAACTTCGAGCGGCCGCTCATGCGGCAGCGGACGTTCCGCCGGGCGTTGCTCCTGGCGATCCATCGGCAGGCGATTCTCAACCAGCTCCTGGGCACTGCCGTGATCGAGGGTTGCCGCGTGCTCAGCGGTCCCATTCCCGCGGGCGTCGATGGCGACGATCCGGTCGGGTATGCGTACGACCGCACCCTGGAGCCGCGTTCATACGCGCCGCGGCTGGCACTGACGCTATCGGGCCTCTCGCTCGCCCAGGAGAACATGCGGCTCAAGAAGCGCGGGGAGCCGCCGCTGGAAGCCGTCCCGCCCCTGGTGATCGTGCACCCGGCGACCGATCCTGCCCGCGTCGCCTGCCGCGCCATCGCCAAGCGGCTGGAACTGCTCAAGTTCAACGTCACGCTTCGCGAGTTGCCGCCGGGCGAAACGCGTCCCACCGACGACGATTACGATCTGCTGTATGCCGAGTGGATCATCACGGAGCCGATCACCGACTTGAGGGCCTTGTTCGGCAGTGGCGGGTTGGTGCCGCACAATAACCCGTACCTGGAACCGGCGTTGCTGGAACTGGACCGCTCGCAAAACTGGAAACAAGCCCGCGAACGGCTGCACCAGGTTCACCGTCTGCTGCACGAGGACGTGACCGTGCTGCCGCTGTGGCAGATCGTGGAGCACTACGCCTGGCACCGCGATTTGCAAGGGTTGGCCGAGCATCCGGTCACGCTCTATCAACAGGTCGAACGTTGGCAAAGCCCGCCCGCCATTCTTTCCACCGAAGCACTCGCCCAGCCGTGACATCACCCCATCGCTGCCCACGTCTGCTGTCGCGTGTGAAGTCCGCCGCTCTGCTGAGCGGGCAACGCTGGCTCCGCGCGGCCTCTATAGCCGCGGTCCTGCTGGCAAGCTGTGCCGCGGCGCAAGCCCAGGCGCTGTTGGAACGCTCGCCCTATCGCGTCTGCCTGGTGGTCACAACCGATAACAGTCCCGGTTTACTTGCGCGCGATGCGGCGGCTTTGGAAGAACGGCTGCTGCAAGAGATCCCATCGCGGCTGGGCGGCGTGTGGCAAGTCGAGCTGCCGGCCGAGGCTGCTTCGTCAACGGAGGACGATCAACGCCCGGCCGTATCGCTCAAGCAATTGGCTCGACGAGGGCTGCGCAAGCTGGATCAGGTGGAACCCGAGCATCTGGCCGCCACGGCGGCGGGGCTGGATAAGATACTGTTTGCACATATCGCCACCACGACGTGGGGCGCGTACGAGATCACTGCGCGCGAGTTCGATGTCCGCACACATGCGCTCGGCACCCTAGTAAGCCTGGAATGCGCGCAGCTGCCGCTGCTGACCTCCGTGGCATTTCAGGCACTTTGGCAAGCGTTCTCGCCACTGGCCGAGGTGGAAGACGTATCGGGCAACGAAGCCACGCTGCGCGTTAAAGCGGCCGCCTTGCCGCTGCCCGATCGGCAATTGCAACTGGTGGAACCCGGCGACATCTTTCGGGCAACGGTGCGGTTCAACTATCGCGACGGCAGTTTGCGCCGGCTGCATCCCATCGAGTGGACCTTTCTGATCGCCCGGCAGATCGAAGGCCCGGTGGCGACGTGCGAGATCTTCACCGGCCTGCGCAGCCCCTTGAGTGCCCGACGGCGAGGCCTGGTCGAGCAGTTGGCCGTGGTGGTCCGCCCCACCTATGGCGAAACGCAATTGAAGCTGGTCGCGGCAGGCGCGCAGAGCGAACCGCTGCCAGGCTACACCGTGCACGCCCAGGTGCCGGGCGAGCCGGCCACGACGCAACTGGGCGTCACCGACCGGCAAGGCCAGATCGTGGTGCCGCCGGATCAAGCACCGCTGCGCATCCTGCTGATCATGCATGGCGGTGAACTGCTCGCCCGGCTGCCGATCGTGCCGGGCCTGGAACCGCAACTGGTCGCCCAGGTGCCCGACGATCGCATCCGCTTCCAGATCGAGGCGGCCATGGCCGGGATTCAGGAGCAGGTGATCGACGTGTACGTCCGCCGCACCGTGCTGCTGTCGCAATGCGAGGCGCAGCTCGAAGCCGGCAACCTGGAGCTTGCCCAGCGACTGCTGGAAGAACTGCGCAAGCTCAAAACGGCCGAGGCCTTTCAGGCGGAACTCAACCAGTTGGAGCGCCGCACCTTCGTCAACGATCCGCGGATGAAACGGCGGATCGACAAGCTGATTGGCGACACGCGGCAAGTGGTGCAGAACCAACTCGGCGACGGCGAAATCGACCGCCTGGCCGCGGAGCTCCAGAAACGCAAACAGCCGTAGCCGTTGTCATCGCTTCGCAGCGACGCTGCGCGGACCTGGCATATCAGCTCTCGATATGCCGTCTCTCATAGGCCGACGCGCCATCGAGCGTTCTCCTTCCACTTCCGTCGGGTACGCGCGTCTACACGCGCATTGTTGAAGCCATCAACGCAAGCTCCCCCCTCATCGGCCTATGGATGCTGTGTTGTTCTCGCCCGCCCGTCGAGTGGCCCGGGAAGCAACGAAAAGAAGAGATTTTGATGGTCGTTTCAAACAACCATTCAGCGTTGGTGCCTATTCAGGAGGTTCCCATCAACGCGTGTGCATCCCCCCGGCATAACGGACGTCATCGATAGCATCCATTAAATGCCGCACTTATTGTTGGTTGCGCTCAAAATGTACGCTGCAACGACCCAAAATGCCTACAAATTCAGGCTCCCGTTGGTCGCCTGCGGTCATTGGCGGCGCAACGATCAATACGATGCGCAGAACTGTGGTCATGCATCAATATTGATGGGTAAATTAGAAAAAATTCTATTGCAATTTAAATGAATTTTCTTAATCTCACTGATGCAGGGGCCCTATTGCGCGTATCCATGGGGAACCGATCGCTCATTTCTCAGAAGGCTTCTGGCTCACGGGGGCCTGCCTCAGTTCGTCGCCCTTGTGCCCTGCGGCGCTGACCGCCGCAAGTTCGGGCAGGCCGACCAGCGCAACCGCCGCTACTCGCCATCTCTCGCTGGGACCGTGCGATTTGTCGTCGTGCCTTTGCAAACTGCCAAGGCACCGTGGAGCCGCTGCACGCCCTCCGGGAAGGTCAAGCGGTTGCCGAACCATTCATCAACTCATGTCGTCCGCTGTCCCCACCTGTCACGTTCCGGGGACGCCCAAGTGCCCGTTGGCTCGGCGCGTGGTTCAGTCTGCTTCGCCGACGCCTGAATAGCCGGAGTCGTCCGGCCTACTCCAACCTGCAACAACCCGCGATGTCACTGGCGGGCAGGGATCGCTGCGTACCACGGCGACCTGCTTGATCCGTTATTCGTTCGTGCGCCCGTACCGCCCCCGGTACGGCCTTACTCCGTTTTTCTGAAGGGAGGTTCTCCATGCGTGGTCGTGCTCAATCAGGCTTCACGCTGGTAGAGCTGCTCGTGGTGATCGCCATCATCGGCATTCTCATCGCCATGCTGCTGCCGGCCATTCAGGCCGCGCGCGAATCGGCTCGCCGCGCCAACTGCGCCAGTAACTTGCGACAGATTGCGACAGCGATCCAAACGTATGCCGACCGGAACAGCGAGCAGATTCCGCCGTTTGGCGTGGTCGGCAACAGCAGCACCGGTGGCGATTGGGCCCATAGCTGGTTCGCATTCTTGATGCCGCTGATGGAAAGCCAGAACACCCTGTACCAGCTTGATATTCACACGGCTCCTCACGCTGGTACCAATGGGCAGGTCAATGCGAACTACCGCACGGATGTTACGTTGTGTCCGACACGCGGTTACCGCACCAATGGCTGGGGCAACTACGATTCCCAGACCATGGACTACGTGTCGGTGAGCATGATCGAATTGCCCAGCGACTATTCGGCGGCCTCGAACCTACGTCTGACGGCCTGGCACAGCTCGTACTGCTTCCCCAAGTCCGGCGAACTGGCCGGACCGATCGTGAGCCCTGCCGCGGCCCCGAACAACAACAGTGTCCGTTCCCGCAAGACGCTGGGCATGGTCACCGACGGCCTCACGTACACGGCATTTGTCGGTGAAAAGCACATCACGCCGGATCGGGCCGGAATACGGTACTACGACTATCCCGTTCCCGGCTCGACGCATTACGACTACCGTGGCGGCATGCGCTGCCTGGGCGGTGCCGTGGAGGGCCTGGCCCAGCGTCCCGACACACCGGCCATGCCGTTCGCCGACACGGAGATCTACCTGACGCATAACCCCGAAGTGGTCGGCGGCTACTACTTCGGCAGTTGGCATCCCGGCATCTGCCAGTTTGTGTTCGGTGATACCCGCGTGGTCGCTGTCAAAAACCACACCGACAAAGCCACGCTGGTACGCATGGGCGCAACGGGCGATGGCGAACCGTACAGCCTGCCGTGAGGTGATTGAGAACAGACCGCCGCAAACGCAACAGGCCCTGGTGAGTACGACTCTCACCAGGGCCTGATTGGATTGACATAAGTTACATGCTGGTTGCGAGCAACCAACCTACTCCGTTCACTCCGGCTTGCCGTAGCCCCCGCCGCCGGGCGTTTCCACCCAGAGGATGTCGCCGGCGTCGGCCGTGAACTCGGCCCCATAGGGCAGTTCCACCACGGTGCCGTCCTTCTTTACCAGGCGATTGCGGCCCGGCGCGCCTGGCTCGCCGCCTTCCAAGCCATACGGCCGATACGGCCCACGGCGGCCCGTCAGCAGCGAGACATCGAGCGTGCGCAGGAACTCCAGCCGGCGGATGATACCGTCGCCGCCGCGGAACTTGCCGGCACCGCCCGAGCCGCGGCGGATGGAGAACTCGCGCACCCGCACCGGGTAGCGTTTCTCGATCACTTCCGGATCGGTGAGGCGGGTGTTGGTCATGTGCGTATGCACGGCGTCGGCGCCGTTGGCATAGGGCGTGGCGCCGGCTCCGCCGCACACGGTTTCGTAATAGCCGAACGACTTGTCGCCAAAGAGCGTATTGTTCATCGTGCCCTGGCTGGCGGCCGCCAGGCCCAGAGCCCCCAGCACCACGTCGACGATCCGCTGGCTCGTTTCCACGTTGCCGCCGACCACAGCCGCGCACTCCTCGGGCCGATCCTTGCGGGGCGGATTGAGCAGGCAGTTCTCCGGCAGGATGATCTCAACCGGCGCCAACACGCCTTCGTTCAGCGGGATGTCTTCGTCGATCAGGCACCGCAGGCAGTACAGCACCGCAGCGGTGACGATCGCCCGATTGGCGTTGAGGTTGCCGGCGGATACCGGTCCGGTGCCGGTGAAATCGATCGTGGCGGTTTCGCCGTGGACGGTGATGGTCACCTGGATCTTGGTGCCATCGTCCATGTGATCGCTGAAGGTCCGCTTGCCCGGCTTCAGGCGAGCCAAAGCCCGCCGCATCTTCGTTTCGGCCGCCTGTTGGATGAAGCCCATGTAGGCTTCGACGGTTTCCAGCCCATACCGGCGAATCAGCGCTGCCAGGTCAGCTGCGCCTTGCTGGTTAGCAGCCACCTGGGCCGCGATGTCCGAGAGGTTGTCATCAACCGAGCGGCTGGGATACGGGCCCGAGAGCAGCAGTTGCCGCAACTCGTCAATCCGCGACTCGCCACCGGCCACCAGCTTGAAGTTGCGGATCAGCACGCCTTCTTCAGCCAGGTTGCGCGAGAACGGCGGCATGGAGCCGGGCCGGATACCGCCAATCTCGGCGTGGTGGGCCCGCGACGCCGTGAAGAACAGCAGCCGCGGATTTTCCTCGCCCACGAACACCGGCGTGACCGTGGTCACGTCGGGCAGGTGCGAGCCGCCGCCGTACGGGTCGTTGGTCACGAACACGTCGCCCGGCTTCATGTCCGGGTTATCGGCCAGCACCTGTTTGACGGTCTGGCTCATGGCGCCCAGGTGCACGGGAATGTGCGGGGCGTTCACCACCAGGTCGCCCTTGGCGGTGAACAGGGCGCAGCTGAAGTCGAGCCGCTCCTTCACGTTGACGCTGCTGGACGTGTTCCGCAGCGTGATGCCCATCTGCTCGGCAATGCCGGCAAACTGGTTGTTGAAGATTTCGAGCATCACCGGGTCTGGCTCGGTGAGCTTGATGGCGGCCGGCTTGGCGCTGCCGGTTGCCTGGATGATGCCGGACTTGGGCGCGGCGGCATCTTCGGAGGCGCTGCTGGTGGCCAAATCGGTCAACAGCAGTTCGCCCGCCTTGTATACCTCGGCCTGCCAATGCGGATCGATAACGGTGGTCGACACCGTTTCGTAGATGATCGCCGGGCCCTCGATGATATCGCCCGCCTGGAGCTTGCTGCGGTCGTAGACCGCCGTGCGGTGTGGCTTGGCGTCAAACCAGGTTTCAGTCCACGATTCGGGCTCGGGACGGCGGCCCGACTCGCCGGGCTTCAACACCGAACCGCTGGGCTGCTGCTCGGCGGACGTCTTGCCGATCACCTCGACGCGGGCAGCCACGATCTCCAGCGGCCGTCCCTGGTGGCGGTAGCCGTAAAGCTGCTGGTGCTTGGCCTCGTAGGCCGCCTGGTAGTCGCCGTCCTCGGGCTCCTCGATGGTCAGCCAGGCATCCAGACCACGGTAGCGCAGATCAAGCGACCGGCGGACCGAGATCCGTTCGTCGGGCACGCCTTCGTTGCGAACTTCTTCGCGCGAGGTGGCAGCCAACTGCTCGAACACCGGCTCCAGTTCCTGCACGGTTTCGCGAGAGTACGGCTGGTACACGCCCTGGGCCTGGTGCCGCACCACGTCGGCCATCCCAATGCCATAGGCGCTGAGGATGCCGGCATCGGGATGGACCAGCACCTTGGGCATGCCCAACTCGCGGGCCACCGCACAGATATGCTGGGCAGCCGCACCGCCGAACGAAACCAGCAGGTAATCGCGGGGATCGTAGCCCTTGGCCAGGCTGATCGAGCGGATCGGCTTGACCATGTTGGCGTTCGCCACCCGGAGGAAGCCATCGCACAGCTCGATCGGCGTGTACTTCCGGCCGGTAGCGGCCTCGATCTCCGCGGCCAGCGTTTGCAGCCGGTTCTCCACCGCCGCACGATCCAGCGGGAAGGGGAATCGCTCGGGCAGAATCTTGCCCAGGTAGAAGTTCAAGTCGGTCACAGCCAACGGACCGCCGCGGCCGTAGCAGGCCGGACCGGGATCGGCGCCGGCGCTGTCGGGGCCGACGACCAGTTTGACACCGTCGAAGCTGCACACCGAGCCGCCGCCGGCGGCCACGGTTTCAATCGCCATCATGGGGGCGACCACGCGCACACCGGCTTTTTCGGTTTCGAACTCCAGGTCGTACCGGCCGTCGTAACGCGATACATCGGTCGACGTGCCGCCCATGTCGAAACCGATCGCCCGCTTGAACCCGGCGGCCTCGGCCACGCGCGAGAAGCCCACCACACCACCCGCCGGGCCAGACAGAATGCTGTCCTTGCCGACAAAGCTTTCAGCCTCCAGCAGGCCGCCCGCCGACGTCATGATCTTCAGCTTGCTGTCGCGCAAAGCCCGCCGCAGGCCGGCCACGTACGCCCGCAGGATCGGGTTCAGGTAGGCGTCCATCACCGTGGTATCGCCACGGGCCACGATCTTGATCAACCGGGCCAGGCGATGGCTCACGCTGATTTCTTCGAAGCCGACCTCGCGGGCGATGGCCTCCACCTGCAATTCGTGGTCGGGGTACTCAAACGCGTGCAACAGGCAGATGGCCAACGACTGGATGCCGCGTTCGCGCAGAGCCTTGAGGCCTTCGCGGACCTGCTCCACGTTCAGCGGGACGAGCACCTGACCGTCGACGCTCATCCGCTCTTCGACTTCGAAGGTTTCGGTAAACAGCGACTCCGGCTTGTGGATCGCCAGGTCGAAGAGCCGGGGCCGGTTCTGATAGCCAATGCGGAGAATGTCCCCGAAGCCGACGGTGGTCACAAACGCCGTCTTGGCGCCGCGGCGGGTGATCAGGGCGTTGGTGCCGCGGGTAGTACCGAGCTTGACGACCACGCCTTTGATCGGGTCGGTGAGTTTCAGGCCGAGCATATAGCGGATGGCCACGATCGGCGAACCTTCGTCCGACCGCAGCTCGTAGCCCTGGCCCGGCTGGGGCGGCTGCGGCAGCGGCGGATCGAGCGTCAACTCGCCCGTGGCGTTGTTGAAACCGCGGACGGTGGACGTTGCCGCGAGGTTGCCTGCCGCATCGAGCAGCTGGAAGGTGTAGCCGATCCAGAAATCGGCCGGATCGCGGCGGCGGGCAGGGTCGACCACCACCTGAGCCGTGGAACCTCCGGCCGCGGCTCCCTTGGTTGCTCCGCTACTGAGCAGCTTATGGCGGATCAACGTGCCGTCGGGACGACGGCCAAAACAGTCGGTGAACGTGCCACCGACGTCGATCCAAAACTCCCACGGAGTGTCGTGCGAAGAGGGCGTGTGCGACGGGGCGGGATTCGGTGTTGCTGTGCTCATGGCCCGATTGTAATGGCTCACTAACGGTAGCCAACTCCCCGCCAGGCGGAGGATCCAAATTCGCTTGCCGACCTCGACCAATGGGGGGATTACCGATCACGGCGACGCGGCCCATGCAACGTGCGGCGCCGGGCGAGAGAACGCCTGCGGGCTAAGCCTTACTGTGCCTTACTGTCACCGTCCTGGCTGGGCATGACAAACCGCAGGAGCTGCATCAGCAAGAAGGCGACAAGCGTTCCCAGCAAGACATACGGCCAGTAGTCGGCCGCACGGAAACCCAGCCGGCCGGCCACGGCGGCCGCGATCATCAGCACCAGCCCAGCCAGCAGCACGCCGCAGCCCAGCGACGTCATGGTGCCTTTGAACGTGTTTTCTTCGGTGTATTCTTCAAAGTGCAGTTCGACGACGCGGCCTTTGTTCAGGCTGCGTTCGATGGTGTCGGCCAGTTCGACGCTGCGGCAGGCGTCCAGCCACGTTGGCTCCACTTCCTGGCCGGCGATGGCATCTTCCAGCGTGGCAAGAGCTTCCTGATAAACGTCGGCCTGGAACGTGAACGCTTCGCTGCCGGTTGGGGTTTGCCAGTACAGGGTAGCGGCGTCGGTAACTTTCGCAGGCAAGGTGAGTTTTGCGCTGCCGCCGGTTGCCCGGATGGTCAGTTCGGCCCGCTCGTCGGCCGGCTCGGCAGGCACCACCAGCCACCGCGCGGCTACGCCCTCGGGGCCGGAAAGATGTAACCCCAAGTTGGCAAAATCGGCAACCAGGTCGCTGGAAGTACCATCGACGCGAGGGCTGACGCCCATGGCCGCCAAGCGGCTCTGTTCGCCGAAAAGCTGCCGCAGCAGATCGGCGTCACAGGCAAAATGCGTCTGGACGGCGGTTCGCGAACGATCGGCCAGATGCCGCTCCAGCACGGCCTGTTCGACCACGCCCAATTCGCCCTGGGCCAGCCACGATGCCAGTTGGGCCACGGCGGGCTGCCAACGGGTGGGAATGAACGGCACGGCCACGCAGCCGGTGTCGCGGCGAATCATGTCCAGTTCGTAGTACACGAGCATGGAACTGCAGGCCGGATGGCTGACCAGCACCGGCACGCCGGCCTGGAAAAGTTTGCGCAACTGTTCCGCTCGGAGGTCTTCGCCGGCCAGCCACTGGTCGTCGGCCGGCGCGGCGGCCGAGGCATCGGCCACAATCAGGGCCTCCACCTCACTTGTCGATAGCACCGTCTCCCAATAAGGTGCCAATATGAGACCAGGGCAACGACGGGTGACCTCGTCGGCCAGGGGCCCCAACTCGCAGGCCCATGTCACGGCGTGGCCCGCCGCGGTCGCCGCCGCGACCAGGCCGAGCGTGTGTTGGTCGTGTCCCAACAAGCCGATCTTCATGGAGCACCCGCCAAAAAATCGTATGATAGGTCGCCCTAGCTTAGCAGAAAACGAACCACGCCGGTCCGCCGGCGTAGCGTATGCGTAGATGAAATCTTATGGGAGCGGTGCCGGTGCTGCCGCAGCAGGCATGCCCGGCAAACGTGCCCCCTACAGCGGCATGGCCGGCGCGCCGGCAGGCCGCATACATTGAAGCGCTTTCACGGCAACAAACTTTCCTGGAAACAGCATTGGAGAAAATGCGATGGGTGCCGAAGGGCACGGTCCGTTTGACAACGACGACGCCATGGATTGGGTGGCCGAACTGGCCGACGCCGACGACGATTCGGTCCTGGCCGAGGCCCTCGAAGCGGTTTCCCTCGACGAGGACGAGTACGTCGAAGCGGCCGACGCGTCCGTCGCGATTGCCGCCGCCGAAGTCGTGGCGGCCCTGCTTGATCAACCGGCCGACGAGCTGCCGGAAGAGGTCTGGGAGTATGTTGAACGCCAGCGGGGCGTGAAGCCCAGCCTGGTCAAGCTCGCGCGCAAGGCCGTTACCCGCGTGCTCAAAGACTCGGAATTGCGCGAGATTTGGGAAGACAGCGATCACTTTGAAGCCTGGAAGGACAGCCTCGAGGATCTGCTGTCCCGGCTCTAACGGCGGCCACCGTACAGCGCCGCCGCCGCGACCGCGCGTCGCGCCGGCGGCCCCGCCATCCCCGCTGCCTGCCTGGCTTCTCGCCAACCATCCGTGCCGGAGGCGACAGTTGCAGTGAACGATGCGACACGGATCATCGAGAAGCTCCAGCGGGCGGAGGCGTTCGACCACCCAATCCAGCAGTTTGAGCTGCTGGAAACCCACATCTCTTGGGTGCTGCTGACAGGCCCGGCGGCTTACAAGATCAAGAAGCCGGTCAACCTGGGCTTTGTCGATTTCACCACGCTGGAGCGGCGGCGGCATTTCTGCCTGGAAGAATTGCGGCTCAACCGCCGCTTGGCCCCGGATCTGTACCTGTCGGTACGGCCCATCCTGGGGCCAGCCGCGGCCCCGCGGATCGGTCCGCCCCTGACCGCGGCCAACGCCGACCAGCAGCCGGCCGACGGCGAGATCCTCGAATACGCCGTGCAGATGCGGCAGTTCGCCCACGAGCAACTGGCCCCGGCCGCCCTGGCTCAGGGGCTGTTGCAGCCGTGGCACTGGGACCGCCTGGCAGCGGACGTGGCTGGGTTTCACGCCGCGGTCGACCGGGCACCGGCCGGAAGCCCGCTGGGAAGCCCCGAGGTGGCCGGCCGCTTCATGCTCGAAAACTTCGATCAGTTGGCAGCGTGCAGCGGGGATGCCGCCTTCACTGCCACCGTGGAGGAACTGCGCCGCTGGACGGAAAGCCGGCTGGCGGAGCTGGCGCCGGCCATTATCCGGCGGCAGGCCGAGGGCTATGTCCGCGAATGCCACGGCGACATGCACCTGGGCAACATGGTCCTCTTGGACGACACCCTGGTGGTGTTCGACTGCATCGACTTCAACGAGCAGTTGCGGTGGATCGACGTGCTGAGCGAAATCGCCTTTACGGTGATGGACCTGGAGGACCGCGGCCAGCAGGCGGCTGCCTACCGGTTCCTGAACGAATATCTCCAGCAGACCGGCGATTACGCCGATTTGGCGTTGCTGCCGCTGTTCATGGCCTACCGGGCGATGGTCCGGGCCAAAGTAGCGTTTCTCCGTGGGCAGCAAAGCGATGTGACGCCAGACGAATTGGAGCGGCTCCAGCACGAGTGCCGCGAGTACGTTCAGCAGGCACAGCGGTACGCCGCCCCCCGCTCACCGCACCTGGTGCTGATGCACGGCCTCTCAGGCAGCGGCAAAACCACCTGGAGCAGCCGCCTGGTCGAAGCCGCCGGGGCCATCCGCATCCGTTCCGACGTCGAACGCAAACGGATGTACGGGCTTTGGCCCGAGGGCGGGGCAGGGCAGGGGGCCGCCAGAGCCCTCACGGAGCTTTACAGCAGCGAAGCCGGCCAGCGGACCTACCAGCGGCTGCTGGAACTGGCCGAGTCGATCCTGGCCGCTGGCTACACGGTGATCGTCGATGCCACCTTCTTGCGGCAACCTCAGCGGCAGCCGTTCTTGGATCTGGCTGCGCGGCTAGGCGTGCCGGCCACCATCGCCCAGTGCACGGCCCCGCTGGAGGAGCTGCGGCGCCGCGTGGAGCTGCGTGCGTCGGCAGGGCGCGATGCGTCGGACGCCGATACCAAGGTGCTCGAATCGCAGGTGCGGCAGTTAGAACCCCTTACAGCCCAAGAGCAGGCCCTGGCCGTCACGCTCGGGCCGGATGAACAGGGCTGGGACGCCCTCCGCCACCGGGTGTGCGGCGGGCACGTCGCGTAAACGGCGCATCGCAAGCAGTGTGCGGGCGGCGTTTTGCGCCCCTTCCCCGTTTCACGCCTGTCGGGGTAGAATCAGCCACTTATCAACCGCCGGCACTGATTTGGTCTGCTTTCTTTTTCGGCGGTGCGGTACCCAGCGCCAGCAGGTAGACGGGATGCCTCGTTACAACCCCAGCGTGATCGAACCGAAGTGGCAGAATTACTGGGAAAGCAACGCGACGTTCCAGACGCCGCGGCTGCCCAAGGAACGCAAGCTCTACGTGCTCGACATGTTCCCTTACCCCAGCGGTGAAGGGCTGCACGTAGGCCATCCCGAAGGCTACACGGCCACCGATATCGTGTGCCGGCACCAGCGAATGCGCGGCGTGAGCGTGCTGCACCCGATGGGCTTTGACGCCTTTGGTCTGCCCGCCGAAGAGCACGCCATCAAGACCAACACGCCGCCGCGGGTCCAAACCGAAAAGAACATCGCCACGTTCCGCCGGCAGCTCAAGATGCTGGGCTTCAGCTACGACTGGAGCCGCGAGCTGGCCACCACCGACGTGGACTACTTCCGCTGGACGCAGTGGATCTTCCTCAAGCTGTACGACACCTGGTACGACCCGGCCACCGGTCGCGGCCGGCCGATCTCCGAGCTGCCGATTCCGCCCGAGGTCCAGGCCCAGGGCGAAGCCGCCGTCGAAGCCTACCGCGACGATCACCGCCTGGCGTACCAGTCGTACGCGCCGGTGAACTGGTGCCCGGCCCTGGGCACGGTGCTGGCCAACGAAGAAGTGATCGACGGCAAGAGCGAGCGCGGCGGCCACCCGGTGATCCGGATGCCGATGCGGCAGTGGATGCTGCGGATCACCGCGTACGCCGAGCGGCTTGAGAAGGATCTGGAACTGCTGGACTGGCCCGAAAGCGTCAAGGCGCTCCAGCGCAACTGGATCGGCCGCAGCACGGGGGCCGAGGTCGACTTCTATATCGGTGCCGGCGCGGCGGCCACCGCCGACGAACAGCTCGCCGCCTTCAGCACCTGGAAAGAGAACCGGAAACAGAGCGGCTTCCCGCGCAAGCCCGAGGAAAATGTCCTGCGGATCTACACCACGCGGCCCGATACGCTGTTCGGCGCCACGTACATGGTGATCGCGCCGGAGCACCCGGCGGTGGAGCGGCTCACCACGCCCGAGCAGCGCGAAGCCGTCAAGCTGTACTGCGAGCAGGCCGCCCGCAAGAGCGACCTGGACCGTACCGAACTGGCCAAGGAAAAGACCGGCGTGTTCACCGGCAGCTACGCGGTGAACCCGGTGAACGGCCAACGGGTTCCCATCTGGATCGCCGACTACGTGCTGATCAGCTACGGCACCGGTGCGATCATGGCGGTGCCGGCGCACGACGAGCGCGACTTCGAGTTCGCTCAGAAGTTCGGCATCCCGGTCATTGCCGTGGTCGATCCCGGCCCGGCGGCCGATGCCGGCGGCGCGGCACTGCATCGCGAGGACGTGCTGGCCGGAAAAGCCGTGTTCACCGGTGACGGCACGGCGATCAACTCCGGATCGTACGATGGCCTGGCCACGCCGCAGTTCAAGCAGAAGATCACCGAGGACCTGGCTGCCGCCGGCTTGGGCCGCGGCGCCGTCAATTACAAGCTGCGCGACTGGCTTTTCAGCCGGCAGCGGTTCTGGGGCGAACCGTTCCCGCTGCTGCACGAGCTGGACGAGAACGGCAATCCTACCGGCCGCGTGCGTCCGGTGCCCGAGGATCAACTGCCGGTCGACCTGCCGCCCTTGGACGACTTCAAGCCCCACGGCCGCCCGGAACCGCCGCTGGACAAGGCTCCGGCCGAGTGGTTGTACCCGGTGATCGACGGCAAAAAGTACAAGCGCGAAACCAACACCATGCCGCAGTGGGCCGGTAGCTGCTGGTACTACCTGCGGTTCATCGACCCCAAGAACGACAAGGCGCCGGTCGATCCCGAGCTGGAAAAGGCCTGGATGCCGGTCGACCTGTACATCGGCGGCGCCGAGCACGCGGTGCTGCACCTGCTGTATGCCCGGTTCTGGCACAAGGTGCTGTACGACCGCGGCGTGGTCAGCACGCCCGAACCGTTCAAGAAACTGGTCAACCAGGGCATGATCCTGGGCGAGGTGGAGTACACCGCCTACCGCTGCGGCGATGTGTGGATCTCGGCCCAGGACGTGCAAGAAGACGGCGAAGGCAACCTGACCGTCAGCGATCACACCCGGTACCCCGAACTGTTCCATCAGCCCGAGCACAAGCTGCCGGTGGAACGGGTCACGCTCGACGAATCGCTCGTCGAGAAGCAGGGCGTGCACTTCGTGCTCCGCGAGGATCCCCGGATCCGCGTCGAGCACCGCGCGTTCAAGATGAGCAAGAGCCGCGGCAACGTGATTAACCCCGACGACATCGTCCGCGAGTACGGGGCCGATTCGCTGCGACTGTACGAAATGTTCATGGGCCCGCTGGAAGCCACCAAGCCCTGGAGCATGGACGGCGTGAACGGCGTCCGCGGCTTCCTCGACCGCGTGTGGCGGATGATCGTCAACGATCGGGCGGAGGAAAACACCCTGAACGAGGCCGTGCAGGACGTGGAGCCCACCGAGGACCAACGCCGCGTGCTGCACCGCACCATCAAGGCCGTGACCGAGGATATTGAAAGCCTGGGCTTCAACACGGCCATCGCCCGCATGATGGAGTTCACCAACTTCTTCACCAAGGAATCGGTGCGTCCGCGGTCGTGCATGGAAGCGTTCGTGCTGCTGCTCAGCCCGTTCGCTCCGCACATCGCCGAGGAACTGTGGCAGATCCTGGGGCACAACAACACGCTGGCCTACGAGCCGTGGCCCACCTGGGATGAAGAAGCGATCAAAGAGTCGCTGGTGGAGATCCCGGTGCAGATCAACGGCAAAGTGCGGGCCAAGGTGATGGTACCGCCCGACGCCGACAAGGACGCCATCGAACAAGCCGCCCGGTCCGAACAGCGAATCGCCGAGCAACTGGCCAAGGTGCAGGTGATCAAGACGGTGGTCGTGCCCGGCCGGCTGGTGAACTTTGTGGTCAAAGGCTAGAGCAGACCGCCGGTTTCGCTCGCAGTGTATCGCCCGAGTCTTCGTACGTCGGGCACCGCCCGACGGAACGGCCAAAAGTAGGCCGGGTGCTCGCCCCCGGCAACGAAATCGGCGCGTGGTGCCACGAACCAACGGGGAGATATATTTTCGCGTTGGCACCGCAGCCGAGTGGCGCCTGCCCTACAAACACTGGTTACGTTTGTTAACACGTCCCAATGAACCACCTGCCCGCGTGAAGCGTCAGTTGCTGATGTTGCACGCGGGCTGTTTTGTTGCCGGCGCATTGACAACCGCGAATGCTTAAGGGGGGTTTGCGTGCGGACCATCATTTGCCTCGGCAACGATTTCTGAACCGCACGGGCGGGCATAGTCGCCACCGATTGCCGGTTTCGCCAGGCGGTGCCTGGCCTACAAGAAATTCCCTCCGATGGGAGTTCCGCGAGGCAGTGCCTGGCCTACGAACACAAAAAAAACTCGCGTGAAGCACCCGATTGCGGACACTCCACGCGAGTTGATTTTTAACGGCTCAGTTACCTGGCACCTTAGGGCTTAAGTGACCGCAGGTAGGCGATCAGGTGGGCCAGCTCTTCTTCGGTCATGGTCTTTTCCAGACCTTCCGGCATGACCGAGATGTTGCTGGGCTGCATCTCCTCGATATCGGCCCGGCGGATGCGGACTTCCGACCGATCAGCCGTACGGAGGTAGATCATGTCGGGCGTTTCGCGATGGATCACGCCCACATAGTTGTGACCGTCAGCCGTGAGGATGGAGTAGCTCTCGTACCCGCGGGCAAACGAGATGCTGGGGAACAGCACGGCTTCGAGCAGGTCGCGGCCAGTGCGGACTTCGCCGATCCGGCTGAGGTCGGGCCCGATGTTACCGCCCTCGTTCTCCGCCCGGTGGCACGCGGCACAGGCGGTCTTGTTGCTCTTGAAGATCGCCTTACCCAGCGCCGGGTTACCGCCAGCCAAACGCTGCTCGTAATAGGCCAGCTTGGCCAGTTGCTCTTCGCGTCCCACCTGCGACCGGGCGGCCAGCTTGCCGGCGGCCTCGCGAATGGCAGCGGGGAACTTACCCAGTGCCCGCTCCAGATCTTGTGGCCGCAGGCCGGACAGTCCCGGCGACTTCTCAAGCGAAGCCACCACCAACCGCCCCAATTCCTCATCGCTGGAGTTGGCAAAGGCCGGCAGCAGCGTGGGCAGTTCCAGCGGACTGGCATCGGTCAACAGTTGGGCCAGTTGACGAAGCTGAGCCGGCGACAGCGAGGCATTGGCCACGGCCTGGGCAGCCGCCATGCGGTCCAGCGGCAACACGTCGTCGGCCAGCTGCGAAGCCAGCAGCTTGAACTCGGCATCGGTCAGCTTACTTCCCAGCCGGGCCGCGGCCACCAAGGCAGCCGCACGCAGCGAGCGAGCATGCTTGTCGTTGCCGGCGATTTCACGCAGGCGATCGACATAGCCCGGCCACGAGGTCGCAGCCACCGTGGCCACCGCCTGCCGCAGCAAGGCGCCCTCGCTGTTCTTCAGCAGCGAGTCGAGTGCCTCGCGCCACGCGGCCGGCACCTGGCTACTGTCGTCGAACTCGCTCCGCGCGAGCACTTCGAGCATTAACTGCTTGTGCTCGGCGCTGCCGTCCTTGAGCCCTTGGATCACGACCTTCTGCACGGCCGGATCGTTCTTGAACGCCAGCAGCACGCCGCGAGCGGTGGCTGCCCGTTGGCCCAGCGGCTTGCCGTCGGTGAGCCAGCTTTGCATCAGGCCGACGATCTGTTGTCCCCAGCCCTCGTGGCGCGAAATCACCTCCAGCGCCGCGGCTTGCAGTTGCTCGTCCTCGGTATCCAGCAGCGAGCCCACGATCTCTTGCGTGAGATTGCCCGAGTCCATCTGGTCCAAGGCAATCAAGGCGCCACGACGCACGGCAGGGCTATCATCTTTAAGCCCCGCCAGCGTGGCTTCGCGGTTGTCAATTTCGATCAAGGCGTAAATCAGGGCGTGCTCCACGTGGCGGTCGACGCTATTGCGCAAACCGGCCAGCAGGTTCGGCACGGCCTGAACCGCGCGAAGTTGGCCCAGCGAAGCAGCCGCCATTGCCCGCACTTGCGGCAATTCGCCCTGCTGCCCATCGCTGGCGGCAGCCCGGGCAACCCAATCGCCCTTGGCCATCTTGCCCAGCGTGGTGATCGCCTGTTCGGCCAACGGGCCGCGCACGCCCATCACGCCCAAGCTGCGGGCGGCGGCTTGCCGCACGTCCTCGTGCGGATCGGTCAGGGCGAAAATGACGGCCGATTCGACCACGTCGCGCAGGGCCGGTTCCTTGATCCGCGAGAGCGTCCACACCGCGCGGCGACGCAGGTCGTGATTGTTCGACGTCTTAAGCTGCTCGGTCAGGGCGGCCACGGTGGCGTGGTCGGACTTGTCCACCAGTTCCTCGCGGGCCCGATCGCGCACCGCCGGCCAGTTACTTGCCAGGAGTGCAACCAACTGCTCCGGCTTGAGCTGCTGCCAGGGAAGCTTGAGGCCGCGGGGATCGTCGACCGAACCGTCCAGTTCGCCGGCCGCATTCTTGGCCTGGGCCGCCTGTTGGCCGCGGTCGCCCACGTAACGAATCCGGTAAATGGCCCCGGCAATCTCCGGCTTGGCCACCTGCGACGTGGGGCAGCCCAAGCGGAACCAACCACCGGTATCGATCACCAGCAGGCTGCCGTCGGCATCTTCCAGGACGTCGGTCGGGTGGAAGTCGGGATCGGTCGAAACCAGGAAGTCGTGATCCTCGCAGCGGAAGGTGGCGCCGTCGCGCGTGAGCACGTGCCGCAGCACCTTGTGCGTATTGAACTGCACGGAGAACAGGTTGTTCACGTACTCCGGACCGAACTGCTGGCCGCGATACCGGGTCAAGCCCGAGGGGGCCACCACGCCAAACTTGCTCAAAGCCGGCATCAGCGGCCCGGTGCGTTTGAACTCGGCCAGGCACGGATGAATCCGCGGGTACACACCGCCGTAGGCGTAATGCACCAAGGCGTCGTGACGTTCCTGATCCGGGTTGTAGAACGTCATCGTGCCGAACATTTCGCCGGTGGGGCCGAACACGACTTCCACCGGGTTATCCATGCCGCCGCCGGCAAACACCTGCGGATCGCTACCATCTTCGTTGATCGAGAACACTCGGGCGGCCAGGCCTTTGCTGGTGACCTTGCCGGTTTCGTCGGTGAACTCGTGACCGTGGCGGCCGTCGCACCAGTAGATCCGCCCGTTGGGGCCGAGGAAGCAGCCGTGCACGTCGGCGGCATTGCCGATGTAGCCGAACTTGCCCACCAGGATCTCACGCTGATCGGCCACGCCGTCGCCGTCGGTATCTCTTAGCCGCCAGACGTACGGCGGGCTGGCGACGTACAGCGCCCCGCGATGCCAGAGGGCGCCCATGGGGAAGGTCATCTTGTCGGCAAAGACCGTGCTGCGGTCGAAGCGGCCATCGCCGTCGGTGTCTTCGAGCATGCGGATGCCGTTGGGAAGCTGCTGCTCGAGGTCGCCGGCGCGAAGATTCATGCCGGCACTCTCGGCCACGAACAGCCGGCCGCGCTCGTCGAAGCCGGCCATCATCGGGTGGCGAACCAGGTCAGGACCGGCAGCGATGGTGACTTCAAAGCCCGGCGGAACCTGGAATGGCGGCCGCGTTACCTTGGCCTCGCCCTGAGGCTGATCGCCTTCCGCCGCCGCAGACGGCGACACCATCAGTCCGATTGTCAATAACAGGCAGCCCAGGCTGCGTCCCCAGTACGCTAAGAATTTTGACCGCATTCCGATCCCAATCACCGCAGGCAACTCCAGTTGAAGCATCGGTGCGCCCTTGGTTCGACCACGCCGAACAACCAGCGTTTTTTGCCGTGCCTGGCGGCAACCGGCACGGCACGTTTGGGACGCTACGTTGCCGGCGAGCCAGGACCTACCACCCAGGGCACAGGTGTTTTGCGCGGCAAGCAGCCCCCCATCGGGTGAGTCGCCAGCCGCAACCAAGTAATGTACAGCTTATCTCCCGGGCGTACGACCGCCAGCAATTAGCCGGCGTCTGCCAAGAAGCGGCATTTCCCTGAAGCCGCGGAACGCAACAATGGATCGAACGAACTACCCCGCCTGCCCGTACTGCCTGCAGGGCCCGATGACATCGGCCCGCCGCGCCCGCCAGCCTTCCCGGGGGCTTCCAACCACCTGCCAGCACTGCCGCGTTCCGCAAGGTAGCGTTGCACTGGGAGCTTCCCCCGCCCAAGACCGTGTCCTGCCGTTAACTTCGGTTCAGCCATGCACACCGCGTACGAAACGACGGAAACATCCGCACAACTGTCAACTTCGTCGGTGGCAGGCGACGCGGACCGGGGCACCTGGAACGTGACCACCGCCCGGTCGCTGGAGCCAATGCTCGAGCTTGAAAGCCTGTGGCGTCGGCTCGGCGATCGCTGCGGCGGCCCGATCGAACAGTTCGATTGGGCGGTGGCCTGCGCCCGGTGCAAGCCGGAGCAGCCGGTCGAGGCGATCCTGGTCAGCCGTGGCGACGAACCGGCCGCGCTGGCGGCTCTGGCCGTGAGGCGGTTCTACGGCGTGCGCCGCAAGGCGATGCTGGGCGTGGACGACCACCACGAACCGATGGATCTGCTCTTTGCCGACGAAGCGGCCGCGAATCGCTTGGCACAAGCCATCGCCGACCTGCGCTGGCCCTTGCAGTTCGGACGGATGCCGGCCAACTCGGCCAGTGTCGAAGCATTGCGGCGGGCGTTTCGCGGCCGGGGCCTGGTCGTCGTACGGCCGCAAGCCACGTTCCCCTACATTCCGCTCAGCGACGCCTGGCAAGAACCAGAGTCGCAGCTCAGCTCGCGGCGTCGTTCCGATTTTCGCCGGGCACGGCGGAAAGCCGACAAAGCCGGCCAGATCACGGCCGAAATCCTGTGCCCGGAACTCGATCAGCTCGATGGGCTGCTGGACGAAGCCTTTGCCGTGGAGGCCAAGTCGTGGAAAGGTCGGGCTGGTACGGCCTTGGCCTGCAATCCCCAGGAGGCCCACTTCTGCCGGACCTATGCCGAGGCGGCTTGCCAACAGGGCATCCTGCGGATCGCGTTTCTGCGGATCGACGGCCAGGCCATCGCCATGCAAATCGCGATGCAGCAGGGCGGCGGCTACTGGCTGCTGAAGATCGGCTACGATGCCGACTTCGCCCACTGCTCGCCCGGCCTGCTACTGCTCCGTGAGTCGATCGCCTACGCGGCACGAGAAGGCTTGAAGACCTTCGAGTTCCTCGGCCAGACCGAGCCGTGGATCGAAGTTTGGACCAGCCACAAGCGCGAGTGCGTATCGCTGCGGGCGTACCCGTACAGCCTTCGCGGGGCCGCAGCCCTGGCGGCCGATGCCACGGTGCGGACCGGTCAAAAAGCCAGGGCAATCGCACGCCGCGTGGCAGGCGGGCTGCGCGCCGGTTTGAAAGCGTGCGCCCAGCCGCTGCTTCGCCGCGCCTCGCGCAACTACATCGCCGGCGATACGCTGGCCGACGCCGTGCGGGTAAAAGAGAAACTGGCGGCCCAAGGCCTGGCCGCGACGATCGGCTTCTGGGATGGCGACAACGACCATCCCCGCGGCGTCGCCGACCAATACCTGGCCGGGTTGGAAGCCCTGGCGGCCAGCGGCCGCCAGAACTATCTCTCGATCAAGCTGCCGGCGCTCGGCTATCAGATGGACTTGATGCGGCAGGTGGCCCACAAGGCGGCTGAGTTGGGCGTGCGGATTCACTTCGACGGCATGGAGCCGGAATCGGTCGAACGCACCAAGGCCGTGATCGAGGAACTGAAAACCGAGCTGCCCCACCTGGCCGTCAGTTGCACGCTGCCGGGCCGCTGGCTGTACAGTGTCCAGGACGCCGACTGGGTCGCCAAGTGGCAATTGCCGGTACGCGTGGTCAAAGGCGAATGGCCCGACCCCAAAGCGCCTGACCGCGATCTGCGGGCCGGCTACCTGGAAGTGATCGACGCCCTGGCCGGCAAGGCGGCCTGGGTCCACGTCGCCACGCACGATCCGCCGCTGGCACGGGAAGCTATTCTGCGGCTCCAGAAAGCCGGCACGCCCTGCGATCAAGAGCTGCTTTACGGCCTGCCCACGCGGACACAAATCCGGCAAGCCCGGGAGCTGGGGCTCAACATCCGCATGTACATTCCTTACGGGGAAGCGTACATGCCGTACGCGCTCTCGAAGGTGCGGCGCAAACCGCAGATCCTGTGGTGGCTGGCCCGCGACCTGGTCGTTTCGCTGTTCCGCAAGCGCGAGCCCCACGGCTCGCTGGCGGCGGGCAAGCCTTCATCATCGGCTTAGCCACCAGAACCCGCCGGCAACGAACCGGCCTGCGAAGATACGGCCGAGCAGATCACCACGCCCGCCGCAAACTAGGCAAACTGCGGAAACCGCGACTATCACCCCAACTTTTGCGGGGCTCACCGTTGGCCCTGGACCGATCTGCTCGTATGATACAGCGGGCGATGGATCCGCTGGCGGCGGTCGTCCGCCATGCGCCGGCGGCAACGCACGTAACCGTTCAAGCAGGGCAAGCCGCGCCGACGAATCAGCGAGAGTTCGATGGCCAAGAAAGGTCCCCGCAAAAAAGTTCCCAAGGAACTCGCGGTCATCAATGCCGATAACTGCACCGGCTGCGAGTCCTGCCTGGAAGTCTGCCCGGTCGATTGCATCCAACTGGTGAAGCTCGGCCCGGTGAAGGGCACGCAGCAGTGGTGCGAGATCGACCTGGAGCGCTGCGTCGGCTGCGAAGTCTGCGTTCATATCCCGCAGAAGAAGACCAATCCCTACGAGCTGACCGTCTGCCCTTGGGATGCCATCGAGATGGTGCCCACCGAGATGGTCGCCCAAGTGGTGGCTCAGATCGGCGGCCCACCCGAGTACATCCAAGAACACTGGGATCGCCTGGTCGGCACGGCCCAACACCTGGCCGAGTTGCGGGCGAGCAGTGTCTAGTCACACAGGCGTCTTTCTCACAGGCCTAATAAAGCGTTCCATCGGCCGCTCCTTTATTTGCGACGTGGTTGTCAAAAAATTTGTCGCATCCCCAAGTGGGTGGTACGATGAGCGGCGCCTGGGCGGGTCGCCTATGGCCCGCGTGGGCAGCATTTCGACTCGTCCATTCATTGGCATCGTTGGCACCTTGCACTCTGGTTGAAGTGGGCAGAATCTCGCTGGTTTGGCGACGATCGTCACGCGCCAACCGGTAGGCGATGCAGGCCGGTGGCAGGGTACGTCGTGTGCTTACGGCAATCTGCCAGTCCTAGGGCTGGAAGCAGGCTCAGCGGTGTGCTAACGACCGTGCAGGATCGAGAACCATGTCGATTCCGGTGACCTGCCAACACTGCCAGGCCTCGTTCAAAGTCAAAGACGAACTGGCCGGTAAGCGCCGACGCTGCCCCAACTGCCAAGAGCCATTCACCGTCCCCGAGCCCGGCAATCCTCCCCAAACCGAACCAGCCAGCGCTGCCAAATCGGCTGCTGCCGGCACTGGGAAACCGCCAACCGCTCCTCAAGGCATGCCTGCCGGGGTAGGGCCGCGCAGGCCGCCGTTACCGCACCCGCCGTTGCCACCAGGCCTGCGTCCCGGCCCTCCTGGTCACGCACCGACGCCGGTCGGTCCCCCTGGGCCTTTTCCAGCCCCGCATCCCGCACCGCATGGCCAACGCCCTCCGGGACCAGGCCCCATGGGACCTGGTCAGCCACCGGGTGCATTTGGCAACGTGCCCGGGCCTGGATTTCCGGGCCCAGCCTTCGGAGGACCTGCGGCAGCGCCGCCGGGCTTTGGACCGCCAGGTGCGTTCCCCGGCGGACCGAACCCCGGTCTGGGCCCCGCCATTGCCAACCCCATGCTGGGCGCAGATGCCGCCCCCCTTGGTTCCTCGGGCGGAGCGCGTGCCCGCTCCGGCGAGAAATCCCTCCCGATCGTGATGTGGGGCGCCGGCGGCGCGGCCGTGCTGCTGGTGGTGGCCACGTTGATGTTCATGGTCGGCCGCGGCAGCTCGCCCAATCCGCAACCGGTGGCGTTAGCCAATGGCAAACCGGCCACGACGCCCGAACCACGGCGTTCTGAGTCGCCGCGTACGACCAGCCACACGCCGCGAGAACCAACGTCTCAGCCGACCGATCCAGCAATGATGGCGGGCGTTGAACAACCGGCCATTACGCCTCCTTCCCCCGCTTCGCCATCGGGCAGCAGCACCAGACCATCGCCGCCTCGCATTGAATCACCCGAGGACATCTACAAGCTGGCCAAGTGCTCGGTCGTCAAGATCGACGTGTTCAGCGACACGTTCAATCCCCGCACGGGCTTGGGCTCAGGCTTCATCATCGATACCGAGCGTCGCTTCATCGCGACCAACTATCACGTTGTCTCCGACGCCGCCAAGGCCGACATCGTGTTCGATGACGGCACACGCTTCGACATCGAAGGCTACGTGCTGGTCGAGCCTGAAATGGACCTTGCCGTGCTCAAGGCCAAAGGGCTGCCGCCCTACGCCCAGGCACTGCAACTGGCTTCGGACCTTGATCCCAATCCCGGCAGCCAGGTGTACTCCATCGGCCACCCCAAGGACTACAAGCTGACCATGCGTTCGGGCTTGATCAGCTCGGTGGCCAATACCGAGGAGCTGCCCGAGGATGCCCAGCTATTTCTGAAAGCTGAAGGCACCACCCGCAAAGACAACCGCTGGATTCAGCACGAGGCCGAGATCTTCGGCGGCAACAGCGGCGGCCCACTGCTCAACCAGCACGGCCTGGTGCTCGGCATCAACACCTGGAAGGATGAGTCGATCAACGGCCACTTCGCCCTGCACAGCAAAGCGCTTGCGCAACTGCTCAAGCGGCCGATCGAGCGGGTGGAACCGCTCACCAAGTACCGGCAGCGCGAAACGACGCCGATCGACAAGCTGGCCAGGTTGTTCGATATGGAAACCATCCGCCCCCTCTTCACGCGGCTGGAACTGAACAACTGGAGCCCGCAAAGCCGCGAAGATTATGAAGGCTACAGCATCCTGGCGGTGGCCCTCACCATGATGTCCATGGCCGAATTCGACGCCGAAGATCCCCGTACCCAAGCCTGGCTTGCCCAGCTCAAGGAGTTCTACGCCAAGCTCAAGAAGGAGAACTGGCACCAGAACTCGGACCGATCGAAGAAATTGAACACGTATGCCCAGGGCGTACTCGAAGAAGCCACAACCGGCCACGGTGTCCTCATGGTCATGAGGGTGGGCCAAACCGTTGTCGGACCGGGTGTCTACATGATGCATGGCCACGTGGATGGCCGCCGGGTCATGGTAAGGCTGCTCAATCTCGAACAGCGTTTACCGCCCACCGGTTACTTCCTGGTGCCAGGCGTGATCGTGGGCACGGCCGTCATGTACAACGAAGAGGCCACGGTTGTTGTCACGGCGGAGCCCATTTTCATCGGCAGCCCCACGTCGCCACCGCGCCCCGATTCGCGTCCCCAAACACAGCCGCCGCGCACGGAACCTCGTCCGCCCATGCGCAATCAGCCGCGCCCGCGATTGAGCCCGCCGCAGCCACAGCCTTCGCGGTAGTTACCGCATCGCCACCATCACGAACATGCCGATGATGGCGATGCCCACCAATACGGCCGTGATGATCGCCCACTTGAGAGCGTTCTGGCTGAACTGCTCTTCGCGGCGTTGTTTTTCGCGTTCTTGTTCTTCCTTGTATTCCAGCGTGTCTTCGTAGCGCAGGCGGAACTGCACGTTACACTGCGGGCACATGGCGTCCGTACCGATCATCGACATCGGTGTTTCCAGCTCGCAGCCGGTGGGGCAAATCACCGTCACCACGCGGTTGGGATCGTCCTGCGGGTTGGTCAGGTCAAACTCCGGCGCCGGCGGGGAAGGCACGTGGATCTCGGCCACGGCCGGAGGCGGAGCGGCATACCCCGGAACATATGCCTGGCCGGGCGGAGGAGGCGGGGCGTACGGCTGCGGTGGTGGAGCATACGGCGGCGCGACTTGCCCCGACGCCGGTGGGTAGCTCCCGTAGCCGGCCATCTGGCCGGCGGCTGCCAGGTTAGGATCAGGATGGGGAACGATGAACTGCAGCCCACAAGTCGGGCAAAGGCACTGCTGCCCAACCTGCGACGTATCGCTCTCCATCAGGATATTTTTTGGGCAGGGGCAATAGAACCTGAATGGTGCCATCTCGTTCCTCGTTGCTCATCGCGCTGGGGGCGACTGGTGGTTCGATGGCCGCTCGCTGGCTGCCACCGATCACCGCAACCACCATTGGCAGTTGGATCCGGCTGGAGGGACAGGGCCATTGCCACCGCCTGGCCGATGGATGGCCACGGTAGCTTCCCTGCCGCTGATGGAGCCCCCCTCCGTACTGGCCGACTGTTCTCGCCGTAGCCTCGCGTCGAGCAACGTTCGCCATCAGCGCCGCTGGATTCCATTTTGCTGCATGCGCGGCCCGCCGTAAATGACCCCGGGCTGCTCCGCTGGAGTCTTGCCACCGGCATCTGGCCCACTTAGCCTACACCGTAACTTTAGGTCGATTTCACCACCGCCGGCATCGGGAGGCGGCCAGTTGCCGCCAACGGTCACAACCGCCAGCCGCGCGGCAAGCTCGTATTCTCACCAGCAGAGGACAAACCACCGTGGTACGTGCCGTCTGGTCCGCCGTTGCCGGTTTGCTCGCGTTGGCCGCTCCGCTTGCCGCGGCCCAGCCCAATACGCTCACGGCCGAAGAAATCGCCGACGGCTGGATCCTGCTGTTCGACGGCGAAACGCTCTTTGGCTGGACGCCTACCTCGAAGGCCGATTGGAAAGCGGCCGACGGCCTGATCAGCGTCAGCGGCGGCGAGCAGGGCTTTCTGCGGACAACCAGCCAGTTTGGCGACTTCGAGCTGAAGGTCGACTTCCGCAGCCCCGCAGGCACCAACAGCGGCGTGTTTCTGCGCACCAGCCCCAATCCTAAGGATCCCACGCGCGACTGCTACGAACTGAACATTGCCGACGAAGGCACCAGCCCGTTCCCGACCGGCAGCTTCGTAGGCCGCCAGAAGGCCGAAGGCAAGCACGACAGCACCGATTGGCAGACCTTCCATGTGAAAGCGGAAGGCGGCCACTTCACGGTTTCCATCGACGGCCAGCAGGTCCTCGACTACACCGATCCCAAGCCGCTGGGGCGGGGCTACATCAGCCTGCAGTACAACCAGGGCCCGGTTCAGTTCCGCAATATCAAGCTCAAACCGCTGGGTCTCAAACCGTTGTTCAACGGTAAGGACCTCACCGGCTGGAAGGAATTCCCCGGCAAGGCCAGCAAGTTCTCCGTTACCGAAAACGGCGAGCTATCGGTGATCGACGGCAACGGCCAACTGGAATCCGAGGCTCAGTTCGCCGACTTCATCCTCCAGATCGACGTCAAGACGCAGGGTAAGCACCTCAACTCAGGCATCTTCTTCCGCAGCATCCCCGGCGAGTTCTGGAACGGCTACGAAAGCCAGATCCATAACGGCTACGAAGACGACGACCGCACCAAACCGCTGGACTTTGGTACCGGCGGGTTCTATCGCCGCAAGCCGGCCCGCAAGGTGGTGGCCAACGACTTCGAATGGTTCACCAAGACGCTGGTCGTGACCGGCAGCCACATGGCCGTGTGGGTCAACGGGTATCAGGTGAGCGATTGGACCGACAGCCGCAAGCCCGATCCCAACCCGCGCCGCGGCCTGCGTACCGAGCCAGGCACGCTCATCATTCAGGGGCACGATCCGACGACCAACCTGCTGTTTCGCAATATCAAGGCTGCCGAACTGCCGCCGCGCGGCAAGTAACCGCTTGGCGGCGTAAACCGCCATGTCAGCAGAACCGGCGCACCTTAATTGCCGAGAGCTGTCATCCGCCGCGCGGCGCCTTGAGCCATGTTGTGTGGTGTCCATGATCCGTCGGCAAGAGGCGCTATCCGCCCAGGACCACACCGCGCTGCTTGGCGACCTTCTCCATCATCACCTGGAAGTACGGGAAGGGGAAACGCGGGTTGTAGCTGCGGGCCCGGTACGCCAGAGCCAGGACGACGTCGTCCTTCAGCTCGCCTTCGCTCACGGCCTTGATCACCTTGCTGAGGAAGATCCGTTCCTGCTCCATCCGGACCAGCAGCAGGTATTCAAGCTGTTCGCCCAGCTTGATCAGCTTGGGTGGAATCTCCGGATCCTGGGCAGCCAGCGGCGCGTGGCTCCCGGCAACCAGGCAGCAGACGGCGGCCAGCAATAGCCATCGCAGCGGTTTCATCACGATCTCACTCCTGCCAACAATGCGAGGCTACTGGTCCAGGTACACCCGGGTGCTTTCTTCCTTGGTGACCGGCAGTTCCATTTCCGCGGTCTTCAACTGCACCTCGGTCCGCAGGTCGCCCGGCCGTTCGCCACGCACCCGCACGCGGTAGGTGGTATCAGCTCGCGGCGCCAAAGCTCCCAGCGGCTCGAAGAACACCTTGTTGCCCTGGATGCGCCCTTGCGTGGGACCATCGGCCGAAAGCGGTTTCAACTCCGGCGGCAACGTGACCATCAGCTCGACGTGCGTGGCTGTCTTGGAACCCTGGTTGACCACCCGAATCTCGTACGACGTTTCCGCGCCCACTTCGACCGGGTCGGCCACATCGAGCACCTGGAACAGAATGGCCGAGACGCCTTCGACCGTCACCGTTTGTTCGTTACGTGCCGACAGGTCGTGCTCGGCGCGGCTCTCCACGGCCAGCATGTGCTGCCCGGTTTCCACAGGCAGCAGGTTCAACGTAACCACGCCGCGCTGATTGGCCGGCAGTTCCTCAAGCGACCAGTACACGGCACCGGTCTGCGGATCGTACTCGCCGTAGTTGTCGGCGTTGATGAACTTGAAGCCCTTGGGGATGTAGGTCACCAGGCTCACGTCGCGGGCAGGCGCGGTACCGGGGTTGGCAACCTCGATCGTGTAGGTGGCCTGCCGTTCCAGATACCGTTTCTTGGGACCGCTCAGCACCACTTCCAGCGCCGGCGAAACAACCTCGATCTGGGCCCGGCCTTCGGCTCGCAGCGTGCCGTCAGCCCGGGCGTGCAACACGTTGGTCACCTGGCCCGCCTTGGTCGCCCGCAGCGTCAGCTCCAGCTCGCGCGACTCGTTGGGCATGAGCGTACCGACTTCGTACTCGAGCACGCCGCCGGCCGCATGTTGCAAGCCGGGCGGAACATGCTCGCTGAGCACCACACCGGTGGCCGGGCCGGTACCGGGGTTCGAGACGCGAATCTTGAACGTCACGTCGTTGCCGATCATCACCTGGCTGGGCGCCTCGATGTCAATCCGCAGCTCGGGCCGCGTCGCCAGGCTGCGGGCGGAAGCCTCGGCCGCATAGGTCACCGTGGCCACCGAACCGATTTCGCCTTCGGTGGTGGGCATCAATTCCATCTTCACGACGCGTTCATCGTCGGGCCGCAGAACATCGAGCGTCCAGAGCAACTCGCCCTGCGGCAGCACCTGGGCCGGCGGCGTCGCGCCGATGAACTGGGTGCCCTTGGGCACGAAGTCGCGCACCTGCACATTGCGGACCGTTGACTTGCCGACGTTGCGAACCAGGATTTCGAATACGGCCGGCTTGCCAACCTGAACCTCGGCCGGAGCCAGCTTTTGAATCTGAATGGCCGGAATCTGGGCGCCTTCCAGGGCCCGATCGCCCGGGCGGCCCGTCCCCTCGATCACGGTGCTACCGGGAGCGTACGCGCTATCGCCCGCCGCGATGGGCATCGGGCCGCGTCCAGCGCCCACGGCCGGTTCACCTGCCGAGCCGGGGAACGGCGCCGGTTCCGTACGGCTGGCGCCATGTAGTGGCACTCGTCCCGCGCCGGCATCCGTAGGCCCATGACTGCCAAAGCCGAGCGGAGCCTGCGGATCCGTCATCGCTTGAGGCCCGGCCGGATACTCCAGTTCCTGCGGCTGGGCCGGCGTGGGGCGCAGTTCGTTTTCCATGCCTTGCGGGGCGAAGTCGCGGGCAGGCTGACCGCGGTCGGCGTCAAACGCCACTTCGGGTTGAGCCGCCTGCGGCTGGAATCGATCGCGGTAACGATCTGCCGCTTCGGCGGCCGGTTCCACATCGCTCGCAGCCGGCATCCGTTCATTGCCGCCAGCCGGAGTCGGTGTCGAGCGCTCGAATGGATCGGCCACCGCCGGAGCCGCATAGCGAGACGCGCCGGCCGACGCATCGGCCGTACGCGCTACGGGGCGATCGTAATCGTCTTGGGCAACATCACCCGCCGGACGTGTGCTAAGGGAGCTGCGTGCCCTGGCTGCCGCGAACGGATCCGCATTGCCGGCCGGCGTGCTGCGCAGCGCCGAACGGGTGCCGTCCGTGGCCGTGTCGTCTTGTTGTTGATGCGAAATCAGCCGAGTCGAAGGGAAGGGGTCGCGCGCCGCCGGGTAGTTGTTCTCGGGCGGCAAGCGGCGTGGCTCGTCCAGCACCTGCGCGCGGTTGCGCTCCTTCACCGGCGGTGCGCCGGCAAATGGATCGGCAGGGCCAACCAGGTGGCTTTCGGCCCCCTGGAACGGGTCGAACTGCGGGTCCTCGCCGGCCTTCGGCGTCGCGGCGCTACCCCGCTGCGATTGCGCAAAGGCGATCACACCTGCTGCTACCAGGATGCCCAGGGCAAATAGCCGAACCAGAAACCGCTTCATTGATGTTCTCCCGCCGATCATGCAGTGCAGGGCGGAAACGGAACCATCGAGAGGGGGAACGCTGGCTGCGCGGAATCTCCGTCTTCCAGCGTGGGGGGCTTCATTAACAAAAACCACGCCACGACAAAAGGCCGGAATGCCACGGCTCCCGCCCATTCCACCGCAAAAGCCACCTCAACGGTGTGGATGCAGCAAAGCCTGTGGATATGTAATGCGGTCCAAAGAAGTAATGTCTTAGCCGGGAACGCTGTCCCCGCCGATTGCCAGCACCGCTAGCCACGGCAACGTTTCACCGAGAGCCGACCCCAAAAACGTTGCGAAACGGCCTGTCGGCCGTCCATGATTGGGGCGCGCGCCGGTGCATGGCCCGGCTTGCTCTTGGCTACGCCGCGCAAGCTCTCACCCCATCCAATAAGCCCAGTATGTTGCTATGACGCCCTGCGATTCCCCCCAGCCGCTTCGCCGACCGCATCGGCTCATCGGAAACCTCTTAGCCATTGCTGCCTGGTTCGCCTGCGGCGGCCTCGCCTGGAATACGCCCGTCGTGGCCGACGAGGGCGGCAACCAGCGGCCCAACATCATCCTGATCATGGCCGACGACTTGGGCATCGAAGGGCTAAGCTGCTATGGCAGCCGCAGCTATCGCACGCCGAACCTGGATCGCCTGGCGGCATCGGGCTTGCGGTTTACCCATGCCTACTCGCAGCCGCTGTGCACGCCTACCCGGCTGCAAGTGATGACCGGCAAGTACAACCACCGCAATTGGATCTGCTTTGGCATCCTCGACCCGGCCGAAAAGACGTTCGGCCACCTGATGAGCGCGGCGGGCTACCGCACCTGCATCGCCGGCAAATGGCAATTGCAGTCGTACGACCCGCCCGACTATCCCGGAGCCGCCAAGCGACGCGGTATCGGCATGCACCCCCGCGACGCCGGCTTTGATGAGTACTCGCTGTTTCACGCCCTGCACACCGAAGACAAGGGCTCGCGGTACGCCAACCCGACCTTCCTTCGCAACGGCACACTGCACCGCGACGTGACCGGCAAGTACGGCGAGGACCTGAACGTGGATTTCATCGCCGACTTCATGCGGCGGCATCGCGATGAGCCGATGTTCATCTACTACCCTATGGCGCTACCCCACTGGCCGATGGTGCCGACGCCGCGTTCGGCGGTTTGGGCGGATCCTGCACGTCGGCTGGAAGAAAGCACCGAGTACTTCCCCGACATGGTCGAGTACATGGACGAGCTCGTCGGCCGGTTGGTAGGCCACGTCGATGCCCTGGGCCTTCGGAAGCGGACGCTCATCTTGTTCTACAGCGATAACGGCACCGACCGCCGCATCATTTCCAAGCTGGGTGACCAGCAAGTGACCGGCGGCAAGAACCAGCCCACGCAAAACGGCATCCGCGTGCCGCTGATTGCCTCGTGGCCGGGCAGAATCAAGCCGGGCACGTGCGACGACCTGGTCGATTCGTCCGACTTCCTGCCGACCATCGCCCAGGTGGCCGGCGTGACGATCCCCAGTTCCTGGCATGTCGACGGCCGCAGCTTCGCCGGCTCGATGCTCAAGGAGTTTCCGCACCAGCCGCGTGAGTGGTGTTTCTTCTGGTATGATCCGCGGCCCGGCTGGGACAAGGAGAAGCTCACGCGGCATATCTTCGCCTTGGATCACGATTACAAACTGTATAGCGACGGGCGGTTGTTCCGCATCACCGGGGTAGGGGTCGATGAAACGCCCGTGCCCGACGCCGCTTCGCCGGGTGCCGCCGCGGCACGCCGAAAACTGCAGCAGGTCATCGACCGCATGATGCAGCCGCCGCTCTCGCAGGCGGCCCTGACCGATGCCGCCGAGTTCGGAAAGCCCGAGTAGCGATTTCTCGCAGCAAGCCGCAAGGTCGCCCCCCCTTCGAACCGTTCCGAAGGAATCAACTTTTTCGGACCACCCGACCGCGGCGGATTATAATGGCAGCTTGTTCCTGCCCCCCCGCGGCGTACCGGTTTTCAACCGTGGGGCCGTCAGACCTGGTAACTCATGAATCGACATCTTTGAGGTGCTCATGCGGATCTGGATTACAGGTTTCGTTGTTCTCGCAGGGTTGGTTGCCGCGCAGCCCGTCGTAACCACGCGTACCGCGGCTCAAGAAACGGACACCGCCCCCAAGCCGCGAACGCTCGTCACGTTCTCCGCCATGGGCGACATTCCCTACGATCCGTATGAGGATGAGATCCTCAAGAAGCAGGTCGCCGAGTTGCCGGAAGAAGCCGAGTTCGTGATCCACGTTGGCGACATCAAACGAGGCCAATCAGTGCCGTGCGAAGAACCGGTGTACGCCAAGGTGGCCGGCATGCTGGCGGCCTCGACCAAGCCGGTGCTCATCATTCCCGGAGACAACGAGTGGAACGACTGCTTGGATCCCGAGCTGGGCTGGAAGAACTGGACCAAGCACTTCATGCGGTTTGATGAGCGCTGGCCGCAGCGGTTACGGGTGTTCCGGCAATTGGAGCGTGAAGAAAACTTTGCCTTCGTGCGGAATGGGGTGCTGTTCATCGGCATCAACATTGTCGGCGGCCGCGTTCACGACGCAGAAGAATGGCAGCGCCGGTTGACCGAAGACCTGATCTGGGTCCGCCGCAACCTGGAGCGGTTCGGCAACGAAGTCAGCTCGGTGGTCGTGTTTGGCCACGCGACGCCCACCGCCAAGCACGAGGCGTTCTTTACCGGCTTCGTGGAAGAAGCCCAGAAGTTCGGCCAGCCGGTGCTGTACCTGCACGGCGATGGCCATCGCTGGAAGCATGACCGGCCGTTCGCGGCCAAGAACATTTTGCGGGTTGAAGTGGATCAGGGCGCCATCGCGGCCCCCGTGACGGTCACCGTGACCGACGATCCGCAAAACCCGTTCAACTTCGACCGCCGCTTGCACCTCGCGCCGCAGCAGCCGGAGAACCAGTCGTCGCCTACCCCGGCTGCGAAATAGGCTTCGTCCGTAGATGAAAAACAAAACCGGCGACGGAAGCAGCGTGAAAACGCTTCCGTCGCCGGTTGTTTTTGGGAGTCAGCCGGCAAGCGGCAACGACCAACTTACGCCATGGCCGTGGCGGTGCTGCCCAGCGTGCGGCCAACGGCGTCGGCCACGCGGCGGGCAGTTTCCATGGCCGCGGCGAACTGCTCGAAGTTCAGCGATTGGTAACCGTCGCTCAGGGCCGTTTCCGGCGTCGGATGCACTTCGATGATCAAGCCGTCGGCCCCGGCGGCCACGCTGGCGGCGATCATGTCGGGGATCAGGTAGGTATGGCCGGTGCCGTGGCTGGGATCGACCACCACCGGCAGGTGCGTCTTGGCGTGCAGGTACGGCACCGAAGCCAGCGGCAGCGTGAACCGCGTGTGCGACTCGTAGGTGCGGATGCCGCGTTCGCACAGCATCACGTTGGGATTGCCGGCATCGAGAATGTACTCGGCGGCCAGCAGCAATTCGTCCATGGTGGCGCTGGGACCGCGTTTCAGCAGCACCGGGCGCCGCGTCTCGCCTACGGCCGCCAGCAACCGGTAGTTCTGCATGTTCCGGGCACCGATCTGCAGCACGTCGGCGTACTCGGCCACCAGCTCCACGTCCTCACTGGCGACCACTTCGGTGACGACGGCCAGGCCGGTCGCCTCGCGAGCCGCGGCCAGCAGCTTCAGGCCTTCTTCCTTCAACCCCTGGAAGCTGTAGGGGCTGGTGCGAGGCTTGAAGGCGCCGCCCCGCAAGGCCGTGGCACCGGCGGCCCGCACCGCCTCGGCCGTGGCCAGAAGCTGTTCTTCGTTCTCGACCGAACAGGGGCCGGCGATCACGCCCACCCGGCCGCCGCCCACCGTCAGGCTGCCGGCGGTAATCACGGTCGGCTCGGACTTGACCTCACGGCTGGCCACCTTGTAGGGCGCCAGGATCGGCATCACTTGGGCGACGCCGGGGCAGTTCTCCAGCGCTTCCTTATAGGCTTCGCGCTTCTCGCCAATCGCCGCAACAACCGTCCGCTCCGTGCCCTCGATCACGTGCGGCTTCAGCCCGAAGCTCGCCACGCGCTCGACCACATGCTTGATTTCTTCCTTCGAGGCACCTTTGTTCATCACGACGATCATGGAGTGAGGCTCCTGGTGGCAGGGCAGGGGGGCGATCGGCGAGCCGAGACTACGGGGCAGGCGCCGGCGATCCTGCGGCGGGGATGTTACGGTGATGCTCAATGGAAAATCTCTGCAACTGCAACAAAAAAAGCCCCGAGGTCCTTTTCCGGGCCTCGGGGCTATGGTTTGCGTTTATGCAGGAGGCAGACTTAGCGACCTCCTCCAAGCCCGGGGCCAGGAGGGCTAAAGTAAAACCAGTAATAGGTCGCAAAGGTTGCCATGCTTCGATTCTGCGCTTCACACGGCGGCGATTCAAGAGCGAAGTTTTGCTTTTTCCGCGGCTTGTCCTGGTGCAGTCGCCCCGTCCGCCTGCCGGTCGACACTGCCAGCGTTCAATCGCACCGGCTGCAAGAGTGAACCGTAAAGCAGGTGTCACACAGGTGGAACACCAGTTGCACCCAGCGGTTGAAGCTGCCGTTGCTCTGGTTGACCGTCTCCAGCGTTTCAATCATCGGCAAACCGACCGGCGGATCATTGCAGACCGCCGCTAGAATCTTCATCAGCACCCGAGGTTTCTCCCCCGCGGAGCGAGGGCAGGCCGGGAAGGGTGGTTCCTGCGTTCCTGCTTTCGCTAGCCGCGGATCGCCGCAATTCAACTGCCAGATGCGCAATAGCGGCTGATGGCAACTGCAACCTGATCGAGCACCGCGGGCGGAAGTTCAGACGTGCTTGATCCGCCGCACCACCACGTAGATGGCCGCCACAGTAAACAGAACGCCAAAGTAGGCGCGCGTCACGCCACCCTCAAAGACCATCGTGGCGTTGAACGCCATGAACAGAAAAAACGCAACCCAGGCCAGCCGGATCGCCGGGGCGCGCAGCATGGCCAGCCAGCGGGGGCGTCCCACGTCGGCGCGCTGAGCCAGTCGCAGATCCACGCCCCACAATACTACGTCGGCCAGCCAGACCAGGGTAAAGCCGTAATTGATCCAGATCCCAATGCCGGTGGCGACGCCTACCACTTCGTACGTCCGCTTGACGGCGTGTTCGAACGCTTCGGCGTGGCTCCAATGGTGGACGAAGTGAAACGCGGCCGCCACGTGCAGCAGGTATGCGCCTGCCGCGGCCGTCCAGAGCCGCCAGGCCAGCATCGACCATTCGCCGCGGGGCGCCAGCCGCAGGGCCAGCGCCGGCAATGCCAGGGTCAAGGCAACATCGGCCGTAATCCGCGTGGGGTCCAGCATGTTCACGTTCACCCAAGAACCGCCTGCCAAACCCGCGCGGCGGTGTTCGTCGTTACGTCAACCGAGGATGGGGGCCCGCGTCCTTCAGTTCGGCTACCATCTGCTGGGCCAGGTTGTGATAGTCCTCCAGGACCTGGATGCCCAGGCGATAAGTTAAGAGATACCCCAGCGATCCGGCAACCAGTTGCCCCACGATCGGGAACCACTTGGCGACGGTCTTACCGGCTTCGCGCTTGGCGAACTGCCGCATGACGCCTTCCACGGCGATTGGCGTCCCGTACTTGGCCGCCAGCGCCGCCGCCCGCCCGGCGATGGCCTTGGTCTTGAGCGAGGCCAGGTCGACCGACGGCGGTTGGTGCAGATGGTACAGATCCTGGATCTTGTGGATCATGGCCAGCAGGATGCCCAGGTCGACCGAGACATCCAGCCCCGGGATCGGGTTCATGCCGTTGGCCGCGGCCGCCAGCGCATGCCAGTGCACCATGTGGCGACCAACACGCAGCTTTCGCTCCAGCCCCTCGGGCGTCCAGGCGGCCAAGGCGGCTTCGACACGTTCGCGTTTCATGCCTTCCAGGCAGTCGCAAACGTCTTCCAGCAGCCGCGGCAGATCGTACCGGGCAGGGTACCGCGAAGAAACCAGGTACAGCTTCTTAAGCCCATCGTCGCCGAGATAAATTCGCAGGTTGTCTTCGATCTTGGCGCGGACTTCGACTTCGGTGAGGCCGTGATCGAGCTGCCCGTCGAGCACCGCCAGATCGAACTTGGTGCGGACGATGAAGTACGGCACCTTTAACTCGTGGATGATCTGCTCCAGCAGCGCGGCGTCATCCTCAAACCAGCGGTCGGTTACGACCAGGATGAGCGCGTCGTACGTGTCCAGCCGCATCGTGCCGGCGTAGTCCTTGGCCGGGAACGTGGGCGTGCCGCAGCCCGGCAAGTCGACCAGGACCAGCCCGTTGTATTCGAACTCCTCAGGCTCCATCGTCGTCTCGACCACGCCCACCTGGGCCAGCTTCTCGCCGACCATGGCGTTGATCAACGACGATTTTCCGGTGCCGCTGCGGCCGATGATGCCCACCCGTACCCGCGTCTGTTCGAAGGCCAACTGCTGCTGCGCGGCCTCCTTGATGTACGCGTCCAACGACTTGGGCTGGGGTACGTTGCGCGAGGGGAGCGAATCAATCATGGGCGGCTCACCAGTTTATGATGGACGCGGTGCGGCGTACGCTAGCTACACCTCGGCAGTTATTGAGAGGCGACAGAAAATACCAAGGGATTTCCCTATAGGGATCTCCCCATAGGGAATCCCCTCAAAGGGATTTCCCTAATGCATTATAGGAGCCGCGGTGAGCTGGGCAGCGAAACTGCGCCGGCCAACGACAACACTAGTGGGTACGTCCCCCCTTCCTACGGCGGCACCTAGAACCTGTGCGGCCGGCCCGCGGCACATAGCTCGCGCCAGAAATCCAGGGCCGTCGGCGTGCGATGCCATACGCGGCGGCGCAATGCCCGGGCAATCGGCTGTGCGTAAGGCGAAGGCAGCGACTCGGCAAACATCCGCGGCCGCCCCGCGATGATCTCCTCGCGAGTGAAGTTCAAATCGGTGGGTGACAGCAGCCGCAGCAGCAACAAGCCCGCGTGGTAAATGTCGACGCGGCGATCGAGCACCCCCAACTGGGGATCGAGGAACTCGGGCGGCAACATCCACTGGGCAAACACGGTGTCGTAGGCGACCTCGAACTCGGGCTTGCTGATGCCCAGGTCGCCTAGCTTGAACGTCCAGCCGCGCATGCCGGGTGTGCTGCCATCCTGTCGCGGCGACAAGTACACGTTGCCGGGGTGCAGGTCTTTATGGACGTAGCCGGCCCCGTGCAGGTAATCGAGGGCCTGGAGCACGTCGCTGGCCACAAACGGCAGCCATCGTTCGCGGTCGATCCCCTCCCAGCGAAGAAATTCCTGGAGCGAATGCGGGCAGCGTTCCAACACCAGGTAGAACGTGTCGCCATATTCGAAGGCGTCGTACACGTAGGTGATGTTGGGGTGCCGAAATTGCGTGAGATTGACGAACTCGCGATACCAGTCGGCCTGCACCTGCGAGTACGTGCGCTGCTGCGGCACGATCACCTTGGCCACCTGGTAGTTGCCCCACTCGTCGGTGCACTCGTAGACGGCTCCGTAGTACCCGCGGCCTATCGGCTGGCCCAGGTAGTAATGACGCCCGCTTGGAGTCACCAGCACGTCGCCCGCCCGCGGGGGCCGGAACGTTTTGCCCGTCTGCGGGGGCGTGAAATAGGGCGGCTGCTGCATTGAAGGCGCGGGCGTTTTGGAGGGGTAGGGGCGTTTCCCGAAGAACATGGCCAGCCAAGCACGAACCTTCTGACCCAAACGGGGGACCGTGTGTATTATACGGGGCGTGCCGACCTTAGCAGCCTCTTCGTCCCCCAGCCGAATGCAGCCCCGCATGAGCAAGCAGGTATTACTGGTAACGGGTGGTAGCCGCGGGATTGGCGCGGCCACGGCGCTTTTGGCCGCCGAGCAAGGCTACGCCGTGTGCGTGAATTACCGCAGCAATCAGGCCGCGGCGGAAAACGTGGTGCGGCAGATCCAAGAGCGCGGCGGCGAAGCCGTCGCCGTTCAGGCCGACGTCGCCCACGAAGATGAGGTGCTCCGGCTCTTCGCGGCCGTGGATACCATGCCCGGCCGGCTCACGGCCCTCGTCAACAATGCCGGCATCCTCGAACGTCAGATGCGCGTCGAGGAGATGGATGCAGACCGCATCAATCGCATCCTGACCACCAACGTCACCAGCTACTTTCTCTGTGCCCGCGAGGCCATCAAGCGGATGTCCACCCGGCATGGTGGGCAGGGCGGGGCGATTGTGAACGTGTCGTCGGTGGCTGCCCGCACCGGGTCGCCCGGCGAGTACGTGGACTACGCGGCTTCCAAGGGGGCGATCGACGCCATGACGATCGGGCTGGCGCAAGAGGTCGCCCAGGAAGGCATCCGGGTGAACGGCGTGCGGCCGGGTTTCATCTACACCGACATTCACGCCGCCGGTGGCGAGCCCAACCGGGTGGAACGTGTCAAGCAGTTCGTGCCGATGCGCCGCGGCGGTACGGCCGACGAAGTAGCCAGGGCAATCCTGTGGCTGTTGTCGGACGAGGCATCGTTCTCAACCGGTACGTTTATTGACGTGGCAGGCGGTAAATAGCGCCGTCGCGCGACAAGCTCATTAAGCGAGCGGCCAGGCGCTGCGCGCGTGGCATAGGGCATTCCCCAATCCACTTCACCACGAACGTGCCGCCATGTACTATGAGCAACTGCTCGACGGTTTCCCCCACGACGAGTTCATCCAGCGGTTCTTCCGACATCAACCACTGGCCCGGCGCGGCGTGCAAGGCGATTGGCTGCGCTGGGGAAACTGGGACACCGTGGCCGCGATCCTCGCGCACCCCCAAGTCGATGTATTGGCGGCGCGTGCCGGCGAGTTATGGCCGGGCAACACACCCCTGACATACGAGCTTGCCCGGCAGCTGCACGCCGAGGGTTACACCATCGCCATCCGGCATGCCGAGCGCTGCTTCCCTCCGCTGGCCGCGGTGGCCGCTGAGTTCGCGCATTGGTTTTGCGGGGCGGTCAACATCCATCTCTATTGCACGCCCGAGCGGCAGTATGGCTTCGGCTGGCATTATGATGCCGAGGATGTATTCATCATCCAAACGGAGGGTACCAAAAATTACTCGCTCCGTAAGAATACAGTAAATCCGTGGCCCACCGCGGAAACCCTGCCGCTCGATATGCAGTTCGAGCGCGAAATCTCACCATTGATGAAATGCCAACTGACGGCCGGTGACTGGCTCTATGTTCCGGCCGGCTACTGGCACGTTGCCCAGGCGGAGGAGGCGGCCATATCGCTGGCCATCGGCATCACGACGCCTACCGCGTTGGACCTGTTGGACCATCTGCGCGGTGAGCTGCTTCGCGATCTTCGCTGGCGTCAGCGTCTCCCTGTTTTGGGGGCAGGCAACACACAATCGCCCCGGGAATTACGGGACGAACTGGCCGCGCTTGCGCAAAGTCTGGCCCAAGATCTCACGCTGCGTCTGGCCGATTCGGCCTACCTGGAACGTTTCTTGAACGATGTTCAAAAGAAACTTCACAACCGGGAATAACCGTGCCGCGCGCCACGAACTTAAGTAGTGTTGGTCGCGTAGATTAGGCATGTGTTATCAACGGAATAGATATAACCCGGAAGCCTATCAAGCTGCCGGAACAAACCTACCCCCCAAAGATCAGCCTGTACCGGTTATGAGACCTATAGTGCAGGCTCCCCCCTAATGCCGACCCGCCGGCACGTCAAGCGTCACGTTGACGCTCCGCAACCTGTGACGTAGATAAACTGCGACAGCCAATCGGCTCCTCCCCACCGTCTTGGCGTCCCTAAGCGCCCGGTGCCGGGAAAATCCGATCCCGCCTCGCAGTGTGCCCGCGGCCCCCGCCTGATCGCCGCGCGGCCTCATCGCTCAAAAGAACGATCCGTCGCACGTCGACGTCGAAGGAACAGGGAACAGTGTGATGAAGAAGGGGATGTTGTTGCTGGTGGACGACGATCGCCACCTGTGCGAATCCATGGCCGATTGGCTGCGCGAACAAGGCCACCGGGTCGATACGGCCCATAGCGTGGCTGAGGGCCGGGCGCACATCGACCGTAAGACTTATGATGTGGTGCTGACCGATATCCGCCTGGGCGATGGCGAAGGCTTCGAACTGCTGCAACACTGCCAACGCCACGCGCCGCACACTCAGGTGGTGTTGATCACCGGGTACGGCACCGTTGAAACCGCCGTGGAAGCCATCCGCGCCGGCGCGTTCGACTTCCTCACCAAGCCGCTGATCGACGACGAGCTGGAAATGGCCATCCAGCGGGCACTCAGCCAGCGCGAAGTGCTGGCCGAGAACCGCAATCTCAAGGCTCAGCTCGACCTGCGGTTCGGCCTCGAAAACATCATCGGCCAGGACAGCCGCATGCGACGCGTGTACGACCTGGTCGAAAGCATCGCCGACACCAAAGCCACGGTGCTGATCACCGGCGAAAGCGGCACCGGCAAGTCGCTGATCGCCCGGGCAATCCACCGCCAGAGCGCTCGCCGCGACAAGCCGTTCATCGAAGTCGCGTGCGGTGCCCTGCCGGAGAACCTGCTGGAAAGCGAGCTGTTCGGTCACGTGGCCGGCGCGTTCACCGGCGCCACGGTCGACAAGCTCGGCAAGTTCAAGCAGGCCGACGGCGGCACGATCTTCCTCGACGAGATCGGCACGGCCAGCCCCGGCTTGCAGGTCAAGCTGCTGCGTGTGTTGCAGGAGTTTGAGTTCGAGCAGGTAGGCGGTACGGAGACGTTCCACGTCGACACCCGCGCCATCCTGGCCACCAACGAGAACCTGGCTGAGCGCGTGGCCGAAGGCAAGTTCCGCCAGGACCTCTACTACCGTATCAACGTCATCAATATCGAACTGCCGCCGCTCCGCGAACGGATCTCCGATATTCCGCTGCTGGCGCGGCACTTCCTCCGCAAGGTTTGCGAGGAGTCGGGCAAGCGCGTCCGCGACTTCAGCGAAGATGCCATTGCGGCGCTCCAGCGGTATCGTTGGCCCGGCAATGTCCGCGAGCTGCAGAACGTGGTCGAACGGGCCGTGCTGCTGGGCAAGAGCGACTTGATCATGCTCGACGACCTGCCGCCCGCCGTGGCCGCCGATCAGCCCACGGTGCCGGTCGCTGCCGGTCGCCGGACGCTGCGTGAAGCCCTGGCTGATCCTGAGCGGCGCATCATCCGCGAGGTGCTGGAAGCCAACGGCTGGAACCGCAGCCTCACCGCCGATGCGCTGGGCATCAACCGCACCACGCTCTACAAGAAGATGAAGCGGCTGGGTCTGGAACCGTAAACAACTCGCCCTCCCGCCGAGCGAACCGTACAAGGCGCTAGCCTGGCCGATGCCATGCTAGCGCCTTTTCGTATGCGCTCCGTCATCCTGCCGCGGCACGTAGAGAGCTTCAGCGCCAAGCTGTCGCTTCGCATATCGTGTGCTAGCATCGACCATTCCCTATCCGCTAGCGCGAGGACAGGAATCTCGCACTTATCACGATGCACGCTTGATGAGCTGCGCACCTGAAGCGGCTCGCACAATGGCCCCGCAGTTCGCCCGGTTCCTCTCGCCGGTGTTTCCTCGCAAGTTGCCGCAGCGTTCCAACGCTCGAAAGGCGCCGCCGAGCCGCCGCCAGGAGTGCAGGAGACCGTTATCGCCATGGCGTCCAGCGGGTTACAGGCGGTCGCCGTGTTTCTTCGTGCCATGCTTCGGGCACGCCATTTGCCCCGCCAGCGGCAAAGCTTTCCCAACTTTACAACCGCATCGCACTCGCTGGGGTTATTTCGTTCTCCCCGAGCGTGGCAGGTATTTCGCCCAGTTGTTGCAAGCTCCGAGTTGGCGAGGATTATCTCACCTTCGGCAACTATTTAGTTTACACATTCATCAGCACTGTTATATTCATCGCAACTTGCACGGCACTGCATCGCTTGGCCTTGCCACAATTGACCGCACCAGGTGTGGGGGGCAGAACGCGTCGCGGTTACTGCTAGCACTCAACGGTTCAGCGTGTTCCGTTACTCGAGGAATGGCATTGCGAAAGAAGGAGTTCAGAATGCACCGCTACGCATGGATACTACTGTTGGCGGCGGCTCCGCTGACCACCGCAGCGCATGCAGGTGGCCATGCCTGCAAAAACGGCTGTAATCACGGGGGTGGGGCTTATTGCGGGCCCACGTACCAAACCGTTCAAAAGACGATCTACGTACCGCAGTACGTTTGGGAACAGCGCACGGTCCAGGTGACCCGCTATCGGCCCGAACAGCGTCAACGCACCGTGACCGTGACCCGCTGCGTGCCGGAGACCAGCGAGGTCACCGAAACCTACACGGTGATGGTTCCCCAGACCGTGAGCAAAACGGTCAACTACACCGTCGCCAAGCCGGTCGTGCGGCAGGTGGAGCAGCAGTACACGGTGATGGTGCCCCACGTTGAAACCCGGCAGGGTACCCGCCAGGTCGTACAGCCGGTGACGCGGCAGGTCGAGCAGCAATACACCGTGCTCGTGCCCCACACCGAAACCCGCCAGGGCGTGCGCCACGTGAGCAAGCCGGTGGTGAAACAGGTTGAGCAGCAATACACGGTCTTGGTGCCCCATACCGAAACGCGCCAGGGCACCCGCATCGTGTGCCAGCCGGTCACCAAGCAGGTGGAGCAGCAGTACACCGTGCTGGTCCCCCATACGGAAACCCGCCAGGGCACCCGCATCGTGTGCCAGCCGGTCACCAAGCAGGTGGAACAGCAGTACACCGTGCTCGTGCCCCATACGGAAACCCGCCAGGGAGTCCGCACTCGCTGCGTGCCGGTGCAGACCACCGAGCAGCGCACCGTCTGCGTGAACCAGGGTTACTGGGTTGAAAACGGCCACTGTGGTTACCGCGGCTGCAATAGCTGCGGCTCGTGCTACGGTGGCGGTTGCCGCAAGTGGGTGAACCAGGTGGTGCAGAAGGTGATCGATGTCAACGTGTGGCGGTACCAACAGGTGCAAGAGCCTTACCAGTACACCGTCACGGTTTGCAAGCCGGAAACCCGCACCGTCAACGTGGTCTCGTACCAGCAGGTCCAGCAGCCCTACGAGTACCAGGTCACGGTTTGCAAGCCCGAGACCCGTACGCGTACGGTGAACCTGGTTTCGTACCAACAGGTGCAGCAGCCGTATGAATACCAGGTGACCGTTTGCAAGCCGGAAACGCGTACCCGCACCGTCAACGTGTGCGAGTACCGGATCGAGGAGCAGCCGTACGAGTACCAGGTGACCGTCTGCAAGCCGGAAACCCGCACGCGGACCGTCACCGTGTGCGAATACCAGACGGTTACCCAGCCGTACGAGTACCAGGTGACCGTCTGCAAGCCGGAAACCCGCACCCGCACCGTCAACGTGTGCGAGTACGTCAACGAGCAGCAGCAGCGCGAGGTGCACTACACCGTGATGAAGCCCGAGCAGCGGACGCGCACTCGCCAAGTGGTGCGGTACCGCCAGGTGGCCGAGGAACAGGTGCAGACCTACACGGTGATGGTACCCTACACCGAAGAGCAGACGGTCAATGTTCGCGTCTGCCGCCTGGTACCCAAGACGGTGTGCTACAACGTGCCGGTGGGCGGCGTTTGCTGCAACTAACCTGACGGCATGTGCCCCGCAACCGCGGTTCGCCTCGTAAGCCCGCACTTGCCAGGCGACGCGTAGAACCCAGGGCCGTTGCAAGCGGCCGGCAAGAAGTAACTCAGCGGGCCGTCCCCAGCCATGTGCCGGGGGCGGCCCGCTGTTTTTTGCCCAGATCCAAGCAACATTCCAGCCGGTCGTCGCGCGATCAGCCTGGCGTCATCGGGCTCATGCCTCTGCTTGTTCCTTCGGCTCAAACCAGCGGTAAATGGCCGGTAGCACCAGCAGCGTAAGAATTGTGCAAGTGACCAGGCCGCCGATCACCACCGTGGCCAGAGGGCGTTGCACCTCAGCGCCGGCGCTGGTCGAGAGGGCCATCGGCACAAAGCCCAGCGCGCCGCACGTGGCGGTCATCAGCACCGGCCGCAACCGGTCGATCGAGCCCTGCACGACGCTGTCCCACTGGCTGTGCCCATGCAGCCGCAGATGGCGGATGTGCTCGATCAGCACCACACCGTTCATCACCGCGATACCAAACAGGGCAATGAAGCCCACGCCAGCCGAAATGGAGAACGGCATGTCCCGCATCCACAGGGCGAAGATCCCACCGGTGGCCGCAATCGGCACATTCAAATAGATCAGCAGCGTGAGCTTCACCGAGCCGAAGGTGATGAACAGCAGCGAGAAAATCAGGAACAAGGCCACCGGCACGGCGATCATCAATCGGGCGGTCGCCTGCTGCAGGTTCTGGAACTGGCCGCCCCATTCCAGCGTATAACCCGCCGGCAGCTTCACGCCTTCGGCCACTTTGCGCTGGGCGTCGGCCACGAAACCGGCCAGGTCGCGTCCGCGGACGTTGCATTGCAGCAACAAGCGCCGCCGCACCGAGTCGCGGCTGATTTCCGCCGGGCCGTCTTCCACCTGAATATCGGCCAATTGCGAGATCGGAATCTGCCGGCCGCGCGGATCGGCAATCTTCAGCTGCCGCAGCTTGTCGACGTCCTGCCGCCAGTCCGGAGCAATCCGCACCTGGAGCGGGAACCGCCGCTGGCCTTCAAACACTTCGCCCACTACCGTGCCCCCCACAGCGCTCACGGCATCGAGTACGTCCTTGGCGTTGATGCCGTATCGGGCAATTGCGTCGCGTCGCACTTGCACTCGCAGGTATGGCAAGCCCGCAATCTGCTGTGCCTGCACATCGGCAGCTCCTTCCACCTGGCTGAGCACCTGCACGATCTGATCGCCCACGGTCTTGAGCGTATCCAGGTCGTCGCCGTACAGGCTGAGCCCCACGTCCGATCGCACGCCGGCCACCAGTTCCTGCACACGCAGCTCAATGGGCTGAGTGAAACCGTACGAGTTGCCCGGCACTTCGCGTTCCAGGGCTTGCTGCATGGCCGCAACCAGCTCTTCCTTGGAGATCGGTTCCGGCCATTCGCTTACCGGCTTCATGCGGATGAGGATATCGGTCTGATGCACGCCCATCGGGTCGTTGGCGATTTCGGGACGCCCCGTCTTGGAAACCACGCTTTCGACCTGCGGAAACTTCAACAGCGTGCGTTCCATCGCCTTGGTCATTTCGAGCGAGGTTTCCAGCGACACACTGGGCAGCCGCACCGCCTGGATGGCGATATCGCCTTCATCGAGCTTGGGCACGAACTCCACGCCAAAGCCGGCCGCCGCCACCACGCTCAGGGCGAAAATGGCCGCCGCCGACGTGATCATCACCGCCGGCCGGCCCATGGCGAACATCAACAGCGGACGGTAACCGCGTTTGAGCCACCGCACAAGGAACGTATCGCGGGCTTGCACCTTGCGGGCCAGAAACAGCGAGGCCATCACCGGCATGACCGTAATCGCCAGGATCAAAGCTCCCGTCAAGGCCGACATGAACGTGAACGCCATCGGCCGGAACATCTTGCCTTCCACGCCCTGCAGGCTCAGGATCGGCAAGAACACAATGATCACGATAATGCCCGCAAACAGGATCGGCTTGCCGACTTCCTGCGCCGACTCGCGGAACACCTGCTTGGGCACCACGGCGGCCCCGGTTTTGCGCCGATACTCGCTGGCCGCCCGGACGGCGTTCTCGACCATCACCACGGCCCCGTCCACAATCACGCCAAAGTCGACCGCCCCCAGGCTCATCAGGTTGGCCGACACGCCCGCCAGGTCCATGGCGATCAAGGCCCCCATGGCCGACAGCGGAATGGCCGACGCCACGATCAAGCCAGCCCGCACGTCGCCCAGCAGCAGGAACAACATCACCACCACCAGCAGCACGCCCACGCCGATGTTCTCGGCAATGGTGTGGATGGTCTTGTCCACCAGTTCGGTGCGGTCGTAGAAGGTGTCGATGTACACCCCCTCGGGCAGCGTCTGCTGGATGGCAGCAATCTTCTCCTTCACATCGGCCACCACCTGCCGCGAGTTCGCTCCCATCAGCATCATCACCATGCCGGTCACGGCTTCGCGGTCGCCATCGCGAGTCACCGCACCTTGGCGAAGCATGGGAGCAAAGGAGACCGTGCCGATGTCGGAGATGCGGATCGGCGTGCCATCGCTGCGGGTTTCGATCACGATATTGCCGATGTCGCTCAGCGAACTGACCAGACCTTCGCCGCGAATCAGCCGCTGCTCCGCGCCATGGACGATATAACCGCCGCCGGCATTACCGTTGTTGGCCTCCAGGGCCTCGAATACGTCGCCTAAAGCAATGCCGTAGTTCAACAGCTTGTCGGGATCAACCTGGACTTCGTACGTCTTGAGTTCGCCGCCGAACGTGTTGACTTCGATCACGCCCGGCACGCTGCGCAGTTGGAAGGCGATCTGCCAGTCGAGAATCGTGCGCAAGTCCATCAGGCTGTAGTCGTAGCCGGGTTTGGCGCGCACCTCGAACTGGTAGATTTCGCTCATGCCCGTGGCGATCGGGCCAAGCTGCGGCGAGCCCATGCCGGCCGGAATGCTTTCGCGGGCTTGCTGCAGCCGCTCGTTCACCAGGTTGCGTGCCCAGTAAATATCGGTGCCGTCTTCAAAGGCCACCGTAACCGCCGACAGGCCAAAGCGACTGATCGAGCGGATTTCGCTGACGCGTGGCAGCCCGCTCATCGCGTTCTCGATCGGGAACGTGATGAACTGTTCCACTTCAACCGGCCCCAGCGCCGGCGACGTGGTGAGCACCTGCACCTGGATATTGGTCAGGTCGGGCACGGCATCCAGCGGCAGCGAGGTCGCCGACACCAAGCCGGCCCCCAGCAGCACCACCGCCAGCAGCATTACGATAAAGCGGTTGTCGAGCGACCAACCGATAATCTGGTTCACCATGCGTATGGTTCCTGGCGTATCCGCCGCGCTGGCTTAGCGCGGCGTGCGATTCGTGAACAACTCCGCGGCGCTCGCTTGATTAGTCTTCTTCGAGCAGGTCGGCCAGCATCCGCGACTTGAGCGCGAAACCGCCCTCGACCACGACCATCTCGCCGGGCTCAAGCCCTGAAACGATCTCGACGGCCTGCTGATTGCGGCGTCCCAGCACCACGTCGCGGCGAGCGAACTGATCGTCCCCCACGTGGACGAAGACAAACTGGCTCGGACCGTGCGAGAACACGGCATGCAGCGGTACTTGAACCACGTCGCCGGAAGAGCCGCCGGTGACTTCCACCGTCACGAACATGCCCGGCTTGAGATAACCGTGAGGATTGTCGGCGACCGCCCGCAGCGCGATCGTGCGACTGGCTTCGTCCACCACGTCACCGGTGTAGAACACCTCGGCCTGGAACGTCTGCCCAGGCCACGAATCGGACTTCACGGTGACAGTGGCTCCCTGGAGCGATTGCGTCAGGTGCAGTTGTTCCTGGTAGATGTCGGCGGTGATCCACACCGTCGACAAATCGGCGATGCTCAAGATCTGATTCTCGGGGCCCACCCGTTCCAGCAGCACCACGTCCTTGGAAATGATCGTGCCGTCAAACGGCGCAACCACCGGGTAATGCGAGATGGCTTCGCCGTGTTTCGTCAGATCGATCGCGGCCAGGTCCTCATCGGTAAAGCCGATGATCTTGAGGCTGGCTTCATCGACCGAAACACGCGTTTGCAGTTCCTTCACCCGCTGGGCCGATTCCAGCGATTCCTGCACGGTGTCCTGACGGATCTGCTCAACCAGCGATTGCAGCGTGGCCCGCGTGGCGTTCAGTTGCGCCTCGGCTTCGACCAGGCGCCGGGCTGCCACAGCCCCGTCCGACGCCAACGGTTTGAGCCGATCCAGTTCGATCTGGGCCGCGTGCCAGGCAATGTATGCCGACAGAAGCGTATCGCGATGGCTGCCAAGTGTCCGCTGGCGGAAGGCATCCTCGATGGCGTCAAGCGGCGCCGATGCGCGGATCATGTCGATCAGCGCATGGGTGTTTTCTTTGATGTCCTGCGTCCAGCGGTCTTTGACCTTGGCGAAGTCCAGAAGCAGACGATCCTCGTACAGCTTGAGCATCGCCTGGCCGACTTCCTTGCTTTGCACCACGACCAGCAGCTCCCCCTGCTTGACCTTCTGGCCCAGCCGGACATTCACCTGGTCCACACGGCCCTCGACCAGCGGGTAGATATGGGCCACGCGATCTTCGTTGAGCGCGACCTTACCGGTCAGCTCGATCGTCTGGGTGATCGGAGCTTTCGCGGCGGGCTGCATCGTGATCTTGGCCGCCTGCCACGACTCGCGAGGGAACTCGATCAGGCCCGGCGTCTCATTGGTCTCTTCGCGCTCATTGCCGACGACCTGTTGAGCCTCCTTGGCATCGGCCGCCGGCGCCTGGGCTGGCCCGATGCGCCAGCCGGCAAACCACCAACCTGCCAGCAAAACGGCCGCCGCCAACACAACGACGACAACCACAAACGTGATGCGGGTGCGGCCAGAACGCGGCCATGCAATCGCCATGGTGTGGCTCCAGTGCTACAGACCTGGGAGGATGCAATCAGCCAAGCGGTAGACAGGCAGCCGCATGCGATGCGAACAAGGCAGGGCAGGGGGAGCGATGCCGCCAGGGCTAAGGCATCACTACAAACCCACACGCACAACGCGCGATGAACTGCCGGTCCCCAGAAGAAGGACAAACTAGCGCCGGCGTGCCTAGCAGTTCAGGCAGCAGAAGCGCAGCGGAAGCGCGAGAGAAGGCGCAAAAGCCTCAAAGAAGTGTAGCGGCGACGTTTTCGGCCAAACGCCTGTGCAGGGGCCTAGGTTGGCGTCGACCATATCGATGATCGCCGCCGCGGAGACTTGGCCCATCGACAGTTCGCCCAGGGAGAACGGCGCCGTCACGATCACCGGGGCCCGATGCCAGACGCCCTCGGACACAGGCCCACTATCGTCGGTGGGAGGGCCGGGGAATCCGCAATGGAAATGCCACCCCAGACCTTCATTCGAGCAGGTGCCCGTCGCGTGGTGGCAGGTTTGCAGATGCTTGATCAGCCACAGGTCATCGGTTGCCTGGGCGAGCGTTCCGTGCGAATGGAACCAGGGAATCGGCCCCTGCCAGGCCGCCAACACCACGCAAACCCGCAGCCCCACCGCGCACCAACGGGCGCTGAAAGCAACAAAACGGCGTTGGGTGCGGCGAAAAGCCATCATCGGCGTGGAGGGCGGAAGGTTCAGTAGCCGGCACTTGGCCAGAACTACTCCGTCATCGGGCGGGGGGCGACACGTTGCCGGGGCTGCCGTACGAAGACAGTTAAAGCTCGCCATCAGCAGCAACCATCGAAGACAACATATCTGTTTGAGTCTAGGCAGCCTGGAAAAAGCCGTCAAGGAAAGACTCACCGGTTGCCGCCCAGCAGTGCCGCGTCCAACCAGGTAGCGGCGAACGGTTTCAGGCTTCGCCCCGTCCGGTTCAAAATTCTTTCGCGGCATGATTCGCCGCTGTACGCTGGCACGTGCCTGCGTCCCGCCCGGCACGCATCTGCTTCGCCGATCGACATGCACAGAGGAGCCACCAAGATGCCTACGCGCCGCTCGTTCCTGGCCAGTTCGCTCCAGCTTGCCGCAGGCCTGACACTTCCGAGCTATCTGCCTTTGCCCCGACGGCAAGCACGTGCGGCGGAGCAACCGCTGGATGTATTGATCCTGGGCGGCACGGTTATCGACGGCACCGGAGCCAAACGCACGTCGGCCGACGTGGGCATCCGTGGCAACAAGATCGTTGCCGTGGGACGGTTGGCCGGCACGCCAGCCGCCGCCCAAGCCAGGCGAACGATTGACGCCACCGGCTACATCGTCGCGCCTGGCTTCATCGACATGCATACGCATAGCGACCGCACGCTGATTACCGACGGCAGCGCTCAAAGCGCCGTACGGCAAGGTGCCACCACGCATGTTACCGGCAACTGCGGCAGTTCGCTGGCGCCCAGGCGGCTGGAAGCCACGCCCGACCGCCCACGCGCTGGGATGTACACCTTTGGCGAATACCTGGCCGAGCAGCGCAAGGAAGGGCTCTCGGTGAACATGGCTGCGCTGGTGGGGCATAACACCGTCCGTACCGCCGTGTTTGGGTCAGAACGCCGGCCGCCCGACGAAAGTGAAATGACCCGCATGAAAGACCTCGTGGCCGAAGCCATGCGTGCCGGTGCCATCGGCATGAGCACCGGGCTGATCACGCCGCCCGGCACGTACGCCAACACGGAGGAAATCATCGAACTGGCCAAGGTGGTCGCCAAGCACGGCGGAATCTATGCCAGCCACATTCGCGGCGAAGCCGGCACGCTGATTGACGCGGTTGCGGAAGCCCTGCGCATCGGCCGCGAAGCCAAGCTGCCCGTTCAGATTTCACATCATAAAGCCGCAGGGCAGGAGAACTGGGGCAAGACGCGCATCACGCTCAAGATGATCGAAGACGCCGTCGCCGCGGGCCAGCATGTGCGTTTCGATGTCTATCCGTATGCGGCCGGAAGCGCCGGTCTCACACAGTTCATTCCCCCCTGGGCCCACGACGGCGGCACGGCGGCCATGCTCAAGCGTCTGCGCGATCCGGAGACGCGCAAACGCATCGCCCACGACATGGAACACGGCTCACCCGACTGGGCCAACTTCTACAAGGTCGATTGGGACGCCATCCAGATTGCCCGCGTACAAACCGAAAAGAACCAGCGCTGGGTCGGCAAACGGGTAGGCGATGTTGCCCGCGACCGCGGCATCTCCGGCATTGAAGCCTGCATTGAACTGATCCTGGAAGAGCAGGCAAACGTCGCCATGATCAACTTCATCATCAACGAAGAGGAGATGCGCAACATCCTGCGGCACCCGCTCTCGCTGATCGGCTCCGACGGTACGGCGGTTTCGCCCGACAATTACCCCGGCCAGCCGCACCCGCGGTTCTACGGCTGCTTCCCGCGGGTGCTGGGCGTGTACTGCCGCCAGGAGCAGCTTTTCGACCTGGAGACGGCCATCCATAAGATGACCGGTGCCTCGGCCCAGCACTTGGGCCTGGCCGATCGCGGCCAGATCCGCCCCGGCGCGATCGCCGACGTGGTAGTCTTCTCAGCCGACGAAATCATCGATACGGCCACGTTTGACAACCCGCATCAATTCCCGCGTGGCATCCGTCAGGTGCTGGTGAATGGGCAGCTCGTCGTCGACGGCGACCGCCACACCGGCCAGCGGCCCGGCGAGCTCTTGCGCCGGCAAGGTCAAAAGCCAAGCTAAACGCCAAGTGTCCCGGCGAGCACTCCGTGCATACGCCATCTCGTCTGCGCTGGTCGAGACCCGCCCGCGTGGCGGTCATCGTCGAACCACTACCTCATCCGGTCAGGACGCGAACCTTTCGCTCGTGGATAGAACGCGCTGACCAGCCGCACATCTGCTGGCCTAGCGATACTTGGAACAGAAGCAGCATCCCCAAACAAAACCAGCCACCTCGGCTCATAATGCGAGGTGGCTGGTTCGTTGATTGATTCCGTAGGACTGGCGCATCCGACCACTTGGCGACAAGTGCTAGCGGCCGATCATCGCCAGGGCGTCGGCCATTCACCCCGTGGAAGCGGTGAACTCGCGGCGGTTGATCAACTTGCCTTCCACGTCTTCCACGCGCACTTCGGCCTTGCTGCCCTGGGCCTTGACGATGGTGAGCGTCGCCCGGTCAATCTGAGGGCCGCCGCCCACGATCTGCGTCACCGGTTCGCTCTCGGTGGGATCGTCGATGCGATGCCGGTGCGTATGGCCGGAGATCACCGCCGCAAAGCCGGCTTGCCGCAGCGTCGGTAGCCACAACTGGTTACCCATGCCGCTGTAGCCGGCGAAGCCTTCCAGCGTCAGCCCGTCGTTCTGGCCGGGCAGCCCTCGCAGCGGGATATGGCAGGCCGCCAGGCGGATCGGCGCGTTCTTGATCTCGGGCCGTTCCACAGCCTGCTTCAACCAGGCCGCTTGCTGCCGGCGATACGGCTCATACGCGGCCGTGCCCGCGAACACGGGGTGGGCATCCGGCTTGTCCTCGCCGGTATCCAATCCCACCAGTGCCACCGGCCCCAGCCGAAGAGCAAAGTTGTACGGCAAGTCCGACTGGCCGGGCCAACCGCTCAGCCCGGCCATCAGCTCGCGGGCACGCGCCCCGCGCACGTCGTGATTGCCCGGCACAAACAGCAGCGGCCGCTCCGACGCCCAGCCCCGGGTTACGTCGCGGCCTGGGTTCAGCACGATCTGCATGGGATCGTCGTGCGCATCGAAATCGTTGCACGTATCGCCGTTCCACAGGAGTACGTCGTATTCGAGCTCGGCCAGCCGCTTGTGCAGGGCATCGAGCGTCGCCCGATTCTCGTGCGTATCGTTCACAATGGCGATCGTGACCTCATCGGCCTGGTCGCTGGGCAGCACCAGCTTCTGCACCTGGCTGGCCTCCGGCTCGCCGCGCTGGAGTTTGTAGGCGGTCTGGTAGGCCAGCGGCTGCGCCACCACGCGATAGTAAACCGGCTTGCCGGGCGCGATCGGTTCATCGAAGCGCACCCGCACACCCAGCGCCAGGTCACTGGCACACACGAGCCCATGCTCCGCGGCGATCGCCACGTTATCCAAGCGGTCGGGTGACCAGCCCCACTCCACCCAGCCGGTGGCCAGGCCCGACACGGCGAAATGCACCGTGAAGCCATCGGCCGAAGGATGCTGCACGACCGGAGGGCTCGTAATCAATGGGCCGGCCTTGGCCTCGGTACCATCGCCGGCCATAGCCCTGCCGCCCAGACGCAAGCTCAACGCCGATACCGGAATCAACCCCAAGAAACTACGACGCGGCAAACGCATGCGGAAAGCCTCGTGTTGCAACCAGGATAGTTGGCCGCCCTCGGCCAGACGCTCCAAGTTTGGTCAACACAGCCGTGCCAGTCCAGTCTGTGCCGGAGACAAGAGCACTTTGTCACACCGGCCTTACCGGGCGCAGACTGGGGGCTTACATCCAGCCAATGAACGCCGCGAACCTTGCAGCCTTGATCGTCCAAGGCCTTAGAGCGTGTCCAAAAAGCTAGGAGTTGCTTAGTCGCCGAGCCATAAGGTG